>JGI24159J19872_10007969_pt1 | contig 13859 bp, 9 predicted proteins | sample Ectturendosymbi4_FD_19872 | JGI IMG/M metagenome (IMG submission 19872) | reverse complement strand
TTTTTCCCTAANTTTTTTTTTTTTTTTTTTTTTTTTGCAACAAGAACCGATGCTAATCTTTTGAGAATTTGAATCCGTTTCTCACGCACACCTTCAACCAAACTTGCAGATGCAGTGGTTGTTTGTTCCTTTTTCTTTAAACGCAGTCATTAAAACTTCAACATTTTACGCTATACGCGTGTGATGGGTGGAAATTTTTGCATATTCCAGTCGTAATTTTTGCATATTCCAGATGGGTGGAAATTTTTGCATGTTCCAGCGTGTGATGGGTGGAAATTTTTGCATATTCCAGTCGCACGTACGGAAACCTTAAGAGAACTTGATGTAAGGTTGTTTCAAGCGCGCCCTGTTTTCGATAGTGAAAATCAAAGGTAATGAACTGCAGCCATTTTATGGAGCTAAGATAACAAGCAGCAAATTCTTTCTAATAAGTAGAACGTTTCTGGCAAGAAGGCTGTAGCTTCTAGCTTATGAGAAGGAAGAAAAATAAACCACGTTACCCAGTAGAGGCGGGGTTGTTGATGTGGACAGAGGTCATCCCGACATCTCTCTGCTGTATGTACTCCTGATCATCAATGTCCACTATTCTTGTGTATCCATTTCGCGAACCTGTCGTTAGCTACAACTGCACTTCTATTCGCACTTTTTTAACAAAAATGTAAATAGCGTTCTAGAGCATTGTAAGCAAGTACCCGGTATTTCTGCTGTTTGTGACCAGTCTTCTTTGGATATGCAAACATTTTTTGTCTTGTTTGATTACATTTACAGGCATATTACTGGTATGCTGGACTTGAAATCACCCAAGCATATTGCCAAGCACCTTAAGAGTACCTTCATAAAGGAAAAGTGAGCTGAAAAATCCGTTTCAGGGAACCGTTCCAGCAAATTATGTGGCAAAGCGCTTGCGTTCCGTTGTTTGGCATTGGGTTTCAAACTGAAATATGTTCTTTCTCATTCGGAGTGTCGTTCAAGGTTTGACGTAAGAATTTGCAAAATATTGCGAACTCGTTTGCATGCTCCATGAAAGACAAGCGATTGAGTGCTGCTGTTTTTGCTTTCTTTGTTAGAGATATAATAGATCAGTCCGTGAAAAAAAGCAAAAAAGGTACTTATGACCGTGAAACAAATTGTATTTATATAAACGACTTGACGAAGCTAACAGAAAAAATTATGTTTTTGAAATAACGATTTGGTTTATTGAAGACATATTCAATGGCAACCTCAAAGCCCATTTCATTCGTAGCTGCTTGCAAAAAAATTACTTTGCTGTGCCGAATAAAATTTTGTAAACTCCAAGCAAGGTGACTTGCAATTTTGAAACTTATAACCAGCAAAACCAATCTCATGGCATCAGGCTATTAGGTTTCCTAGATATTGCTGCCTGCTGCGTGTGCAAGTTGAAGCTTAGGAACTGCATGTATCGTAGCCCCGTAACGTCAATTGATGTCAGTTTTTAAATGCCACACTATGCGTAATTACCAGTACCAATTTAAGTACAGCACGCCAACATGCTTGACATTGAAAGCCTAAAACGATGTCCTAAGTGTCGAACGTCGAACTGTTGGCAGGGTTGGTTATTTATTAGTCCTTAAAAGACAGTTTTGAATGTTCATACCACATTTGATAGCCAAAGACTGCCACAAGGTATCAAAATTTTATTTTTAAATGATACAAAACAACATGTGTCTCAGGAACGTTCCACAGTAAACACGCCATAAACCACCTCCCAGAAATTCCCCCATTTTGCTTTTGCATATTATGAAAACAATACCAGGTTTCAAATTTGTGAGTGTCGCCCAAAGACGCAGCGGAAAAACTTTCACTGTCTCAGCGCTGGCGCCTCGTCGGTACAAAAGGTCATCCGAAAACTGTTTTCCGTGATCCAGAAACGTCCTTTCATGGTTATCGTCGCTAAATGGACTCCTCAGCGGCAAAGCAGATCGAAACGGCCAATGCTTATATGCACTGACGCTGTGTGACATGTTTCGCCAACAAACGCGCAGCAAGCATGCTTGGTGCGCCGGCCAGTATTGATATGCTCGACGTTTGGCTGGACGTCAATGGAAGGATACAGCGCTACCTCAGCCGTATCAACAATTGCGGTTTAACGTTACACGTCACAATATTTTGAGGTTTTGCTTGCTTGTCCTACTCGATGGCTGCGGCATCTAACGCTGAACAATGACGCCGTGGGTCAAGTCATTACAAAACGGTCCAAAAGTCAGGCCCCGCCGGAGCTTTTACAGCTAATCGCTTAAAGACGCAAGGCCGCACCCAACTAAGACAAGTTTTAGAGTGAGTCATTTTCAGACAGCTTATTCCCACAGTTGCTCATTTGCCAGCGCCTTTTGACGGGAAGAATTTCATAAGGCACAAATGTGAAACTAAGACTACGGCTGGGAATGAAGGCTCTGAAGCAAGGCTGGCGCTATTCCGCACAAATAATAGCTTAATGATTTTAAGAAAATGTTCTTGACCACATCTGAATATATTCGACGAAAGGTTGTTAAACATTATAACACCTAGCAAACAGTATAACACCTCATAAACCATAAACTTCGTTACGCAAAGCCCGACCTTACACGCAATGTTATGGCTTCTGTGGAGGGATATCGACTGGCGTGTCCAAACCAGTGCTACAAACAAAAATTATTGACGTATCCATGAGTGGATAAGGGCTAGTTTTTTTTATTTAAAGTCTCAAAGGTACGCTACGACTGACTCTCGTGGAAGTCATCGAAGAAGATTTGCGATTTGTATTTACGTAAATTGCAAGGCAGCTTGTTACCAATGACGCACGGGCTTTTGGCTGGGTTTGTAAAATACAGCAATGTTCCAACCGTCCAATCGATACATTTGCAAATTATCCTTCGAAGAAAAGACATGAATCTGAGTAAAGACCAATTTGTTGAGCGTCATTCGAAAATTCTTCAGCTGCGTTTTCCAACAGCTGCCCAACCGTGCCGCTGTCGTACTTTCTGTAGTTAGCATCGCTTGTCACACGATTGTAATTTTACAAAGTTTAAACTCCAAACCTGCGGCCAAAGGCGAAACGTGCACTTGACGTTGCTTCGCACGAACGCGCACTTTGGGTCATCTCCAGAAATGAAGCGCAGAGATTCAACTTTTATTTTTGCACTCGATCGATTTGAAACCTTAACTGTGCAGCACGATCCAGTTACGACTTAATCTCGACGAGAAAAAGTCCGTGAGAAGACGTTTTTCCCTGGCGCGCATATCGTTGCAATTAGGGTCGATTAAAAGGGTTGCAACGGTTGACAGCAAACCCGGTTTAGAGTTGGGCTCGGCGTGATCGGATTACAGTGCGAAGATGCGCAGGTTGCGACATTCGGAAACCGCTGGCAGCTTCGGTTCCGATCCAGCATTTGATGCAGCACTGATTTCACGCTGAGCGTTGTATGCCAACTAACTAAGACGCTGCTGCAAGAAGAGTGCGACCCTGGAAAAAAACAACATCGGCTCAACTTGCGCGTCCACGCTGCGAACGGGGTCGTCCGCACGCGACGCGCCATGCGTGAGATCCGCGATCCGCTCCGACAGCTGACGAGTCCGCGGCCGACGCGGAGCGGAGTGCGCTCGCGTGAGTCGCGGCAGCCTGTTTGGGGTGAAAAGTCCTGGGAAAAGTTCGCCGGCGCGCGACGGCGCTATCGAATGTTCGCGCTGACGACAGCGCGACGAAAAGGCAAAGTTCTCGTGTTGGTTTGTTGACGAAAAGCGCCATTACTACTGCGAAACGGTTTGTTAGGGGGCGCGACCTATGTGCACGCGAACACACTTTTTGCACGCGAACACACTTTTTGCACTTTTTTCTGTGCACGCGAACACAAACTGACACCATGATGCAAGCAATGTTGCTGCAGAGTCTGGATCAGTTTCGAAAAAGCTAGTCAATGAAAAAGGATTGTTTGCCACCTGGGTTCATCTCAACTGTTCTTACGTCATAATGAAAGTGAAGTTTTGTTCTAGTGCGTGTTAACGCGAAGATATCCAACGAAAAAGCGCACTAAATATGATCAAGGTTGACAAAACCCTTTTCAACTTTCAACTCCGGCAAACACTACTGTCAATTGCAAGTAATCTCTTGACAGTTGATTAAACCTCGGTTATTTTCTATATCTTCGAGAAACGCGGGGGTACAACACAAAATTTGGCAATCCGCACCGAGGAAATCAAGCGTAACGAATGTTTGCCAAACGGACCACGCGATGTCAGAAAATTCTGCGCCCACACAGATTGTAACAAAACATCTAATTGCATTAAGACAGGTGACCTCGTTGATCGTACCACTGTTCCCATGTGCAACTATCGAGTGGCCGAATAGTGGTGTCAGCAGATGTTTACTATAATTTGCATTTCTGCTTGAAAAATAAAACCATCATCGACGTCTTCACAGGGAAAACAAATAATTTCTGCTGTTTGGAACTTGCTGCTCGTGGTCCTCCGCTTACTTTCCTACAGGGCAGACGCTCTATGTTGGTATCACCCATTTTCTACAAAACGCTGCTGTGATGATAACAAAATTGCCTCGGATAGAGAGCATTCCTGGTAACAGAGTTTTACTCTTGGAGAAAGTTACGAATAGATCAGGATAGCGGCGCAAAGCAGGAGGTTTATAAATTTGGATTTTCTTGTCAGGAAACCGTTACGTTACCAAACTGTCAAACGTGGGCGGATTTCACCTGGTACGCGTTTATTCGTTTGTTGACAAAAATGATACAGATTTCAAACAGCGGTAAAAATGAACCAGTAATGTTTGTGATTTACTTTCAGCACTAAATTGAAATAAAAAGCAAACTGGTAATGTTGCCCAAGCAGCGGTAAGCCAACTAAACACGACATAAATGTATGTTTAGAATGGACATTTTTTCATGCAAGAGTTAACATACTAAACTCGGTTCTGAGTGCAGAAATAAGTACGGTTATGGCAGATCATAGAGCGCATCGCCCTAACACATTGCTGAGTGCAACTACGACAGCGAAAATAGTGATTTACTTGGGTCGAAAACGCATCCAAGTAAAAACTCACATGTGCTTGCAATCGCCTCAAAATAGGTCATGGGAGTTTCTAGAAATGTTAAAATTAAACATCGAATGCAGAAGTTTCAATTACCACAGCCTGAGAAAAACAAACTCTTAGAAACATGAATCTCCAAATAAGTAGAAATTGCTAATAAACTGAAGATGAGTTCGCCTCGTGGTGTCGTTTGTCATTCATTTCTCAATACTTATCAAAAAACGTTTCGCAGCAAACAAGGTCGCAATTGACTTACACCTCGTTTTTCGTGTACATGATACTGACTTCAAACACTATTACCTGCAGGGCAAAGGAGTTATTTGACGAAAGAGTTATGATAATTGAAGTTTGTTTAACTTCCAAATTTTCTCACGAAGTTTGCACATTGTGCCTAATTGCAGCCACCTTCCGAAATCAAACAAATTTTTATTTGAATCTACATGAGATATATGATAGGAAATGAACGTATGGGTTGTATCAGTTTCACGAAAAAGTTCATGATGCAATCAAGCTGCGACGTCAATTTCCATTAAGATTAAGCATTACTCTGAGAAAAGTGTGCCTAATTAGATTTTACTACAATGTCTCAAGCATTTCATCATGCTTTTTTTCGAGTTCAAGAGACCATTTTTCTGCAATCGGTTTCGGGTGCACCGTTTTAATACCAAGACATGCTTGTAAATAATTGACTCTTTAAGGAACAATCTTGAATGCTTCCAACCTCACAGTATCGAAAGTAATTCCAAGGTCTTGTTGTTGTGAAAATAAATGCAAACAAGAGAAGACCGCATGAGAGCTGAGTTTTAGAGCTACATAAGCAATTTGCGTGACTTCAATTTGTTGTGAATTGTCCAAAGAGTGAGCAGTGGTGATATCAAAGAAATGGATGCTACACTGAAATGTAATAAACAGTTGCAGTAACAAAAGCTATTTCATATGAAAAAATTACAGCAGAAGTTCGAAAAGATTATTCTACTGTATATATGATATCACGGCTTCCTGCATTGTAGAAAGGAAAAGAAAGCTTTGTCAAGCTTGAAATCTCGTGCGTGTTTGATCAAGCGTATAATGCACGTTGCTAAAGCGTAGCAAAAAGACTTATTTGCGTGGGGATTGCCCAAAAATTTTCGTGGCTTTTCGTAAGTGGTACAATCAATGAAAAAATATTTTTCAAATCAAGCAGTCAGTGCAAGTATGCTGTGTTCTTGAAAAGAGCTAAACTTCTGTACATAATCTGATAAAGTAAAACCAACTCGGTAATTTTGTAGTGCTTAACAGTAAATATGTGCTACTCAAAACGTTTTGGAGTGCCAATGAAGGGACATCAGCAGCTGCACAAAAATTTGCAGATGGAGTAGCAATTTGAAACAAAAAGCAGGAGATGAAAACAGAATGCCAGGAAAAATCTTGCTGAACGTTACAAACCTTTTTAATTTTTTGCAATTTATCGTATGTAAAATTCCATACCGTTCATGTACCATGATTGTTGCATATATGGTATAATTTTGCTACCATAAGAAAAAAGTGATTCAGATCATGAACCAACCAGATTGCAGTAACATTGACGCCAAAACAAGATCTGGTTACCATATATCGTCACATCTCTCACAAATTGATTAGCTGCTTGCAGTAGCGAAGAAAATCATCCCTGTGGTTCTTCAAAGACTACAGTGTTGACGAAACACAGCTTGTCAAGTACTTAAATGTTTATGATGCAATCATCCAGAAGTATAGTGAAACAACATTCAAAAACTGTTGACTTGATGTTCACAAAAGTTCTCTCTTTTCCGCACGCGGCGTATGTTAAAATTTCTTTCAGAATCGTGTTTCCTCATATCTGAAAATTTAATGACCGTGCACTCAATAGTCGCCTCATTTTTATGGAAAAACTTTTCTTTGGCATGACGATTTGCGTGTTTGTTACTGGTAGTAGTAGTAAGTTTATTGGCAATAAGGAAGGCATTGCATATTTTAATAGTAAACAGTCTGCCAGGACACCGGAAAAAACAGTACGGTTGTCAAGTCAGGTGTCCCTAAACAAGCTAACATTAAAGACAGAATTCAGTTAAAACGCCACGCGAAAAAGACAACTAGCAACTGAAGGAGGATGTTTGCAGGATGACCCACACAGTTGACCCTTGAAAAAAGATTTGCGCGACGTAGAATACGATCGGTCGTACGTTTCATCCAAGAGTACTACTTTACAAACTACATAAATATATGTTGGGGAATGAGTGCAAAATTGAAAAAATGTATTTTAGGTAAAACTGTGGAAGTGTGTCTCAAAAACTATATTTAAATTACCGGTACGGAAAGATTCAGGATGACTTATTTAGGGCAACTTTAAGATGTATACTAGCTATCTATTACACTTTCACTGATTTTCGATAAAAAGGTTCTTTACATCGCAAACGTCACTCGTCAAAAGAATAAATCTTCCATCTCCAAGTTCAAGCTCAAGCAGGTGGGCTATATAACAAATACAATATAGAAATCATAGCCCTGGAAAATAGACAAAGGATTTCCAAGATAGTCCCGGTGTGACAGTTTGCGATGACACATCAGGCTCGTTGAATGTATGTCCAATTATGTCTGTGAAATGAAAGGATTTCTGCACTTTTGCGAAATTTGCAGTGCTTTAACAGGTCATCTTTCTGGCAAAAGTGGTTGGAACTCAAGAAGGAGTGGCGTCGTCAGCTGCATTTCGTAACATTCCATCAATATAACAATGAAGACTATAGGATGGAAGTATGCTGTCTTTTTGTTATTCAAAAAGGATCGTTAAATATATTAGCGGAAGAATCTTGAACAAGAGTTATCTTGATATTAGCTACATCAATTTCTTCGATACGAACGGAAACCATGACGGAGCCGCCTATAGAAAATGAAAGCAACATCAACTGCTCACTCCACAGTTCCTGTGCCCACACTGCTCTCTAGCGGTGGCACCTGTGGGAATACACGGAAAAAGAAGTGAACACTTGGTCTTGCTCAGGTGGTGACTCGTTTCTTGGAATGAAATTGTCGTTGACTTGTTTTCATAAGTAACCTTAATTTCTGCAATAGCGAAAAGAAAGGAAGATGGAGGATAATGTCCTGTATAACAGAATTTCAGCAATAGCAGGTTCTGGGCCATCAGGTTCAGAGATGCCGTGGAGCCCCCTTTTGAAAGTGTCTGCACTTGATTTTTTCATCGTTTTGATAACAAGCGCACTCTGAAGCCATGTTTAATAAGCTCTAAAACGAGTCAAGTGTTTTTCAAAACAAATCAAAGATACGCGCAAATGTGCCAAAAGAGGCGTCTCAAAAATTTAATGAAATGACGAAGAACATTTTGAAATCAGTTGACTTCACACAATTTTCATGGTAAGATGGTGTTTTGCCGGAAAGCAAATTCCCAGATACGATGAAAATATTCACTTAATTTCAGCGGATAAAATTCCTGTATAACATGAGTAAAATATACGGCTCCTTTTTGGTATACTTTGAACAAATATAGACGCCAGGGTCCCATTTTCTGTTTTTGCTTTATTTGAAGAAATTAGTGTTATTGCTTTCAAGTGTTCAGATTCAAATATTTACATATTTTTGGTGCTTTTGTATGTATATTATGCTGCTGAATTTATGTCTGGTTCGAAACGTTTTCGAATCTGCCATCAAAAACATTGTACAACAATTAGGGTTATTGCGATTAGCTTTGAAAATTTTAAAGCACTTTTGCAAGAAAGGACAGGTTTCCATCTTCTGGAGTGCAATCTTCCTTAAATGTGGGACAACGATGGTGGACAAGGCGCATTGCTGTTTATTGGACGCTACGCAGCTGTTGTTATCTGCTACGGAATGTACAAGTGCGGTGCAAAAATCTTCTATATGCAGCATATACTGACAAATTAAAACTACCGACACATTGCATATTAGCAGAAATAAGCAGGCGAATCAATATTTTACAACTCCATTTCCAGTCATTCCCCAGCACGATGCAGTCAATCAGTATACGTAAAACGAATTTAACTTTGCAATGTACTTTTAATGCAAATGAAGAACCTTCATATAATAAGAGATCTAAGCTTTTAATCTACACTCTACATAGACCTTACGAAAACGTATGTTAGTAATCGGAATTCTTTTCATGCATTCATATTCAAAGTAACTTTATCTTGCGAACGCACGNGTATTTGTTACACCTTACTGTATTTTATAAATGAATTCTATATAAGAATTCGGCTCACAGATGCAACTGTGACATGTTAGCGGACCACAAGCCTGTNAAACCTGGCCTTATCGGTTTTTCTTTTCGCTTAGAGATGCGTACAGTGTGGTGGTGATCAGTGGATGACCTCAGTCAGAAACGGCACGCATGTCATGTCAATCAAAATGACTAACAGGAAAGTACCGTAATAGCAACCCCGAAAGTATACAGACAAAATCGGAGCCCTCGAAGGCTGCATAATTCGCAGAATATGAGTTACCACCTCAGCAATAACTCATTGAGATTAATTTATTTCAGTTCAACTTATATTCATCTGCGATGCGCGCTTGTTGTCCGTGGCAGGGTTGCTAAGTCCACAAAGACAATATATGCCAAATTTTGTTTCAGAATATGCCAAACAGGAAAAAATTATACCAAATTATTTTCGTAACAAAAAACACCTGGCAAATTGGCAACATAATTTTTTTACTAAGTCTATTGCACAATTGACAATTAATATAAACACATTTTAAGGATGTCTATCGAAAAGAATCTTTTCCCAGCAAAGAATCAGACACTAAGATGTTACAGGGCAAACATTTCACCTACTAAGATGGTATCATCAGCTCTGTGAAATGCATGAAGCATAGAATAGAATTAAATAAAACCCACAAACAGTAAAGCTACCAATTAAGAGAATCTAATCGAAAAATTAGAATCCCAGCTGCCCACTTTACATAGGGAAGGAAGAAGCCACAGTAGGAACACAAATACCTAAGCAATTTTAAGGGTTGGCTGATGCTACTGTCATGCGTTTGCAAATAGAGCGGTACTGCAACGTTCATGTCACCGAATATTGACTGCTGGCTGGTGGCCATCAGATGCATTAATGTTGAGGAAGCTGGGTTTTACTGTGCACATGTATACAGATGCATATGCGTGTTCAAATTCAGCAGTCGCTAACAAGACAGGCACTTTCAACATGGCCACATCCGAATTAGACAGGTAGTTAAGTGTACACATGGGAAAATGAAAGCACTGCAAGGTATTTGTATTTTTTATTTGCTTCAGACTGATGTTCTATAAGGGTATTCAAATAGCAAAAAGTGTTAGTCATGACGCATTGCAGTGGGTGTTAGTTGATAAACACAGTCGACATTGAGAGACGAGCGAAATACTGAAACATGACGTGCGTGTAAATTGTTTTGATCAAGGTTTCAAACGTTCTTGTGAGACATTTAGCATTAGGCTGATGACTGTTTGTTTTCACTAAATTTGAAGCAAGTCTTCGCGGATGGCATTTTACTATTTTTGTATATTCACTTTTACGTGTTTGGCTTGCACACTTCTTCGACATGCTGGGAGGTGATAGAGGAATCAAAAGAAAGTACAGAAATCATGAGGCGGGACGAAGAATACGAAAGGTTTTGGTTGTTACGCAAACGCAACACTAATGAGACGCATAAACCGAAACAATGCAGCAACAACTACTTCAGTTGGTCAGCGTCATATAGAAGCAATGAATACTTTCGGGAAAATGATGATTTGTAAAAAGCATCAGACATTTTGAGAGATGAAGATGCATATCGTTGAAAAAATCCATACAGATTGTTTCTAAACGAGGCATCAAAGGACTTGACATACAGAAATGGATACTTCGTGTAGGCGAACAGTCACATTTCTGGGTATGTAGTGCATAATTCGGTAGGCGTTGTTGTGGGCAACTAGTAACCGTTTCGTACTATGTCTGTGCGTATTTGTTTCACAATTGCCAAGCATAAATTTGCATGCAATAGACACGGAATACAGTGTTTTTTTACTGCAGGTGAGTACTGAACAAAGATGCCTCTGAGCTTGTTTCCTGCACAGTGCAGCGATTTTACCTGTCGCTGAATATCATCATCATCATCATCATCCTTCAGTGAGGCATTTAGCAATACACCAACCAAGATATTTGACTTAGTCAGATAATTGTACACGTACACAATTCAAAAAAACATTTGATGGAGCAGGTTGTCCATACTTCGGGACAAAAATGCACCAATTTTTTTGCAATAAATGGTGATTTCGTGTTCAGCAGCATAATCACCACAAATGTTCTGAAGACAGTGGATTCCGCTAATGCTAGGACGTATGTTGCAAAAAGGTACAAAATCTCACAGTAAAAAATACAGCCATGACATGTTGCAATATTACAGTATGCAGTATCTGTACAGTAGTATATCTGGTTCTTCAACATTACCTTGGTACATAGCAACAACGAATTTTCCAGCGTTTTTGATCACATTCAATTCTTTGCAATAGCAAACATTTGTTTCACTATAAAGTTATGTCTTATAAGACACATGTATACATCCTCGGAAACACGATTTACTGTGAAAACATCACATAGAGCAGAGGACTGAGTGAGAAGTTCCACGAGTATTTCCAATCACAAAAGTGCTGGAAATTTCGGAAAGAATTTAATTCAACATTTTTCATACGTCTAAAATATTGATTTTTGAAAAATATGCGCAAATATGCCAAATTTGAAAAATATGCCAAACCAAAAATATCTATGCCAATCACCTCTATAAAGTGCCAAAGTTCAAAATTTTGGCATAAAATATTCCAGTTATCAACACTGGTCTGTGGTGCGAAGCTAGGAAGACGGTCTTGAACTGACTAAGTGTTTTACTTGACAAACTGAGAGGAATGACCTACACAGTTCTTTATTGTCGCGGGTTTTTCCATGTACAAAAAATTAAACTTAAATATAATCTTCAAATAGGCAAATTTATGCATACAATTTGATAGGGTAGATTTCTGTGAGTTTATAATTTCCTGGGATAGATTCTTGACCAATTATTTACTTCTTTAAGCCAGGTTTCGCTCTCATACAACCTGTGGTGCTATCGAGGTGGATACCTTTGGTAAATCACTTCAACAACTAGAAGGAAGATGTCTTTAGAGCACCTTTGCCCCAAAGTGTTGCACTCCATCTATCCTTCCTATGAAAGATACTGTTTCCTGTATTGTTGTCTCAACAGAAAGAACGCTATCTTCGTTAGAGCATCAGCTCTAGGATAAAAACAACTGTCTCAATTGGTATTTAGTCAACGAGTCCTTCGTATGCACTGAGGTCAGGCATCTCAGTTTTTAATAGCTGCACTGGTCACTTGAACTACAAAAATATATAGCCCATCTACTCCGACAGCCTTTCTTCACCCGATTCCAAGGGCTATGAAGGTGGGTTCGAGTAACAAAGCACCAAATCCTTGTTTCATACATGTCTCCGTATTATGAAACATGCCAGGTTTTTATTTTGTACACATATTTCATTCGCATTCGATAGTTCAATGCACGATATCGAGCAAGAATAATACAAACAAATGCATTAAACATGCCCGTAGGGTTCTATTGCTTTTGTTGTAAGGTGTGTGTGAGTATTCTAAAAAAATTTGAAATATATCTTAGTTGAAAATCATAAGAAATTTTTGACAGAGCCCATGTAAGAGCGAATCGAAGTTTGCAATTTCATCTGTCCTGCTTCAACAGGATCCAGTTATGTCCAGTAATATTTTGTGCTATTACCCCGCTTTCTGTCGTAAGCGTAACGCAAAGGCTTGTAGTGCGAAACCAACTTAGTCCAGCTGCTTTCTGACAGAGCCTGCTTCCCTGTCTGAAAGTTGCTTTCAATCTAACAGAGCTTCGCACTCTGTCTACATTCGCGGTTCAGTTTCATGGTGCTATCCCTGTCATGCCTGCACCTTCAACATTTAAGAAAGCTTCGCTCTCTGTCAGAAGATCTTCAACCTCAGAGCCGACTTCCAGGCATGCCGGCAGATCTCAACTGTGATCTTCAATGAATAGACGGTTGTGTTGGGAGCTAATGGCTACAAACAAGTGTTTACAAATACGTCACTCAGCCTTCGAGTACAGTGTATCTTTAGTTACCAATCGTTGGTATATACTGTGTGCATATCACTATAAAGTTTTTTTTGTGTGTATGTGAATCAGTTCTTCTTTTATTGCTGCCACGGTGTTTTTGCTTTGCAGGGACGTTGCGCCAATTGAACTCATTCATCATTTCCATAATGGCTGATGTTCATTGAAGATTTCTGCACAGCACTTGGTCTCTCGGTGGCAGATACCAACATAGTTGCGCTACGTCCAGTTAACAGCGACGCATCATGTTCATCATCGTTGTCCTACTTCTAAACTGGACCAGGGCCAGATTTAGTGGGGGCCCAAGGGGCCCCCCATCATGTTCATGTGTTTAGCCATAAGTGCGACATGAGTGTGCCACTTAGTCATGTTTAGCGAGAAAAGTTTGTTTGTAAACGCTTTTAATTTAATTATATCGGCCAGCCCAACAGCAGTATTTCACTTGAAGAATATTTAATATTGTGACGAAAAAACTATTACACTTACTGTTTTCCTGAAAGTCGGTCAGGTATTTGAATCTAGTGAATGTAAGGCCAAGCCACGTAGAACGCGTTAGCTTATGTCTGTACTCGTTTCTGGTAGATTTTGCGCAGCTTTACTCAGATTTGCATAGGCCGCATATGAGTAGCATTGCTAGGTATGGCTACCATGCACCCTCTTTTTGAAGTACGTGTCTACTTTTTTCATGAGAAAGGAAATATTCTCCGA
>JGI24159J19872_10007968_pt1 | contig 13860 bp, 7 predicted proteins | sample Ectturendosymbi4_FD_19872 | JGI IMG/M metagenome (IMG submission 19872) | reverse complement strand
AACTATCTCTCGCTACTAAAGTGTTTTATAAAAAAATGCATCTGTCCATTTTCTTGAGGGTAAACAACTGACTGCAATAACTTTCAAAAGTATAAGATGATNACAGCTCAAAATCTGAACTGAAAAGTTGTAAAATTATAATTAACACACAGATCATTCACTCCCTTTCGGTATTATATAGTTCTCGCTTAGCTCCAGCTAACTGCTTGGAAACAATAATTATTGCTTATAATCATTGACAAGAAAAGCATGATTGTTGCGTTATACCTTACAAAAAAACGAAGCTAGAGCAATGTTTCNCTNCCTTCCCTACCTGTGGAAACCCCACTGCTGCGTTGTACGTAAAAAGGATACGTGATCACGTGATGGTCACCTGACCAATATCACAAACANACTGTCGAGAAAAGACGGACAATTCATGAATTCACACTCCGATAGACACGGTTTTAAAAACTGTGCAAAGTTAACAAACTGAGATAGAGCTAAGAACATNATATGACAAATGTGATTGTTCTTCAAGAGCACACACCTGGTACACCCCATCACAGTGGTACACCCCTGGAAAATTCTGGTACACCCTGGGGTGTTCGATACACCCGGTTGACAAGCACTGGTCTAAACGACCGTATCTGGTTTTCCGTTTTGAAGGACTAAAAAGAGGTATCTCGTTTTTGTTGTTAAACTGCGTGGAAGTCGTTCTCACCACTGCCAACGTGGTCGAGTGGGAAATGACTACAGCTCCTGTGCAAGGTGCTGGCGGTTCGAGTCATACCGTTGCGTCTATTGGATTTTTCGATCGTGCATAAGACACTTCTGAAGTTCCTACGCAAGATTGTGTGTTAACATTTTTGGTACCGTTTCCTAAGTACATTTGGAAAAGCAGACACGGGTTTAAATATAGGGTTTTAGGTTAGGGCTAGTTAGGATTTAGGCATAAGGTTTAGGTATGGGGTTTAGAGTTTCAAAAATTAATAGCCACTTTAATCCTGTAGGCTGAGAAGTAACTGACATGTAAAGAAGGGGTGTCAGATATTTCGCACAGGTCAGCAATTTGGTTTGTTACGTTTTTTAGTCATTTTAAAAAGTGAAAACCAGATACGGTCGTTTAGACACTGCTTTTAATCTATTGCACTAAGCATACTGGCCTAGGATTCTCATTGTTTGATTGCTGTTGTTGACCCAACAGCAACCCCCAGAAAATAATCACATGCTGCTTGACTGAAGTCTTTCATCTGATGCGAATAAGCAAATTCTCCTTAATTATCCTCAAAGTAACATTTTTGAAGTGGAGGTCTGAGCAGAACTGATAAAAACATTTAACAGTGTATAATATCAATGCACCTACACTTGATCAATTCACCTACGTCTTCCATACACCTACGCCATATGGCCGCAACTTCGAATGCGATAAAAACTTGAAATCTTGGCGCAACACCTAAATTGTTTACGGTCAACGGCATTCTTAAGTTTTGTGTTGACACATATTCTAAATCGATTTTTCTTGCTCGCCTTATTGTTGAATTTTGATTGGAAAAGCTGCTTTTTAGCTCGTTTAGATTAACGGTATTGCGAAACTGTTTCGACTTCATCAGCTTGTTTTGCGTTGTGTAATCAACTACATCCGGTTTTGCGTCACTGGAAGTTTCACTAAACGTTTCATTTTTGCGCAAGTTCATTGCGACTCAACTGATCTCCACGCGACTTTTCTTCTGACGATTATGCTTCTTATATCTTTCAAAAAACAACAGGAGCCTGAAACACACATGAAAACATAGAAAAGTCATAATGTCATGTCCGCTCGCTTCTTTTCAGAAATCTTGTCATGGAGGAGTTCAAAGACCGGGATTTTGGTGTGGAAGGAAAGTTATGGAGGTGGATGTAAGGTTGTATGTTGCCGATTTTTTCAATATACAAACTTATATTTAAAATTTAAGTTATGTTGAAAAAAATGTAATAAAAAAATTCATGCACTTCGCAGAGCTGATGACGTCTACATCGTGGGCGAAATATACACTCTGCGAGATCTTTAGTGTCTGATTCTTTGCTGGGAAAGGATTTCTTTCGATAGACAGTGCTGATTTTTTACTTAGAAATTTGTTCGTGCAACAAAATTTTGTCTTTAAACACAAATTAACAGTTTTATCTCTCTTGTAAGGTTTGTTCCGACATCCTCCAGTTTTTGCATTTAATTGTCACAACAGGTTAAGCTATAGCTTGTCTTGCAAGATATCAAACTATATGTCCAGGCAAAGCGTTCACGTCTGAGGAAGTTCGTACATCAACATGTTAAACTTTGCGTTTGCAACCCATTTAGTTTTGCTGCGTAATAGGTCTGCGTCAATTCCACAGCGATAAAATACAAATAAAATTTAATCATAAACGCCTGTTGCATTAGTTTATCCTTAAAAATACGAATATCGACCTGTTTTGGTTCAACTTGAACTTAAAATAAGCTTTTCAGTAAAGTATCTGCTGAACCCACTCAATATCAATGACATTTTCGTTGGTCTAACTTTAATTCCATTAATCTTCACAGCGCAGCCACTAGCCTACATCAAAAGATGGCGTAAGTTCGCTGTTACCAGGGCTGTGAAGCCGGAGCCCGATTTTGGATGGCTGGAGCCGAGGCCAAACATTTTCAGATGGAGCCGGAACCTGAAATTTGGGTTCCGGTTCCACGGATATAGATTTTGGGGTAAGCGAGTTATACAAATAAAGCAATCTTTTTTCTGATTTTTTGGACCGAATTGCTCAGGAGCCACAAGCTTCTAGATGGAGCCAGAGCCAAATTCAGATGCCTGGAGCCTAAACTTCGAGTACCGGCTTCACAGCACTGGCTGTTACACAAAAACTTGCGTTTGCAAAAAAATCCCTACCAGCTATTGACATTGAGTGAAACCAAACAGCTTGTGTACTGTCAATGGGACGTGTATTTGTTGTCAGCGCACCATAAACGACTGCTACCAAGCGGGTAGGCCAGTGTTTCCCGTGCCGCGGCACCCTACCTAGGGTGCCATTTAGGACATTCAGGGGTGCCGCGAGCTAATGCGTTTTTCAACATATCATTGAAAGATGCATTTCTATATGTCATTTAGCAAATTGCTATGGCTTCACCACTTGGTGCCACAAGCCAAAAAAGGTTGGGAAAGACTGGGGTAGGCGAAGAAGTTTAAACGAAAGTATTTTAGCAAAGCTGACCGACAGTTTCCTTCAGTTTTTCGCCGTCATTCCTGTACTAGTTCAGTCTTTCCCAACCGTATTCAGTACTTTTTCTTGTAGTATGCCCTTGATTTTGAAACGATAACCGACTCACTGAACCTGTAAACATGTTACAAACAGCCCTTCACTTCCTGTTAAATGGCTCCTCAAGCATAGTGGGTTTGAACTATCTAAGCAACGACAGTGTGCCCGACTAAGCCTGATAATAAATAGCTTAGTGGCAAACCAACAGGGACGGCATATTTTTAAACAGACCTTCCACAAGCAGTCGTTGTTGAAAAACGTGCATAACGCAGTCAACGTTTGACAGATACACAGTGATGCTTTCAAACGAAATGTTGATTAGACGTTGAATTGACTGGACAAAACGCAAGTTAGCCGTGAAAGGGTGATTACTGATTACAATGTTGAAGACAGATGCTTGTTGATGGAAATTTTCCTGACAATTCAGAGCAAGGTGAACGGTAGATGGCGCACGAGGTGGAACAGCAGCCGACGTCATAAATTACATGCATTGCTCGCCGTTTGTGACGTGTTTCGGAAACTTCTTTGTCAGTGCTATTAAAAAACAATGTGCGTTGTGCGATCGCTATGTGAACTGTAAATGAGTTACTACCATAAAGTTTACCCTGACATTTGCATCATAACACTGGCATTGCAAAACAAGATACTTCGGTATACCGAAGTAGAATAGGTGGAAGTCTACGCTGTCTGGCATGGTTTTCAACCAATCTAACTTCCAAGGGACAGCTTCCTAACAATTAAGCAAGATCACGTGATGATTAATATTGCGTTTGCTGCGGACAAAGAACTGCGTACATTGCCTCAGAAGGACCATGAGACAAGACTCTATGCTAGAGAACGTTACGTCACAAAATGTAAAATGGACTAAAAACAACGCAAACCAGATCAGACATGCGAAAGCCATCAGTCCGATCAACGCAATCTGCAAGAGCAGTGACACAGATGTCACTGGTGTCAGCTTTCTACTGCAGGCGAGTTAAATACAGTGACCTATAACACTGCAGTCTTGTTCAAGTAGGCTACAAGTTCTGGGAATTAGGACCACGCTGAACATCCGTTTTGGAACAGATGGGATATACAGCTAAGGTTAGACCAGGGGTTCCCATCCTGGTATACACGTACCACTAGGGGTGCAATTGTCTATCTGAATGGGGACATTTATTGTACAGACGCATCAAATTCACCTTATGGAGATAAAAACGGAGTCTGCCTTGATTGTTATATAATCTAAAAGTTCTATTAAAACGTCAGTGGATTTTTCGTATTTTAAAGAAATTTTAGTGAAACATGCTCATCTGTCGAAATGCTGAAGGAGCACATGGTCAGGGAAAGGTTGGAAACCCCTGGATTAGACAAATGAAAACGTAAATGACGACGGCGTAATGATTTCACTTTGCGCATGCGCAAAGACGTATGGCTTGCCGACAACGAAATATGATTGCGAAAAGGGAATTAATTTTTTTCTGTGATATCAACAGCTTGCAACAAAACAGTCATGGCGACGAGAAAGCATAACTGAGAAGACGACCTCACCCATACGTAACCACATCGTTCTTTTCGCGCATTATGACGTAGGATCAGTTAGTCTTTCCTAAAACGCTCGCACTGGGCGTGGTGGGGGAGGCGGCCAGACAAACTATGGGAGGAGGAGTAACTTCTAGTGCAAACTTTGACGTAATTGTTGGATAAGCTACATGACACAGTGAGACGTTTTTCACTGAGTAGGCATTTCATGCCGGCTACACAGAACACGAGCTGAACAAAGTTTGGCGAAGTCGTTCACCCCGGGCCACTGCTCAAATTTGAAAAATGGCGCTAAAAATGCGAGGCATGGTTAGAGCCATAGGCGTCGGAAGGATTTTTTCCACGGGGGGCACTAGGAGATTTTTCCAAAATTTTTTCTGAGGGGTCAAAAGTTGTGAAAATTTTTTTTCCCACTCAAAACTAAGAAAACAACCTTTTTTGCTAAAGATTTTGAAGTCCGGGGGGGCAAGCTCCCCCCTTTCCGACGCCCATGGTCAGAGCGTTGTCTCCTTTATCGCTACCACGCCAGATATATTTGGAAAAAACAAACAAGTACCACGCATTTGCGTCAACATGCTGCTAAGGCCATTACTACTCAGATCACCTGCACCGGCATTACTCCAATGAGCCGCGGAAGTGGCGAATTGCCAAGGATCCGACTTTGCGCCACAAGTTTATGAACAGCACAAAATTCGTGTCGTTTGCAACAGATAAACTTTGTTAACTTACAGGCCAAAGATACCAGACCGTAGAAGGGCATCATCTAAACAACGACTAACGCTTAATTGTAGCACCTATTTGCAGTGAGCTTCACAATGCAATAGCCCAAGCACGTCTATTAACAAGCGTTGCCATCTTAGCCGACTTTTCGCGGTTGCGATGGCAACGGTTGTCCATAAACATTCTTCACGCGGACACGAAACTATGGGAAAAGCGACAAAGAGCAAAATCAATATCACCAATACTTTTAATTATATAAGATATAATATTAAAGCACGCACTGTATGCGCGCTTACTGACGCTCAAGCACTTCAAACAGTGATGTTACGGCGGAAACCATCGCACTCTGGGAACACATGTTTTTTTCATTTGTCGCGCTCCTCGGGAGTAGAGTCGACTGCGTTTCGTTTGCGTCGGTTGAGCACGAGCATCAGCACGCCCGTCGTTGCGATGGCGAAGTACAGGTAGCTGAGAAGTTGCCGGACACGTGGCGACACAGAAAATGGATTTGACCATGTACCGGCAGACTCTGGAGGAGGAGGAAAACGATTGTGAAGGCAAATTTGCATCGGTACAAACTTTACCAAAAAGCGTAAATGTGACTTCATTGAGAAGCCTGTTGCATGACTTGCCGGACAACCGCGGGTCGATACAAACAGCTCAATTCTGATGCGAAGTAAATTTGGTTAGGTATGCTCTGGCTTTTAGTTGAAGTTACAACTGACGTCTTCCATGAAAAGCTAGTCACAACAGTTAGAAAATTAAGCAATTCATAGAGCTAATTCACACAGTACTACGTGACTTAAGGATAAAAAAGGTATCTTGAAGAGCATTACCAGCGTTTGCCGACGTAGATCGGGACTGGTTGGGAGTTGATGTCGTTTGGCGCGGATCTTTTTCACCTTTTACTGGCAAAATATGGACGAAGCAATCATAATAAGAAGGTTATGCAGCATTGCAGTACATATTTTAGTCGCAATAAAAATATTCGGTGTGCGTGAGACAGTGTCGAATAATGAAGCTGTATGCATTGAAACCAAGGCGCTTTGTACGGCGACAAATACGGATTAAGAGTGGGATACTTGTTGGCATAAAAGTCATTTGCAAATAACTTTTGAAATCCGAAAAACAACACATACCGATAACTTTCAGGTTTGAACTGGAATGCCACAATGACAGATATCTTGTAAAACATCAAGTTACATGCTAGTAAGCAAAAATACGAATTGAAACTATTCACTTCCAACATTTCAATAAAACAATTAAAAAACGATTAGTTTCGGGTCACAAACTAATTGCTCTTTAAAGCACGTTTTACCAAATACAACACTAAGTTTTATTAAATGCGGCACGCCATGTGAATACTGAATATGCTACAGAGCACAGTTCTTGGATAAAGCATCAATCGACAAAATATTAACTGGTGTTTACGGCTACAATCGCGATGGCTTGCATTGCAAAAATTTTCAGCAACAATGCACGTGATGACCAGGCTGAAGTACATAGCAGGTTATTATTTGGCATCATGCAATATCTTAATGTGGCTGTGCCCGTCTTCAAATCGAAAGATCGTGAAATGATTCCACGGCCACTTGGGGATTCATACTGCGCTGCTTGGAACAAGTGCATCAACGCAACCACATAACGAGATGTAAACTTTAGGCTTGGTCTGTCCCCAATTGCCATCACCCAAATACATACTAAATAGAGTTTCAACAAGAACACACTAAAAGTTTGTATCACTAAAATATTTCAATGACATTTCTTAACTTCAAGGGGCAGGTAGTAATAAAGAGTTTAATTTGGGACGCTGAAAAGCAATCAATATTAGTAAAAACGTCAAGCCAATATCTGCAAAAGTCGGAATTGTAGAGCAGTGTTATTTTTTTAAGGAATATAGCATTACCTTGCTCTCTGTACAGTCTGTACTCTCCAGAAGCAAAGCGATTTATATTAGAGGATCTCACAAACTCAGTCAAGTCATATTCAGCTCGGCGAACAGGACTTTTAAGAACATCATATGCTTCCTTTACCTTTGAGAGACAATCAGTTTTGAATATATTTCAGCAGACCAAAGCAATTATACAAATTTCAGAGACATCAGAGTTTGTCAAACGTAGGCTGTTGCCGTCAGCTTAGTGAAGCTACCAATTGTCAGTATTCACACAATAAAAACGATGCGTGCGCAGTTTTCGATATCACTTAAATCTACAGGTTGTAATTCTACGTTAACATGGCAATAGAAGCTCACAAGCAAAAGCTTTAACGATCAAACAAGTACTTTATCCTCATGATAGTTGCAAGCTCTTTCTTGTTGTGACAAAGTGTAAAATTTTATTGCAAGTTGGTAAGTGCTGAGGATTCTCAAATACTTCGGCATGGTATTTACAACAAGAATTCTTTGATCAAGTGAATACTCTCCACAATGGGGGCAAGCACGTGCATAGTAGAAACTCTTGTTCAGTTTCTGGTGTGATTGAAGTCGTTAAAAACAGCACAACACAGTACATTTATACATTTTTGCTTTTGATGAATTAACCATAATATTGGGATGTACATGAGAGCAATTATCTACCAAATTATGCAGTGGACATTTGCATGTGCTTCATCTGTAAGCTATTACTTTTTATGATTTGGGTTTCTCTGAGACCTTTCAGGTGATACATTTAAAAACTGACAGGTATTACCCGACTGGGAATTGAATCCAGCCTGCCAACTTTAGTGACATGCTCAATACAACTTTAGTGGCATGCTCAATACACTGTGCCACTTTGCAGATTGCAACGATTTTCACTGCAAATGTTTTGTGATGCTTATTTTCCATTTAGTGACACATTTTCTAAACATTTTCAATAGAAAAGTCTAATTAAAAGCCAAGAGTTATTTACAATGTTCATAAATCTATCAACAACTGCACAACAGAACCAAGAAATGCTCCCTAAATTTCAGAAAAATTCAGATAACAAAATTTCTGCAATTTTAATTGTGTTGTTTGATTCTTGGCAGGAGTCTGTTTCATACACCCTGAAATGAAACAATTAGGCATTCAAGACCTTCCCAAATCGGCCATGTACTTACCTGGCAACTGTTTTTGGTCATAATGCTGCAGAGCATAATACAAAACAACTTCTACTGCTCACATGAGCTCAAAAACAGAGGTGCACTGGTTTTAAATGATGCATTGTGGGACTGATAGCTAGCAAAAACAATGATTATTATTATAACCATGCATGGTGGGGAGTTGAACAAGCTTACATTTTATTGAAAAGCCTTTATAAAAATTTTACTGGCAATGTTAATCCATTTCGGTGTAGCCATGCATAGGGTAAAACGAAATTTCCTTCTTCAGCACTTAGTAGGCATGAAATTTTTGATTATATATGGGCACAAATGCATACAATGCATGTAGCATACTAAGAATTACACATCTTTATATACACAAAGCTACTTGCACTTATGTCACTTAAATTTTGGAAGCATCACACTTGTTACACATATTTCAAGTTTTTAGAAGTATTTTCAAAATATTTATTCATCATGAAAAATATACTTTATTTGCTACACAAGAAGCCGTCATTGTGGTCAAATATTAATTCTGTCAGGTCACACATTTCTTTAACAAATATATTAAGTTGGTTTTGATTGAATATGAGGCTAATCCTTTACTGTGGTGAGTAGCTAAGAACCTTGGCCATTTAATCTTATAGTTACAATTTATGCTGCATACTTGTCAACTAGAGGGTTGTGTTATGAGCTCATGTGCGCAGTAGAAACTCTTGTTCAGTTTTTGGTGTGATTGAAGTCATTACAAACAGCACGATACAATAAATTTTTGCTTTTGATGAATTAACCATAGTATTGGGATGTAAATTAGAACAATTATCACCCAAATTATGCAATGGACATTTGTATGTGCCTGATCAGTAAGCCATTACTTTTAATGATTTGGATTTCTCTGAGATCTTTCAGGTGATACATTATAAAAGCTGACATCATGACACAACAAGATATTTGCAGTCAAACATGTTCATATTCTATAATGAAAGTATGGTTCAGGAACTGCACTAGTTTTTCAGTTAAAATGACTGATTTGCATTATATGCAGCTAGTTGCTGGCTTAGTTTAAGTACAGACACCAAACATGATACATGTGGTAATACCAAACCTAAATTTATTTGCTTTGGTCACACATCATCTTATCAATGAGTGCTTGTAGCCTACATTTCAGAGTAACAAAACTTCCAAACAGCAATAACATCCGAATATATAAAAACCGGCCTAGTAGTATTCATCACATAAAAAATAACATGAAAGTCAGAGGTATCACTTCAGTTTAAAAAAACAAAAAAACTTTGCACAAAAAAAGAGTATCGGTAGGCATGCAATATATATTAAAAGCCCATGCTTTACCTGCATGAAGTCATCTGGAGATGCTTCGCTAAATTTTTGCTTATCAGGATGGTGAACTTTTGTAAGACGAATATATGCATCTTTAATATCTTCTTGCTTTGCATCAGGAGAAATTCCTAAAAGTTCATAATAATTTTTTTTGTTTGTTGCCATTGAACACTTTTGGGTAAAGACACATGGATGCTGTACATATAACCAAACATTATTCCAAGAATTCCTTAAACAATGTGACATTGACTGGGAATAAGACAGATGACAAGTTCCAACATTCCACATAGTTTTTAGACAATATATGGCATTCTTCATAATACCATGCTGATTGTGATGATTGGCAAAAGTCAATTGAGTTGAGATCAACCACTTCTATAAATTAGCTGTTTTACTATCCTACTTGAAAAAAATCTTTAATTAATATAAAATTATAATGATCTTTAAGAAAAAGAATTAGTTGGTTATAAATGAAGTGCAGCAGGCATGAATAAATTGAAGAAACCGTAGCACAGAGCTGCAATATTTTTCACAACTAAGAGCAATTTGCCATGAGCACCTCACACCTGCTGATCTAAATGCAAAGGGCTAGAGATGTCACAGGCTCACATTTTAAGAACTGGGCTGACTGACACCTATCACCTGTAACAGAGATGAGTGGACTGCAAAATTTTTCAGTCCGAATCCAATCCTGATCTGAAAAAATTAAGTCCGATCCAATCCTGATCTGCAAAATTTTTGAAAATCATTAGTCCGATCCTATTCTGATCCGCCCATGTAAAACCTTGTATTTTTATTTTGCTTCATGAAGCAAAAACACTGCTGAAGCTATTTTATCAATGTCTTTAGCCAAACATGATTGGTTGTAGACAAAATAGTTCTAGCAGTGCTTTTGCCTCATGAGGCAAAATAGACAGCATTTTGGCATTTCCAAAATTTAACAAGACAGTGTCTGTATTACCTCAAGAATCAAAAGCATGTTTGGAGCTATTTTGCCATTAGGTGAAACCAAATCCTTGAATTGGTAAAGTGACAAGGATGATACATTTGGATTAGGGCAGAGTTTTTTAAGGTGTTTTAGGGACCCAACTCGGGTCCCTAGAACGGAAAATCAGGTTCCTAGAATCAGAGAAAATTATCATCAGATCCCTAGAATCAGAGAAAATCGGGTCCCTAGAATCAGATAAATCGGGTCCCTACAGGTCCATACCAAGTACAAAACATTTTCCTTAAAAAAAAACTGGATTAGGGTATGGTCTTTTTCCCTTGACCTAAAACCCTAAACCCACAACCTTAACTCAAGACTCCTGCTCCGACTCTGAAAAAATTTGAAACATCAACTCTGACACTCACTCTTCTTAACACTCTGAAAACTTCCAAGTAACTCATATTGGAAAGATAGTGTATATTTTGTCTCATGAGGCAAAACATATGCTGTGGCTATTTTGCGTTTGATTGAACACAATGGTTGAAGTAGTCATGTGACAAGCACAACAGAGAGAGATGCAACATATCTAGGTTTAAAGTTATGGCTTGGGCTGTATTTTATGCAACCTAGACAAAAAGGCACTAAAACTTTGCCCACACTTAATTTTTTAGACCCTACGGTCAGCTGTGTAGGTCATGCATTCCAAACTCTTCATGTGCTTGGAATTCGTCATGTGATAACTTCAAACAATTGTGCACAGCTACTAACTAATACTGACAAAATAACTTCAGAAGAGTTATTGCACCCCTTATTGATGTTCAGTTTATTTGTACATCCCGACTAAGCACAATATAGTTTATCAGGAATACAGGGACAGGAAGCGACGGTCGTAGCTGTCATTTGAGTCACTGCCCCCAGATGAGGCAATATAGACACTGCTTATCAAATACATTTTTAAAACTACAGGTTCTGTCTCACTACTGTAATTTAGATAAAGTGTTAACTGTTGAAAAACTAGTTCAGTAATTCGAACTTCAATAATTAACCAGATTATATCTGACAATTACTTGAATTGAGCATTAACTTTCAATTTTTACAAAAAACTCATTTTCAGTCTCCAAGGGCAGGAGCTGATCACTTGATTGAATCGTACTTTAGCCACGTGCTCAGACAAAACTCTGAACTACTGTAGTGTATGAATGTGCCAAACTAAGCCATTAACATGAATGTGTGAGCAAATCCTACAAAAAATTATTAGGTATGTCATTTTACCGCCGGATTTCTGGCGGCAACAGATCGGCTGGAGCTATTGTGCCTCCAGTCAGACGCAATTCGAATGAAAAGGTCAGTTTGTCATGCAATCAGTGTGCTGATCATAGTGAAGTGGTTATGCTTCATGTCTTGTCTGGTATGCGACTGGTTTTCGGTTTGATTCTCAGCATAGTGACTTCTCTTTTTTTTGCTTTTTTAAAAACTTTTCCATTAGGTGTTACCTTTAGGGTTTGGTTATGGGTTAGCATTATATTATGGTTAGGGCTTTTGTTTAGCTCTAGGGGTTAGCGTTTGGGTTAGGGGTTAGCATTAGGGTTAGCGTTAGTGGTTAGCATTATAGGTTAGCGTTAGTTCTGGGGTTAGCATTAGGGGCTAGCATTACGGGTTAGCGTTATGGTTTGGGGTTAGCGTTAGGATTAGGGGTTAACGTTAGGATTACCGATTAGGGGTTAACGTTAGGGTTACCGATTAGGGGTTAACGTTAGGGTTACTGTTACGGTTAGGGATTAGTGTTTGGGTTAGGGTTTATGGTTAGGGGTTAGTGTTAGGGTTTGGAGTTAGGGTTAGGGCTTAGCTTTAGGGTTTATCTTTTGTTTTTACTTCGTTTCTGCCAGCTTCAGGCACAATAGGAGCTTCAGCCAAGCCGTTGCAGTCGCATTTTGGCGGCAGAATAGACACTGCCAAATTATTAAGATGAACATTGTGCATAACTTACAATTCCTTTCAAATTTAACGTAAGCAACAGAGCTACAAAACAATTTAATGCTGCAACTATCAGGGCAAACATCCAACTTTTTTTAGGATGGCTCCAAAACGTGAGCACTGCTTGGCCTATGCAAGACCAAAAGGTGGCTAGTGGTTAGCAGAGGTGGGACCGGATCCGGTTACCGGAGTCGACTCCGGCAGGATTCTGCGTTTTCTTTCGGACCGGAGTAAAAAATTTGTGAAAAGCCGGACCCCGTTCAGAGTCACTTTTCCAATGCCGCAGTAGCAGTAGCATGTGCGGTCATTTCTTAGGTAAAAACATGGGTAAATTACGGTTGGATCGATGATTGTAGCCGGAGTTTGAACAGGAGTCGGATTCTCAAATTTGAAGAATAGCCGGACCCGGATTCGGGCCCGGATTAAAGAATTTTGGAACAAGAGCGGAGTCCCAGTCTGAAAAAGTAACTCGGGCCACCTCTGCTGGTAGTTGTTGGATTGGACTGGATCCGAACTATAGCAAATTTTGTTAAATTTGGATTGGATCCGGACTGTAAATCTCCTCAAAATTTGGGAACCGGACCAGAATTGGACTGAGTTAATGGAAAACAAATGCAGCATTTTTGTTGTGAAAAGGCTGCATTTTGAAAATATTTTGGACTTCATTTGGACTTGGAATTTACATTTTGAAAAAGATTTTGGACTGTGGTGGGACTTGGACCGAGTTTTGAAAAATCAGGCTGGATCTGGATCGCAAAATTTAAAAGTCCGCTCATCTCTGGTTAGCCGCACTTTTGCACGATTGGATGAGAGGTTCGTCATAAAAATTTCGAATTACCAAGCATTAGCACCATAAAAGAAACAGTATTTTTTACTGCAATGGACAAGATATGCAATGCAAGCGGTGTATAACAGTGATGTCGTCGAGACTGTAACCTCCGAGACCTGACTCAAATTTCAAGACTGAGACTAGTGCCCGTCTTTATTTACACCGATCAGCTATTATGCCATTGTGTTTTCATTTGCTCTAACTTTCGCTAATGGTTGGTTTACTGCATGCGATGGCTTTTATG
>JGI24159J19872_10007964_pt1 | contig 13863 bp, 8 predicted proteins | sample Ectturendosymbi4_FD_19872 | JGI IMG/M metagenome (IMG submission 19872) | reverse complement strand
ACAGAAAACGAGAGCTTGGCCCAGATCAAAGTCACTACGACCAATCACAACTTTGGTCCAGATTACAAACTACACTAGCCCAAATCACACACGGATCGTCCCAAGTGAATATACACTGTATTCAAAAATTTTTCACCGTTCACAATCTTTGAGCAACTTGCGCTTGCCCTGAAAATTTTCACTGTATTGAATATACTTTTTATATTCAAGATTTTTAACCACTTTCGCTTACCATTGAAACAGAGTTTCCCCTGAAATTTTTCACTGTATGGAATATACTTTTTATTTTCAGGAGTTTTGAGCAACTTGCGCTTGCCCTGGAATTTTTCACTGTATTGAAATATTTTTTATCATTCAGGACTTCTGAACAACTTGCGCTTGCCCTGAAATTTTTCAAGCCCGGGTGGGGCGGCCTCCTCCCCCGACTCGTACGCCTATGAATGCAAGTGTTCGTCGGCATTAAGTCAACTACTCCGCGAAGGCGTTTGACGTGTTGATTAGAAGTTGTACGGGTTTGTTCCCCGAGGTTTATATCCATGCAACTTTGTATCAGCTCGTTTCAAATGTCGTGCTTTAGTCTTTTCTCCATCACGTAACGCTTCCACTATCGCCTGCGCGTGTCACCTGACACTCCCCACGTTTTGTTNTGCTTACGCACTCTTGTGTTCTGTTACTAACCCTGTGATGTCGACNACGAGGCTTGAGACAAACAAGTAAATGAAGAATTTNAAAAATGCAGAGTTTTTACAAATTTTGACGTTCTTCGGTTCACCTTTTAAACATTCAGGTTTTCTAAACCCGACTGGCANGAGTACAGTGGTGTCAGGCGTGACATCTTTGTCCAAAAGTACGTTTTGACACCAACAAATGTCGTTGTTTTCACAATCTTTTTCACAATCACAGTATAAATGCAATTTTCTGGCTATGACCACGCGNGAATGCTGAAATCAGGTGTACTGAACTTTTCTTTTGTTTCATGAAATCTTGTGATAAAAAGAGTAAAATAAACATGGCAGCTGGTTAAAACACAAATCAGTGAATACGAGACACACTAGGCCGGCAGTACACAATTCGCACTGATGCGAGTAATGAGCGAAACGTCTTCGAAACCTACTGCCACTCCGTGTTAACTCGCAGTGAAGACCTTTTTTGCAGATCTGGGCGGATGATTCGAGCATACATTTGGACAAGGAAGGCAGATTGGGAAGTTAAGCAAAATTTTGCAAAAACTGGACCATACCTGAAAACCGGGAGGAAATGTCACCGCTAATTACATTGCGAAAATACCAAAGAAAATGCAGAGCGACGTGAAATATTAGATGCTGATTGGCGAAACACGGACAACGTACTGTTCCGAGGCCCACCTGCTGCAAGAGACAAAGCACGGTGAAAACGCAATCAAAATACTAAACGTCAATAACAACTTCTACTACAAAACAGTCAATGAATGGAAAGCATTTCAACGGTTGTTCGAATTGTTAAAAACTGGACCTGGTTCAGGAATGAACGTTGTAAAAGACCTATCTGGTCGGTGAAAAAAGAACACGGCCATCACAGGGAACTTTGCAGTTTCGCATGTTCGTAAAAATCTGGGAAGCAGTATGGACGACAGACCGTAGTTCCGTGGTTCAATAAAACGGACGCACGCCGCAATTCCTCACCGATGGCACCAAGGCAGTGTTGGCTTCAGCTCTTGTTACACTGCGATTGCCAGCACAGGTTTCAAGAAAGGTAAAAGTTGTTGCAACTTCAACGTGGGTTCGAGACACTGCGCCAGCACGGTATGAACGGTTATTGCCGAGATCAACCTCGTTTGGTCTTCGAAAACCTTCAGTCAGGCAGTGGATGATACGCACGAGGTGCGATTCTTGCGTGAAGTTTGGCACCACTTCCGGCCACGCAATTAGAACAGATCGAGACGCTCTTGGTTTTGATGACAAGCCTCATGCGCGGCGATAAACAACAGACAGGTCGCGCTAATTTCTTCTCTTCGTCGACATCAACCCACGTCTTCATTTTCCGATTCCGCTGGGGGCAATAAAAGGCTGCTTTCCTTTAAGCTGATAAGCATCGACGATATCCTGCCATTCTTGCATTGACAAAGACACCATCACCTGCAACACACAAAGCTGGTGACTGCGACGGTAACAACACTGGCCACCGTGAGATTGCAACTGGCTGCACAACATCTTTTAACCAAATTTAAGCTGGCTGGTTAGCTCGGTGTCACAGACATGACGCATAGGATTGTTCTGACCAATCGGCGTTGTTTGCTTTACAGGAGCCAAGTTCCCAGATTTACAGGACTGCAGTTGATGAGGTTATGGTGGTTCAGAGAGGTATACGGATAATGTAGCAATGTGTGTAGTAGTGCGCCATGTAGTCAATCAACACTACTGTTACGAATATCGTTCTGCACGAGTGAGTCACGGTCTACGATAAACGACAGTGCAGTAGCACTTTGTTTCAGTTGTTTGTCAGTAGTGTCTTCTGCGGACTGGGGCAATTTTGGTGCTAGCCGGGAACCAAAACTACTAGATAATTGCAGTGTTCACTTTTACGCTAAAGTAGACCTTTTTGTGCAGGTTTTGGTTTTATACAGTTTGAGGCAGTGTAGTTGTTGAAGTGAACTTGGTTATTGCATTGCTTCCCGTATCGCTATTTCATGGTCGTGCTGAGAGGCAGACCTCATACAGCACCTGTGTTCCTGTACTACTGAGTGCGTGCAGATTTTGTCCTAGGATCGGGCTGTTAAAGCGAAGGCGAAGGTCCAGCAATACTAGCAGGTATTTAAGGGTTCACTGCGATCTATCAAAAGCTACTCCCCGGCTAGGCATACTCCAGACGAAGCCCGTTTTCATGGTTGTTCGTTACAATTACAATACGTTGGACTTTTTACCAATCACAGTATCAGAGACCATCGTCAGTTGAATGGCAACTTCGAGGAAAATCTCTGACGAGGTTTCGAGACGAGGCAATACTGTCTGTGAGAATATTCAATTTGTTACTGTTAACATCCTCGTCGCAACTATACTCAATATTATCGATTGTAGTTTTGACAAAGTTTGCGGTTTAGTTTATCTTTATCAAAACTTTCTAATGTTCTAGTTGATGCAGCATTACCGAGGCTTAGTCAGCTTATGAAGACTGCCGAGCTTATGAACAGTTGTGTTCGCGATTCGCAATGTAACTGATGTGCAGCCATCAGTCAGTATGGCTACAAACCAGCAACACCCTTCAAGCCATGACAAACAGGATTATATAGCACTACAAAGCAAACCCAACGTACTTGGCTGCAAGCTTCAGTGCTTGCCTTCTTCGACTGATCCTTTCCGCCCATAGCGCTTTCTTTAGTGCCAACAAGTTCAACAACGGGAATGCCATTGTCGTTGAGAAAAACTTTGACCAAGCCGTCTTTTACGAGAAAGGCAAGATGGAATATATTCTCAACAGTGTGGCCGTATGAATCCGGGTTTGTAACTAACTCAAAATAATCGATGGGTGTTGCTGTAACATAATGCACGATATGCATTAGCTGGGTACAAGTCTACCTTCCAACCAGTAGGCTGACAATAAAAAGCTTATTAAACCCTTGAAGTACCGAAAGTCACTTTAGTGGCTGGTGAGACACACCTTCGGTCATAACTTGCCGAACAATCGCGCGAGAGAGTCAATCAAGACAACACCAGTTGCAGATTTTTAGAAATAAACGTAATTCTTCATCCTATTTATGTCGTCACTGACTCTCTAGCGCGATCAGTCGACGAGTTACGAACGAAATTGACTGAGTGGCTGTACCTTTCCTTTCATGATGTAATGTCGCTGTTCCGCCTTGGGAATAATTTAGTAAATATAAGGTGCGCGACCATTACTGCGCCGAAATTCAGCGTCTGGGTTGATACGGTTTTGCACAAAACGGACCGTGCAACCTCCCTAAGACGCCCAAAGTTGTGTCAAAGCTGAAGCAGGTGTTCCAACAGCAACCGATTCACAACTGTTCCACACTTAAGTGAGTTGATAGTATCGTGATCCACTTAAAATAATTTGAAAGCACCGACCTTGTATACAAGTGTCTCGAGATTCCACGAAGCACTGCCACATACGGTCACAAGCGACGGAATGCAAATTATATTTTTCATTTATTTTTAGTTTTGTTACGAAAATTGGCGACTGTCTCGGCCACAAAACCAGTGCCGCAGCAACCCAACTCTGCCCCCCCGCAAAATGCTTACAGGGGCCCCCTAATGGTGATTTCTAAATAAAAAATTTCGACGCCATGGCACATCTAGAGGTCGAATGGCTTTTACAACTATATATCCTTTTTTTCTTATTTCACTACTTTTCTAGTTCCACTTTCAAACGCAATTTCGGCAGAACCGTCGCCAGAAAGTCTGCCATTGGGGGGCTTCATGTTTGTGCAAGGGGGCAAGACGTTCTGAACATTTATATTCAATTAACAACACAGCATTTGCAAATTGTGCTCATTAATCATAAAATTATCATATATTTTTCCGCAAGTACCCATTAGAGGCTTATAGTTTGCCACTAAAATTTTTTGAACGGACTTAACAAAAGAAATTGGGTCTTAATCATTGTCATTTAATTAACGACGATTGTGCAGAGATTTTGTAATGAAATGCAAATGTTAAAAATTTTGTAGGAAATCAGAATCAAGCCTATCGTCCAGTTATGAAAACACAGTTATCGAAGGAGCAAACATGAGGCCGGTCAAAGCAGTGCGTCGCGATGAATGTTTTCTTTCAACAGCGCAAATTTATACGCAACATTGTTAATATCCATAATTAACTAACTGCACATACTCTGTTTTGGGACATGCTTAGTAGTGATGGCTAAATAAACTCTTCTACAGGCCCGTAGCCGCGGGGAACATTCGGAGGCAGTGCCCCCCAAATTTTTGTGCCCAGAAAAATTAGTTTTGAACATAGAAATAAAAACAAAAATCTTTCCCCCTTAAAAATGTAGCTTTCACCCTCAAACCTAAAAACCCGGCTACGGGCCTGCTCTTCTGACTACACTATTAACTCCATCTAGAAGTCTGAACAGTAGGTTGCGTAAATGCGTAACGTTGGCCCTAAGCATCAAATGGATCTATGGAGCACAACATACGAGAAGACTACTGGACTAGCCATAATACATTTTTTCATAACAATCACTACACAAAGTACGTTGATCAAGTGGAAGTGTGACTTCTGGACGTCTAGGCATGTAGGCTAACTTCACATACAACACTCCCTAGTAATGAATGCTAACCAAATAGATTTGGGGTTGGGGACCCAAAGCAAGGCTGAAAAGGGGGCCTCTACGCCATGACTGACAACAAAAAATGCAAAAAGGGTATTCATGATACAAAACTTTAAAAAGCACTTAAGGTTGGGAATAAAAAGCTAGCAACACAAAAGTTAAGCGAAAGCAAACTGGCATCGCCCCCAACTTCTCTAGTTTTATAGTCGCTGTTGTGGGCCCCTTTCAAGCAGAGTACCTACGCATTGCAAATGGGGGTCCTTTTGAAAGCAGAGTATTCATTTGTGATCTGCTTCAGAGTACATTGTAGATGGTAAGTTTTTCACCAAACTGAGGAAAATTTACGCGCAGAACATCTCGAGGGGGCCCCTAGGAAAGTGCCTTGCTCGCTTCACCTTAAACACACCACTGCTCTTCAGCTGAAGGCTGTCATACACTACTGATGCTGACGGTTTGCGCTAAGCCTCAAATACGATTATAACCTCACAAACGTATCAAAAATGATCAGGCGATGTCATTCTAGGTAACAGCGGCATGTACTCCTGTCTATAAATTACAGGACAGAACAGAATACGGATTGATGAAAATTTCACCGATTCCTAGTGTTTGATATCTTAATTTGGGGGTTACAGCTTTGCTTGGGCGGCTACATGGCGACAGGACTGAATTTCGGGTCCCCTGTGACAGCGTCGGCCCCCCGATTGGGGGTGTGGAGGGCGGCTGATACGGCTCTGCACAATACATTTAACTTTCATATCAGTACAAGTTGTGTCGATCTGTCTGTTAATTTTTAACATGCTTTCGAAAAGAACTGAAATTTTAATTTGCAACAAAAATGAAACAAAACGCTGAGTGTTTTAATAACAAGATAATATAAATTTGAATGTTGGGCATGGCATTTTTCTCCCTCCTAAATTATTGCCCGCTGTTTTATCTAAAAACATTTACGGCTTCACTTTCCCCCCTGGCTATATCTGTAAACACAGAGAGTTTATCACGCCTTATACGAACTCTAAGGGCCGTTGACCATTGCCAACAATGTCGCCACCATACGCTGGTAAAGAGAGGGTCAAACAATCAAGCATGCGCTTACGTTTTTTCAAATAGTAAACAACTTTGATTTTTAAACCGACAATATCGATAATACAATTGATGGCCGCATGCTCCCACCCATCAACGCAAACATGATCGCAAATTTTCAATACTGCTAAATGCTTGTTTGCAAAAACTCTGCAAAAAATAACAAGTTATTGCGAATCTATACATTGGAATCAACATTTTTTTAAAGAAAATATAACATCACTTACGATCGTCCTCGTAAAAGCCTTTTATTATTTTGTAAACCCGTTCTATTTCTTCGGGGGTTGCTTCCTTTTGGTCCGTCCGGTAGTTGGTTAATTGCTGGGGCAGCTGAGTTTTGCCAGAGGCTTCTTCAACAACTTTGTTGTTCGAGGGCTTTTGCTTCGGCGACGGACCATGATCAAACACACCAAGTCTAAACATACGTAAGCATGGAATGACTGGAGGCGATAGGCGAAGGCGGGCTAGCAAAAAATTATAGAAACCGTTATTCGGCAATAGATCTTTTCATAAAACTTTTGCAATTGTGTTTTCGACAAATTGTGTCATTACTATTGTTTGAAGCGAACGTATATACCCGTACTTTAAACCCGGATGTTGCGCCCACACTTAAATGAGTTTTTAGCAATCAAGAATGCCACACACAATATATCGTCGAAAACCGTTGACTCTGAAAAAATGTCCAACCCCGAACTCGGCAAAGGGGTCTCATTTACGTGGCGTTTAAAGGCCGGGAAAATCATTGTCACTTCAGTTGTCTGTCATTGCCTAATAAAGAATTCATATGTAATACCACACACAACTACGAACTCACTCAGCTAAACATTTTCCAATGCTACACACACACATCACAAACATTTTCAAGACTTTTCGTGGACATGAAAACGACCAGATACAGTTCACACATTTCAATTTGGCTTCCGCATGTTCTTCACATTATGGATCATGAGCGCAACGCAGAATCAAGCAAATTTGGCCCGGACCTTTGCCTTATCGTGTTTGACCCGCACTGATCAGTCACAAAGGACTGACCACCATATACTCTTGAGTTAAAACGTTAAGTCGAAAAGGTTGTTTACGACTCATTTCAAAAACTCGACAACCTCATGGACAGCAGTGACAACGAATCGACCGTGGAGCCTGGATCAGCACACAAACCAAAGCATGCTGAACACTGTCTGCATGCACTATTGTTCTTCATGGCTTAGCGGTTGTTCTCGTGGTTCAAAACAATGCAATCTCCTATCAGTGGTGGACAAGTGACGTTTATAGAAAATCCAGGTTTCACGGGATGGTGTTCACTTTCACTCACCTGGTAAATGAAGCTATCTTCTACAATATACGGTTCAGCACAGTGTGAGTTAATTGCAAGCTGTTTTTTGACAAGATACCAAAGATGGTTATGTGTACGCTAGCTTTCGAAAAACAAATACGTACAACGGATGAATCGCAGGCACCAAACTCTTGAAGTATTTTGCAGTGGTTTTTCCCAGTTTTTCCCACCCTGCTTCAGGAATCGACACATCATCTGCATCGTCAGCAGCAATGCTTCCTTCCATGAAGCTAACCTGCATACGCAGAAAGCGTGAATGTCAATAACACAGCAAAACACTACAAACTGAGTTCACATTTTTTTACCAATTTATGGACGAACTCATCAGGCTGAAAGGCAACAAGATCAGTTTGAAGTCGACTGGTCTTCTGTGCTCCAAGTGTAACGGCAATCGTCATAAATCTAGAGTCAAGAGCACCTTCTCTTGTTTCCTGCACTGCAGTATGCGTACAACAGATGTGACGCAGGCAACTTTTAGTGTGGTATCGCTCGAAGCTAACAAAGTAACGAACATACCAAACCTGAAAGCATACAACTTACGCAAAAAAGAAACACACAGATGCTAGCAATACAGTAGATCCCGCTTGATGAATCCACAAAAAAGAAATCCGCCGCTTATTAAATCCAAATTGAGTTGGGACGGAATTTTAGCAGTGATAAAACGCCACTCTGTAATTTCAGTATTCATTCTACTTTCTCATTTTGGTCGCGAACTACTACAAAATAAGCACGCGTAGAGAGCAGCTGCTGCAGAAAACGTGAGTGTCTGCGATGTTTGGCCACTGGACTTTACCTGCTTTATTTTCGCTGAGACATTTCGGTCGTTTGTGTCACAGTTGTATTAAAACCCGCCGTAACGGTATTCATTAGTCAGTATTTTCAGATATTCTGACCGAATTGATTTAATTATTTTCGGTCATTTGAAAAAAATTCGGCCGATGACCGAAAAAAAACAGGACTTGGCCAAACCTTTTTTATTCAATTAAAACGAAATAGTTAAGCACTTTTAGTTGAGACATTTCCACCAAAACAAACGATGCTTCAATTTTTTTGTGTTGTACATGAGCGTTAATAATTGTACTCTATTTTCCGTTCATTTAACTCAAACTTTTGCGGCGCCGGGAATAATATCCGCCGCTTATTAGATCCAAAAATGCTTGGTACGGAGGTGGATTTATCAGGCGGGGTTTACTGTATGTGCAAGTTTTTATCAACAGAGGTTAACAACACAAATGAGGTAGTGGAGTTGAAATTTTTAGTCTCAGCTAGAGCGAGATATGTATAAGAAACCACGAAATGTTTAGAATTAGTCAGTTTCAAAATTGAAGTTTAACAGTGTATCTTCAGACTCAGACTAAACTATGACTGCGTGCAACCAACAAAACAACAGTGCCCAGATTTTTGCCAACAAAACTACAAATAATGAGGTTACAGTTCAGCATACAAAACTGGCAAAACACTGCGAAACATTGGCTAGGAAGCTGGTAAATTTAATGCTTAAGAATGACGGCTAATCCAAATGCTGACCATCTCAATTTTATGCTACTCAGTTATTCCAAATACAACAGGACTGACAATACGAGACGTTTATTTATGCAAGTGTAAATTATACTTAGAAGTTTTACACACAACCATTACCTCAACAATTTCATGCTATGCAGTCATATTGCAATAAGTCTGCAAATGACATATGTAGCCAAAAGCTAGGTGGTTCTACGACAATATAATTTTTTTTACTTGAAAACTGAATTTACCGTTTTTGAAAAGTTCTTGAGCTTTTGCTATATTTTGCATCAATCCATCATTATTGGGTTTTACTAACTCGTCTTTGTTGTTTGTTGTGTCTTCTATCAACTTGCGATAGCTACGACGTAGTTCAATTTTTTCTTGCCTGAACAGAAAAGACAATAAGCGTTAATTATCGAAATTTATTATTTCATGCGTGGAAATACAAACACATTCTTTAATATTACGTTTGCCAAGAAACGCACAAATTCATTTAAATAACATATAAGCCCCATAACTTTGCATGTAATTACAAAATGGCTGTTTCATCTAACTAAAGGACAATGACTTTGAGGAAAATCCAGTCACAAGCAATAAGCAACACGTTGCCGAGTCAAACTCGATTTCGAAGGCTGCAGATTGATAAATGCTACACTAACAGAAACAAGTTGAATCGCAGGAAGTCTCGTCTCAGGAAGTAACTTACCAAGACTGAATTATGCTAGTGCTACTGAATTAACTACCATAGCAGTGCTTATAAATGGTAACACCATTTGCATTCACGCTGTAGCCCAGAAACAGACGAACCTTTAGCATTTCAATCAAGTTCATTTGTTAATTAACAAAGCTTTTCATGTTAAAAGTGCAGGCTTGATGTGCATATACATCCTTGGATCCAGTACACACATGCGCATCCGTTCTGCTATACTTCAGATTTTAGTGATGGCTAATGGGCATCAGGAGGTAGTAGGGACCAAAACGTCGTTTACTCTGTGCCGTAAAGTGATAGCGCAACACGTAGCTTTTCCTTTCCAGATGTAGCGATTGCTCGCTCATGCAGTAGACACAATGCAAAATCTCTCCTACAAAACTGCGTCCACAGCATCGACCTCCCGTGGCACCCCCGTGTTCACAAAAATTGCTTTGCACGTGCGCAGCTGGCTTGTCTAATTGCATAATTTGAGCAATTACTAACATGATACGTGCGCAACCGACCAATACCATCGGTCGTCGCGCATGGGTCGACACACACGTATGGCCAAGAACTGCTATCGGGCTTTAGACATAGGGGCCCATACAAGAATTAGCTACAGCCTCCTCCATCAGTAATCCACAATTGAAAGCCCGCTTTGCCCCGACTATGCATCTGCGAGGGCAAATGGGGTCAGCTCTGAGTGAGAGACTGCCACGCATAAGGGCAATCTTCCGCTATGCTAGTGATCGGAAACAGGAACAGAACTTCACTCGGTGGGAAAGAGCACGAGGAAGCCTTACGATATTTCCTAGAATTTGTTGGAAATACCTTCGAATAAGCACCGTGACTTTGAAGTCTGTAGGGCTGGGACATGGGTTGATCTACTCCAGCGTTGAGCCAACAAACTCAGCCCACGTTGAGTTGGGGATACTTGTAAGACCTCAGTTGGCAGGCTGGGTTGAAATTGATATAATGTGTTTTTCTGTAAGTTGTACTCAGATTCATGGGCGCAATTTGGTGGGGGACACGGGGGACGTGTCCCCCTCTTTTTTTGGTGGGGGGATATAATATGCCATGTCCCCCACTTTTTCTCTTCTGGTTTTGTGTTTGGAGAAGTTCCAAAAATGACGTTTGCCACATTTTGGGTGAAGTGCTTTTCATGTTAGATATTACACATAGTCAAGTTGATGTTGAAACAGAGTTTGGTGTGGTATTACTGAATTCTGTTAGTTTATCAATTTTAGTTTCAATAAAATGATATTTAGCATTTTTCAAGTTTCTAGAGACCGCGAAAGATGGTTAGCTGCTTCTGTCCAACATTTACCCTGTGTAGCATACCATTAAAAAGGTTATTTTCTTCAAACAGTGATACTTATACAGCTGTACATGTGAAAGACCACAGCACATAGCATGGATTTGGTTCGCATAGAAATGTATCTGGTATTGCTGTAACGTTGGTTGTCACGTATTCAGAAACAGACAGTGTAAAATTTAATGATGCCAGTGTATATAGGCATACCATATTTTTGTGATTGAAAACCGGGCCGCTTCAGAACAATCAGAAGGAAATCAAGGAAATCAAACTTAAAAGGAAATCAAACAAGTTCCGGTACGAAATAAATTATTTCAATAACCTATAATTGCAACAAGAACACCCTCGTTTTCTAGCCAACTTTACGGAACTAGCCAATGCACTAACAATTAACCCATTACTGGACCAGTTAACCACTACAATGACGTATCAATTACCTTTACATCCAAAGCAACAAAACAAGATCACGCATCATTCTTCAGCAAATTCTTTAAACAGACTAATCATAGCATGCTAATATCCGTGTATGGCTATGCTGCCTGACTGAATGCCTAACCAGGACGTTTTGGTTTACCAACCTGGACACTGGGACAAAGCCTTTAAACCGGGTCTGACCTGGTTGAAACAGGACGTCTGGTAAACCTAAGTGTACATAATGTTAGAAAGTTACATTTTCAGGCAAATATCTGCAAAGCTTTTGTCGAAGACAAAATTTTTGTGTGACTTAGTTTTAGGATGGGCAGTTTTGCAAAAGCCTGTCTTCAAACATTAGTAAATAGGATTTCAATCAAAACGTTGGAGAACTATCTACCAAGCTATATATTGACCTATAGCTCAAAACATAAGCATTTGACTAGGAACCAAAGATAAAATATACATTTATCCTGACTTTGTGGAATGTTGCAACACTGGTGCCCAACAAAACCAAAATACATTTTTTCATGACTTTTGCACTTTGTGCTTGTGCTGAATGCATTGGTTCGTAAGTCACCTGATTTACTTGAGTTTAACCAAAAACATAATGCAGCAATATTTTCAACCACGTGCAAAACTTTTGGTTTACAGGCATTCGGGGGCAGTGTTCCCCAATTTTATTGTTACCAGAAAAATTTGTTTTAAACATTCAGTAAAAACTAAAATCTTGTCCCCGTAGAAATGCAATTCCTGCAAATCTTAATACCTGATCACACCTAGTTTTGCTGGATATTCTTTTCGTGTTAATCAGGTGAAACTAGTACATTTTTACCAATTCACCGTTGTGCGTTTTTATTTGTTTAATCTCAAATCTATTTTCGTGTCATTATGCAAATAGAACTCTTGGAATTAAACTTTTGACATTAATTTCGTCCATTAAAATCTGATGTTCAACCTGAAAAATTGATTGTGGAAAGACTGAGCTAAGTTGCATCACATACAAAAGTCACAAGACAACAGTCACCAAACAATCAGGTATTCAGACATTACATTGTAGGCTAGATGGGTATGTATGCAGGGGCCAATAAGGGGAAATTGAAAGGATGCATCCACCACCTGGTAAGAAGATATCAGTGGAGATTTTGGTAGGGGTGGGGCTTCAGGCGTGATGCGCAGTGGCATTGAAAAGATTTGTAGCCTTTACAAAGAGCGGAAATGTGCGTGGAAGAAAAATATTTATCATCTTTGTAACATTTAGCAACGTGAAAAAGACATCAAATCGCGCTGTAAACCACACTTCGTATAAAATGCATGAAAACTTTATTTTTTCTACTATTTCTACTATAAGAACGAAATGCATGTGCGACCAATGCGATTCAGCGCTTTGTGCACTCCAATTGACAGCTCTGATAAAACCCTATTGATGTATTAGCGTGATTGGTCTTGCTTTTGAAACACCTCTGTAAACAGGATTGGAAATTTGTATTTACAAAACTTTACTTCTGCATCGAACCGATGATTTTCTTGATTTCACACTAAACTGTCCCCCCCACAGTTTACAACAAAATTGCACCCATGCTCAGATTGATTAAAGCGAATTCTGTTGCCACTGTCAATACCGTATACTAAGTAGGTTTAGTAACTCATGTCAGCTTTTGAGGTCACACTTCAAACGTGATGTGATGTGTCTTGTTGAAAGCGAATTTAGCTTTGCGAACCAGTGCAGTAAAATGTTTCATTGCGACACTCAGCTTCACTTACTCACCAAGTAGATAGCTTTGTATAGCTTTGTTCACTTACTTCATTAGCTCACACCTGTTTTCTGCTGTACGTAAAAACGTTCAAAGTATAAGCTTAAATATGACAAGAATTTGCCAACATTGCATTTAGTTAAAATATAATGGAAATAAAAAGTATGTCAAAGATTACAATTTTTTCCACTTGATAGTGAAGCTTCACTGATATTTGTACAGGTACTACATTTGGAAATTTTAGTAAGAGCGCTCTGAAGGCAAGTTGATTGAAACAGCTGTGGAGTCTTTGACCCCAGTACGCATACTCACTACAAAACTTCGAGAGTGCGATAACTCCAGGTAAGACATTAGGCCATTGGCAACTAACCATGCTATCGTAAGAGCATATTTCAACTCCACTAGAAACAATGCTAATGGAACGCATGAAAGAAAGGGAAAAATCACATATGATTCCACCAGTGTTGGCTGCAACTTACCTTGATCCGGAGTACCAAGTGCTTTTGACTAA
>JGI24159J19872_10007963_pt1 | contig 13866 bp, 4 predicted proteins | sample Ectturendosymbi4_FD_19872 | JGI IMG/M metagenome (IMG submission 19872) | reverse complement strand
GTAGGCTCACCAGTACCACTTGCTACAACAACAAATCTGTCCAGGAGACCTTTACATTTTTCATCAACCTTTATGCTTTCTTACTTTTTCCTTGTTTTGTTTCAGCTCCACTTGGATATTTCCTGTTCAACTGTGGCATTTTCAAAAAATTATCAATAAACCAAACACTCCAATCTGTAAAAATCATCATTTGGTATAAAAAATGATCATATGGAAAAACAGTTATCATTTGGTGTAAATATTTGCTCTTATTTGATAGGATATTTTCAGAACTTTTTGGAAGAAATTTTAACCCAAAATTTTTACGTAGGCCTTTAGAAGTTGGTTTGAAGCTTTTCTTGATTTGCACATTGGAGATGGTGGTGAAGCCCCTTTGAAAGTATAGCACTTACACATTAAAGTTGCTGTTTGGGCCCCTTTGAAAGCATAGTACTTACGCATTAAAATTGCTGTTTGGGGCCTCTTTGAAAGCATGGTACTTATACATTAAATTGCTGTTGGGGGCCTCTTTGAAAGCAAGGATTTTACATCACAACTACTGTTGGGGGCCCTTTGAAATCAAGGTACTTACACATCACAATTGCTATTGGGAGCCCCTGTGAAAGCAAGGTACTTACACATTACAGTTGCTGTTGGGGGCCTCTTTGAAACCAAAGTACTCACACATTACAGTTTCTTTTCGGGGCCACTTTTGATGAAGTTTAACAGCAGAGTACATACATATTTCATTTGCTGTTGGGGGCCCCTTTGAAAGCAGATTACCTTCAAATTGCAGTTGCTGTTGGGGGCCTCTTTGAAAGCAAAGTACTTGCACATTACAATTTCTGTAGGGGAGCCCTTTGAAAGCAAAGTACTTGTTTATGATCTGCTTTGTAACACATTATATAAGTGAATAATACGTTTTTCACCAAAAATAAGGAAAATTTATGCGCGTAACACCTCAAGAGGGGCCCGAGGCAAGTGCCTCGCTCGCTTCCCCTTAAACACACCACTGCCTGTAGTGACAAGTTTGGTTCAGTGGAGTTTCTCAAATCCGTCGGGATTTTACACTGTGTTTGTTTAACTGTTGAACCTTGACTATGACCTGTGGTACAAGTCTGCTCTCTTATGCATCATGTTATCAAAGTAACGGGATTGATCTGTCTTTCATAGATCCATTACCTTTGCTTGACACATAATTGTTATACATACAGTAATACCTATGCGTCATAACATTTAGCACAGTTCATCATTATTTGTGTGTGTAGCCTAGTGCTAATGTGTCGTCTGTGTTGTATACCTGTTAACCTTCTGGTTTGATATCTTTCACGGTATTGTTGAGTTTAACAGAGCTTTGCATTCCATTGCTGCTAATAGCGATTACTTTGACGTCTTTTCCGTGTCAATTGTTATGATGTTGTTAACCAAATGTACAGCATAAGTTAACATAAATTAGTTTCCAAACTATTTTTATCCTTGAACCGTTGAGTCGGATTGCATATCGGCTAGTGTAATAATTCTGATAGGAATTTATATTTAAATCATGATTTGGTTTTCGGACTTGGATTGCAAGTTGAAATAAAACTGTTGAATCGGATTTGGATTTGAAAAACGTGAATCCGTTCATCTCTGCAAAAGATGCAAAGCGAAAGTACGAGGCCGACTGCCATGATCACAACATATAAATACTACATTTAATCACGATAGCCTCAGTATTCGGTGGAATACCTGGTCCTGAAACTCTAGAAGAACACAGTCAAAACAGAAACTCTCCCCGATATTAATCATGCGTAGTGAAGCAAAAGATTCTCTCATCTTTGTGTGCAAACCGGAGATGATCATACAGCAGGAATGCAGGTATCAAGCAAAATTTCTGACCTAGTCAGGGATTTCGCTTTAAAAGTGAAGCGAAATTTCTGACTTGTGAAATTTTTTGACCTATTCTTGTATGTCAGTAATTTTGCTTCTGAGAGTAAAGGAATAAACTTTGGAAATTGTTTTTTATGTTTGTTGTGAAAATAATAATTTTGGTTAGACATCAGATGGTCCGCAATAGCTGAATAAGAAACAGTTTGGGAATAAGTAACCACTGAAAAATATTTGCCTTCGATAAACCTAACTCTAAACCTTAACCCTAAACCCTAGTCCTAAATTCTAATCATGAGTTTGCAGCAAATTTCAAATTTCATTGAACAGCCTCGCTTGCAAAATGTATGACCTGGAACAATACTCTGAGCATGCCGAGATGGCGTAAAGTCAGCGATTTCGCAAGTCAGAAATTTCGCTTGATACCAGAGTGGACTCCTGCCGGAGTTTGCATTTTAAGCCGGAGAAAGACCCGGAGTCATATTTTGTAAGTTCTACCCGGAGCAGGAGCAAGATCCGTAGTCAACGTTAAGGTCTGTCCAGGAGGCCAATCAAAAAATTTTAAAGGGGCTGTTAAAATTTTTCTGTTGATGCTTGCTATGACCAAACAAAATGGAATTAATTGAAACGTGTTTTCTCACCAAGGTCAGCATTGTCATACGTCACTATAGTGTGAAATTGGGTGGGAGTACAGGGGATTTCACCGCTAACGATGGTGTTAGTGCATAGGAAAAATACAGTGTGTGAGTGACAATGCAGTTCGGGAATGTAGGAATCCATGCAGCAACTATGATATTGTTGGGCTAATGATGTGGGCAAAAGCATAAGACATATGACAATAAATAATGTTCAACAAAAAGTCTATCAGGATGTAACAGTGTGCCAAAATCACCAATAGGATTTGGCATGTTAGAAGTAATGTACAGCAGTAGAAAATTCATCTGCATCGTGCACGTGCAGATTTGTAGTCAGGCCACCATCTGCATAGGCCAATCTCTGCTCCCATTTTGGAGCTATCCTGAACAAAGGTGCCTGTTTGCCCCAATAGCGGCAGCCTAAATATAACATTAAATTGTTTTCCAGCCATAATGAATTTGTTAAACTGCACGGGGTTGTAAGTTATGTGTAATGCTCACAATGGTGTAGGACAGTGGTTTCCAAACTTTTTAATGCCGCGGCCCACTTGTCGCTTTCAGCAGAAGGTCGTGGCCCACCATCACAGAACAACATAAAAATCTACTCTAAGCCGTCATTAAAGGACAAGTATGAGTAAACAAAATAAGGGCTTTACGGCAATGCATCGAATTTTATTTAATTTTAGCATCAGCAATACTAAGCAGACTGCGAGAAAAATTTAAGTGTGATTTTTGCTGTTGTGTGACGTTTTCGACCAGGCTGTCAATTCTTGGGTGCATTGTGGAAATAGGGCATCTAAGATCGTCTTCCAGAATAAAGTCGAATCTGTTTCGATTTTTTGGTTTCACATGCAGAAGGGTAGAGAATCCACATTCACATAAATATGTGCTGGGGAAGAAAACTAACTTTTGGAGAGCTTCTTTTCCAACATTTGGATAAATATCAGACACTTTCAGCCATAAATGGCAAATTGTATTAGTTTCGAAAACGTATTTGAGCCCAGAATCATTTCGAAGGTCGATCATTTTGTTTGCATACTGCAACATTCTCGATTGGAACAACAAAATGATTTTTCACCAAATCCAAGCTGTTTTGATGATTTTGTGAAAGTACAGAACAAACTTCTCACGAAGTCCTCCAAGGTGCTGAACACATTTCGATGCTACATCAACATTCACTTCATCACCCGCCGCCGTGGCACCATCTCGAACATAGCAAAATTTCCTTCTTGATCTATTCGCTTCCAATTGTCGAGTTTTCGTGTCAATAAAATCGAATATTATCCTTCCCCTTCCTTGTACTTGTAGTTTCAGATTAACTTTATTGAGTTGTAGGAATCAGTGTTATCATAACGGGGGATCAGCTGCTAACCTTGGAAATTTCAAATCAGTCTTGTGCAGGTTTGTTTCAAGGAAAATGTTAGGTACCCGGTATGTACCTGTAGGGACCTGATTTCTCTGATTTTAGGGACTTGATTTTCTCTGATTATAAGAACACGATTGTCAATTCTAAGGACCCGAATCGGGTCCCTCAAACACCTTTAAACCTGGTGTTGTGTAAAAATGGCAAATTAACCTCAAATTACAATAATTGTTGGATATCCAAAAGGTAAACCTAGTGTTAACATTTTATCAACAGTTAACATTTTGCAGTATAACTTTATCAGAATCCATAGTATCTAAACATGTAAGGCCTATTTGACAGACAGTGTTTATTTTGCCTCACGAGGTGAAAGCACTGCTGGATCTGTTTTGAAATAAATTAGCTTTACAGGATTAGTTGAAGCGGTCACATGACAAGTTTGAAACGCATGACCTAATAACCCAGACATTTGCAACGGCTCAGTCTGACATGCATCGGCATTTGTTGTTATAATTTTAGTGCTTACAAACCGTTTGTGGGTTTCTGTTAGTGTTGCGTAAAGTGCAGGTTTAATTGTCCTTATACCCAATGCAGCAATAGCTTGCTTGCTACACTATCAAGTTTCTCATTTCATTTTTGTCTGTTTTGAAATAGTTACAACTGCTTGCAATAACTCTTTTGTTAACCGCAGGTAAAACGGGGAAATGTCACCACATCATCTTTGGAATCGTACATTGCTTCTATCAAGCTTGCCGCACAAAACTCGGCCAATTGGATTTCATACGATGTCACTTTAGCTTGTGAAGTCTTGCTCAAGCTTAGTAGGACTAAAATGACAAAAAATGTAAGTAAAATTTGAATTATTGCTACCTGTACGTAATTCCACCAGAACTTAACTAAGACGTATGGCATGAAAAGATACTGAAGGCCTTTCTGAAAACCCTGCAAATTAAACTAGGGAATTGTGAATGTTTCAAGATAGATAGGTTGTTTTTATTTGCTTATTTGTTTGTTAGCTGGTTTATTTATTAAATTTTTGAATATTAAATAATTTTTGTTTTTAAATGAAATATTTATCTATTTTCTTTTTCATATTTTATATCACTTGGTTCCGAGTAATTTTTTTCCCTCTCATCTCTAATTAGAAACCTGAATTAGACCGCTGTTGATGAGCATGCGCTTGATTTGTTTGGGTGTGGGAAAAATAATATTTCGAAAGTGTTTCACATGTTGGTGTTCATTGAAAGTATCTTTCTAGCTAGGTCGATGCAAGACATTGTAACAAAACATGTGCGGATACCATAGTACATTTTTTCTGACATCTTAGCAATCTATTGGGCTGTCAGAAGAATCAATGTTCTTGTAAAAACTGGTGCAAGCAATCCCACCGACGAAATCTTTTTTGTTGGAACTATTACCTTGCAACTGTTACCAGCAACATAGTAACTGTGGGATTGCGGTCTGGTCTGAGTAAATTTCAATTGAACAAGCAATCGATCCTCAGTAAAAAGTTGTATGAAATTACAGTAACTCCTGTGGGGTTAGTCTAGAAATCATTTCTTGGTAATTTTACTTAAAGTTCATACCAAGCAACTTGCCAGAGAATTTTTAGATGAGCTTCAATACGATGCAGGACGTGCTGACGGTGGCCAGTCATTTGACGTCATCCTTACAGTCATCAATTGACGGATATTCCGCAACACCGTGAGTCAATGTAACCTACAAAAATCTAACTTAGAGGCTTACATGTCCTGTACTGTTACCAGTGATTTTTTTCTACCGTCTTTATCACGTGATATAATCTGTAATGATGTACGAGTTCTTTGTCTCAGCGCTTTGATGGCGTGTTTTAGATTTTACGTTCAGTGAGCTCGCGTGATGCGACACAACTCTTGTTGTAAGTGCAGCTTATATGCTGTCTGTGCAGTTGAGCTGTTAATATGTTGTGATATTAGCACTCGTTGCGTAACCTAGCAAAAGTACTGGATTTACTTGTGTGTTTTTATGACTTGAAAATGTAGCATAGCCAACTTGTCCCCATGGATATTATTGACATTTTTGTTTTATCTGTATAAGGTGGATTAACTTCCAGCAAATTATAACTCCTTGGCACCCTGAATTAAAAGAAGCACACTCACGCAATCGATCACTAGCACACCCAACTGAACGCTTGTAGAAAAGCACCTTGTGGCCTTGTCCATATTAGCTTAGTGATGAAATGACTCATGCAAGGCATTTCGCTTGTGGAACGGGTGTACAGAGGACCATGGAATGCAAAACAAACGGGAAGGAAAATACCTTATTCAAAAAGTAAAACAAATCAAGGCAAGCTTGGTAATGAGTATCAGAAGTTGGATATTGGTTCAAATAAAATACTGAAAGTACAATTCCTAAAACAAGACACGTTTCTGCCTGAAAGAATCAGTTGACTGCTGATGTAACGGATTTTTCTACACACGATAGCTCTTCTTAATTTAATGTCGTTGATATACTGTGTTAGTTGGCTGTGTACATTGCTGTCGAACATTTGTATATCTTTTCTTCGCTAAAGGGGCAATTGCCCCTTGTGTACGTTAGAAATGTTTCCTCCGTTGAAAATCAGTTGTTTTCTCGGCTTATATAATAGTTCATTGAAAAAATTGGTGGGATCAAAACAAAAAATTGTGGCAGCAATGTAGAAAAATGCAAGTTTGATTCGATGCACTGTAGTATCATTTTCCTTCTGGTTTGTGCACAGGGTCATTTTTTGCCACATTCATACATCACTACTGCGTATAACAGTTTTTTTCAAAAATATTTTCGACTTGTTTGTTGTTTATTTCTACTATGATATATTTCACATAGGTATCTCGTATCTTCAGCAATATTTGCCTCAGGTCAGTTGCACAAAGTAACAAAAATTAATCTACGTTCTGGTTAAGTTGTTCTTGCTCCTCAACCACAATCATTTATAAGTTCCCAACTTTTAGCAAACTAAGACGAGCCATAGCATTTAACTAAATAGCAACATCTGTTTGATCATCAACGAAAAAAAGTGCAGTAGAAATACAACTATTCACATCGTGCTACGCATGAAATGGTCGTCAAAAACGCTTTCACCGCGTTAAGCAATTAAAAGCAACTGTTGAAATCAGCATAAAATAAAGGATGTTTCAGCTTGGAACATAGTGAAGGGTTTACGTCATTATACTCATCATCGATTTCCTGAAAACAGCGCCTGCGCGTGGAATTGCTATGTACAGGGGTGTTTACCTACGCTTCGATGTTGCTGAAGATTAATTTTCCTTTAGTGATGCGCAGATGCGGGCAGAACCAATCTTTGGTGCTTCGCGTTTCAGGTACGTGGCCAAGTGAAATGAAATGTGCTATCGACCCCCAATGCCTGACTAACAAAAAGCTTTCTTGTTGCCAATAAGCCGAAAGGTGGTTGACGGTTGAGTAAAAATAAATGTTGCTGACATGATTGTGATAAATAAAACTCATTTTTAATACTGTGTAATTGGAGTTTCGTAGTTAGTTTCAGACAAAATTATTTCAAAAAAAGAAGAGATAAAAACGGCTTCTTCAAAAATAAATCGATATTAAATCTGTTGCTTGCAGAGTAGTTTCTAAAACGTAACCAGCCATACGCTTAAAAAGAACAGCAAACGTCACCCACCACGAATTTTTTCTCCTGCCTGCAATAGTACACAAACCTCACCCTCACACAAATTTTGTGGCTACAAGCCTTCACGTTACCTGAATGACTTGGATGTTACCGTTTATGCAGGTCAGCAGATTCACTTCATAAAGTTTGCAAAACCATGTAATGCTGTTCTTACTTATACGCTAAGCTGCTGGACACCAACGCCATACTTGAACAAGCTTCTTCAGAAGTTTTCGTAACTTTAAAGGCTTTTCGGCCTCAGTGTCCCTAACTGCACGCACAAGAGCGTGGTCTAACATGAAATTATCTGCAATAAAAAACATGCAGCTGACAGATATGAACAATTACTAGTTGCAGCAATTGACTTTGCTGAGTGCTAAATTAAAGTGATACGTGATATTGCTTTTGAATCCACAAATTAAAACTTAGCTGAATCAATGTCAGGAAAGCTTGTTATTGCTCAATAAACAAGTTTGCCANAATGTCNTACCGTTGTTTAGCCTATGGCTAATAGCTATCAGTGAAAACAGCCCCAGTAGCGTNGCCAGCCCAAAAACTGGATGGTCAAAAAATGGGNGAGGGCCAAAATACTTGATTTTAGGCTAATAACANTATTTTGTTTTTTGTTTGGGATATTGCCTCTCAAAGCACAAAATTACTATTTCTTCTAAAAATGTTGGGGNATTGCCACCAGGCCTCCCTGGTCACGCCTATGCACAGTGCACTGCATCCCCTAGGTCTTGTTTAAGTGTTGTTAAGTGCAGTTTAGCTGCAACTGCAATAAATTCAAAAGTAGTTAGTTGCAAACGTAGTACACATCTTGTAAAACCTGCTGCGATTCATTGAAAGCTAGCGCCACAATATCTAGGCTGTGGAGTGTGGGTGATGCTATCTTAGTAAACATTGACATACTGTCCATGTTTGTCAACTAGTCCATCGCGGTGTCGGATATTTTAGCATCACTTTAAGTCCCGCGTGTGCCGCTTGTTTTGCAAAGTTTGGAATCCTAAGCCGATTGAGCCAGCTGATTGAGCTAGAGCACTGTTCAAACCCTCTACGGATTCAGCAAGTCTTCTAGTTGAAATCGAAAAAATTTTTTTCGCTTTGGATTTGGGGTTTTCTGCGGGTAACGTCACAATGAGGGCATGTTTTCGCATTTTTGGCCGCGTTTACCTGACCTTGGGCGCCAACCCAACCCAATGAGCTATTTTTGACTCAAGGCTTTGTTGAAAACTAGGCCAAAATCTGCGTCTTTAGAGCCCTTGATTGACTTGCTAGCATATCTGCAGCCGAAAGTATGGCTCAAAAACCCAGTTTTTGACAAAATTCAAAAAGTATCAGAAAAGGTGTAATTTGCGCTCTCAGGGCAAACTTTGGCCAGCCATAACTGGGCAGCAGATTGAGCTAGAGAGCTGTTCAAACCCTCTCATGACTCGTGACGTCGCGTAGTTTAGAATGAAAAAATATTAAGATTTGGGTTTGGGGTTTTGGGTCTATGGGATCATGATTGGNGTATCTTTTGCTATTATTTTTGTGACGTCATCATCCGATCCCACGCGCCGATATTTAGGCTCTATGTTTTTTTTTATTTTAGGCTAGTATACGAGTCTTTAGAGCCCTTGATCGAGTTTCGAGCGCTTCTGGTTCAAAAATTATGAAAAAAAGATTCCAAATACTTCGGGAATGCCCTAGGAGATTTAGGGGATTTACCTAATTAATATTGTATCATTTTTGCCATAAATTTTCAACTAGAAACGCTAGAATGTCAATCAAACCCTCCAAAGACTCGTACTATTGCCTATAATCCATTTAAATCCAGTAAAGTTTCGAAATCGGCTCCATTGTTGAACTTTCAAGAGATGCTGACCTCAGAGTCTCACGTGATCTGGCCCCAACATTAAAAAGGGATGTTATTTAGAAAAGTAAAAGCCGAGGGCGATTAATTACACAAATGCTTGTGTTTGGAATGCAAATGTGCTTGCGTTTGAAAAGCATGCGGCAGTGCCATGTTTTATATCAGTGGTTCTCAAGAATCTCAACCTTTTCGCTGAAAGGAGCCAAATCCAGACTTACGACTTTATAATTATAAGAGGGCCCCACTGAAGAAATTTTAATACAAGTCAATTGACATGTTTTGATTTATAGCAGAACGAAGTCTATTACACAAATATTCGAGGTTTTGTAGAAAGACTGCTGAGGATCGCACAAAGGGTGCTGTAGACCGCATGCGGCTCTCAAAGCAGTCATTGAGAACCACTGCTTTAAATAGTGTGCAATCAAAATTCAAACTGAAAATCTTATTTGTTGCAAAAATATGGTGTAAGATCCGAATTTTCACACTTTTTACTTGTGTTCATAATTACCAAATTGATGAGTTTTGTGAAGTGGTAACGTTTTGTTTTTCTCGGTATTTACAATTTAGGGATTCAATTTTGTTATTAAATTTGGTAGAATTGCTGTTGAATCAACGATTTGAAAATGTTGAGCTAGACTGCAAAACGTTGCAGTTAGTCAAGAGAAGTAGATTATAACTGCACTTATCCACAGTCCAGTGACAATGTACCACAAGGGCGAAGTAGCTACAGTAAATCTGTTCGCACAGTGTTAGGAAATCGATTTAGCGTCAATTACGCATTTTCAATCCAATACAGTAAATTTCAAGCGAAACCTTGCAGGTGAAATGATGAAACACTTAAGCAAGCAAGTCTAAGCTTTTAGTAGAGAAAAAACGCGAACTATAGCCAATTGTAGTGACAACATGCGAACCGCACTTTAAAACACACGCTTTGAACATTACACTGTTATACCAGAAACTCAGAGATGAGAGATAGTATTGCCATTGGGATCAGTCTCGTCAACATCAGATTTTTGCTTTCAACATCAGATAACATCGGATTTTTACATTACAGTTTCATGTAAGCTAAATCCTTCCATTGCCAATACCTTCCATTGCCAATACCTTCCATTGCCAATACCTAACAACGCGGAATGAACCTCGTTCATTCAAAAACAGAGCGAAATGTCTTCATTTAAATGGAAAAGTTTGGTCTTGCGTAACGAAAAATTTAGTCTCTCCCAAGGCAGCAAAAAGAGCTTCTTCGGTTTGGTACGATCAACGAACATCACTCACCGTATTTTCGCCCCATTAGGCGAACCAGATTATAAAGCGCAATGTCAATGATTAAATGCTTTTTGTTCTATGTTCATACATAGGGAAGGCGCATTAAGTGAATCAAAACTCAGATAAGTCAAACTACATTCAACTCTTTCGCAATAACTCCCAACATTGTTCAGTTGTACCACATAGAATACAAAACATTGTGGTCGCAAGGGATTTTAATCTGTTACACATGCCTAATCCGCTTGACAGGAATAGAATAACTAAAAGCTGTGCGCGTGCGCCAATGTATCGTCAGGAGTCACGCAGACTAATACGATCTGGGCTTCAACAGGAACCACATCATATGCNCTGCTCAATGCAATTGTTGTTGGTTTGTTACGTTACACGATGGTCTCTTTACAAAAAAAACGTTGTGATTTTGAACACACGCGAAAGCCTCCGNTGAGACANTGGACAAAACTGTCAAATCAGTAATCACTAACGTCACATAGCTAACACCAGTCTTCGAAATCACACGTGCAACGCTCGTAGTTAAGCTATAACTAACCATTAAATAAATATAGCTTTTTGCCACATAAAATTGGTTCTAGGTGAGAAAGCACAACCAGATTCATACAGGCGCACCGCAAGATAAGATGCCCTTTCGATTTGAGAAATTTAAAGGATTTTAAGTGGGCCTTATCGCCCGAAAAATACGGTAGGGTGAAAGGTTGATGAAAGAAACTTTAATATTATAAATCTAACCTCTTGTCACCTTGAAAGGAGAGGAAACGTGGAAAACAAACACAACAGCCCAGTCAAACATCACGTTTGTCACGAAAACATCAGACATCATAAATTTCTCTCAAATCATCAGACCTTATGTTGAAACATCGGAAGTGGCATTCAGCTGTGTAGCTAGAGTGTGGGATGCCCGGGGCAACCCTTGAATTTGGCACCCCCGAAGCCCATAAAAAATACGCATTCACAGTGATCCGATCAAAAGTTTATATATATATATATTAACTAGTTTGTGCACCATTATAATATTACTTTCACACTCTCAAAGATGGTATGCTTTAAATAGACACCAAAAAAATTGAAACATTATAAGTAACAGTTAAACAAAAACGAAAATGACATATAGGGACAAATAGTTTAAAAAATGTAAAATTTAGGACAGTCCTTATTTCTGCAATAAAAAATACGATTTTCTACGATGTAGCTTTGCTTGCCTTTTTATTGGCAAAGTCTTCAATGACAATGTCAAAATTCATTTCATCTGTCAATTGTTGCTCTATATAGTATTACAAGATTTCTCAACCGCAAGGTGCTCGTACTAGATCTTAAGTAATTTTTGATCAGTTTAATTTCGAAAAACTTCTCTCACCGGTAGCAACACTAACATCAACTGTGAGGAAAATCCGCAGCATTATTAGTAGGCTATATTTGGAAAATAGTTCCCAAGGTTATACTTTTGAACAAACTGCAAAAATCCAAGGGGGGCTTCTTTCCTCATCTTTATTCTTTCCTCAATATCAGCAACAGCAATAAAATGCTGGAGTCTTTCTCTCATTGAGGAACTCCTCTTTATCGAGGGTGATCTATTTAAGTGGTTGTCAACTTTTTTTTGTTGGTACACACTTTTAAACTTGTTAGAAAACCTGTACACCCTTGCCATTGCACTAAAATTTACTGCTGCAAAAGTGTAAAGGGTAAGCGATTTTTACGCTGTAAATGTCGCTTTCTTAGCAGTTTTTGTGTATCACTTCAACATTCCTGGACACCGAAATCTCACCCAATAAGCGATTTACGTTTTTGATCGCATGCCAACAACCCACCATTGCGAGCAAAGATTTTCTGCACTTGTCGAAATAACACGAAAAACACAAACTCAATCAAGGATGTTGATCCTTTTACGAAAAACGCAGTTGAAACAGGGTTAAAACCACATTTTTCACAACTGGCGGATGAAATTCAGCTGGAGCAATCACAGCAAATGAGATGATCTCTTTTTTTGATCATACTGGGTGTTGTACAAACTTCATGAGCAGGAAGATCGACTTTCATTAATTTTAGTGTTACGTGTGCCGTGTCCTGCCGTTTTCTGCGCTGTTGCAGCTACATGAGAATAGAACAAGTCAATTTCCTCATATGTACAGTAAATGGCTGCACGATCCATGACAGAGACTTCAGATTTAATAAATCCAAAAATTGCCTTGAAAAAATCAGTGGATATTAAGGTATCCTTGTTGAGCAAGGAAAACCCGCAACTCTTGTCACAGCTGAAACACGCTCTAACTTTTCCTTTGGATAACCAGCGTGCCACAGCATGAAATATAACCGCATTGTGTCTGCTATCATGTCTTTGCACACCTCTGGAAACGTTCGATGCTTCTTAGAATGTGAGACGATGAATTTCTCCAATTTTTTGCACCATCAAGAACAAGCTCCAGAACTGACCTCCGGTTATATTCTTAAATTAAACTCTAACCACAAATTCTCAATTAATCATGCAGTGAGCTGAAGACTAGGTTTATTTTCGCTGAAACATTTCGGTCATTTTTCCAAAATAACCTGAAAATTTTCGGTCATTTTTTATTTTGGGACATATTTGTGTGACTGAAATTGCATTATGACCATATTGACATACCGCAAAATCCCCCCAAAGCACAGGTTGAAACACAGTCAAGGGAAATGTTTTTGATTTTCCGAACAACTGCATTAGCAGTGTGCTGCATGGCTACTGCTCCGTTGGTACCAACTATCTCATACTCCATCCAATCAAATCCATGCTTTTCAATGAACTGATTCAATTTGGCGAAGATGACTTGATCAGTTGAGCAAACTCCAACGTTAAAACAGCACAACTCGACAATGGTTCTTATTTCCTTATTGGCAGACATACAACACAAAATCAACCGAAGATCTTCTGAAAAATCTGTTGTTTCATCGAGCTAAGTACCAAACAACTGAGCTTTCTTCAGCTTGTCATGAAGTTGTTTCAACAAATCTTCTGAAGACATCTACGTTTAGTTATATTGCTTAATAGTGGAATTTCTATTACTTTGGAAACGGCTTTTTTTCTCCATGGCTATGGCTTTCTTCCTCCATCAACAAAGACTTTCTGAAGTTGCTTCAAAGAAACCACTTTTATTTCAATACAGCCTATGTAGTACAATTATTATTATGTGGGGTGAGGTTGGCGCTTCGACATCACCGGTCTTTCAGCGCCACGTCTTACTGCTGGTAAATCTGTTTAGAGGGTTCGATTTGT
>JGI24159J19872_10007962_pt1 | contig 13867 bp, 9 predicted proteins | sample Ectturendosymbi4_FD_19872 | JGI IMG/M metagenome (IMG submission 19872) | reverse complement strand
AAAACAGAGTTGCCCTGGAATTTTTCACTGTACTGAAATATATTTTATTATTCAGGATTTTTGAGGAACTTGCGGTTGCCCTGAAAGCAGAGTTTGCCCTGAAATTTTTCAAGCCCGGGGGGCGGCCGCGCCCCCCGCCCTCCCGCCTCGTACGCCTATGAGTACACCTTCATCGGCGAAAATTGCAAAGCAAAGTGCGCAAAAACTTGGAAGTTGGTGCACAACGTTAGAAGCATGAAAACGTCAACATTTGAATGCAAATTTGTTATACGCGCATTGGATTCATTGTGAAGGTGACTGCTGGATGTTCAGTGTTGGTTTGATTCATTATAATTAACATATTAACGAGATGTTTCGGTGCAAAAAATAACCGCAACCATTTAGTAGGTTTGCTTACAAGCAGTGTAACCCTTGGAATACAAACAAGCTTTGCTTTCTATGCACGTTACTGCTAAGCCATAAAAAAATCGCATTTTCAATTTCGTCGGTTTTGAAGAGTGTTTTCCAAGGTGCTTAGGTATATACAGCTTCGTTGCAAGTATGAGGGTAGCCCAGCAAGACCGTTGAATTATAACATCGTATCAAAAACTTTTCGATTTGGGCACAACACGTAGCGCAACAACTGATTATGGGAGGTGATGCCATATTGCATCATCCGGGAAATTCCACCCGTTTTGACTATATAAGCAGGGCTTTCAGAGCTGGTCATCATTCAAAGTTAAAGCGTCTACTGCTCATGTATAAACAACATGCCACTATCCTCAGGATTAAATGCGGAAGAAATCTTTCGAAATGAAACTGATCTGGCACTCAGTCGTTATAGGCGGGGTCAACGACTGGATCCTGTCTCGGCCTTACATCAGGCGGAAGATATTTTCAATTATTGCGGAGCCCTACTTCCACCGGATAACTCAGCTTTCCGACTCGTATGGTTTATGGGAGAAGACCAATGGTACTATAACCAAGTGTACATACGTTTCGAGCATCCAGCTCCGGACTCACTTCGTGACTATACCATCTGGGACCGTTCGTTGTTATCGGAAGACCTTCAATTGTCTGAAGGTAGATTCATCGAAACCGAACCTACCATCGTGAAATTGTGAAATCGTTGATTTTGATTTCTTTTTCGTGGTGTTATTTCTTTTCCCATTTTGACTCCGTACTTCATTCAATTCTGATTTTATATTCTTTTTTGTTTAATAAAATTCATTGTCTTCAAAATGTCGGGTTAACTTCCATCTTCTAGAGTTAGCAAGTTAAATATCATTTTTCTAGCTATGGATTCTTTGATAAAAGAAATATTTAAAACCGAGAACATTTTAAACTTCACGTCTTCCTGAAAACTTCTGATATTATAAAATCCTATTAGAAATCTCAGTGTACATTTTTATCATCCTATTGCAGTTCAACCTACGGCTGGCTGTCTAAATCGACAGAGTACAAACCACATGGTTTCATAGTTGTTTAGTACATGCGTATAAATTTCATACAGTTTGTATCACCGAAAATGTGAAGGACTTTTGAAACATTGCAATGTTTAAAGAATCTTCGGTTTAGAGGTAATTGCTTTGAGCACCGTTAAGCACGTCTTCCAGGATGCTGCAATTCCAACGATGAAGGTATTTTAATTCAGGTGGAGCTGGTCGCTTAAATATTACAAATGTTCGAGATGGTATTATTCCACTCTTCTGAGGAAACCAGAGAATTCGAAACAAAGTATTTCTAGGTGGTTCTTGTAAAGAATTGAGTGGGTAAATCGCCAAGGCATCTTGGACAGCCGTGACTGGATTCAGGATTCGACCAGTTGTCCACACCGTTGCTTCACTGTACTTTTGTTCTAAGTCTTCATCAGGGAAATGTGCAGCCATTTTTATTTTAAAATCCTACTTAGAAATTTCCTGAAACACAACAACATTATAGCAGCAATATTGCTCAAGAGGCATATAGAATAAAGTGTTCACTTTCACCAGCAGCAAAAATAAGCCGTTATTCACATCACCTCATTTTCAGAATTGTTTCAACGAAATAGTTCAACGAAACATCATAAGAAAATGAACAAGAAGTTGTTTAAAACATCATCTTCCTCAAAAACTGTTATTTTATGCCGTTAAGTCATTGATAATTTTATCAATCAGTAACACCGATCTTTAGATCAGTTAGGGCGAATTGATTAAGGTTTCTAATATCGCATAACTATCTTCATGACGAGGCTTGTTGAACAGGGTCTCCCATATCATATTAACTTGCCAAGACCAATTTTTTTGATTTATTAGACATATTAATGGCTTGTATATTAAGAGATTTCCTCGAAATTTTCCAAACAGTCTCTGCTTAAATATGCAGAATAGTATTGGGTCTTCTCCAAAAACAGTCAAATCTAATCCACAAATTCGGAATTTTTCTTGCAAGGTTTTTATTGGACTCTGGCGCTAATGAAAATTCGTAGACTTGAGTATGAAGAGCGCCTGACGTACTCGTATTTGTCTTTCACTACTTCCATTAATCTCATTAACGGGCATCCAGGTCGGTTTTTCAACAAAAGGTGTTTCTTCAGCGGAGTTTGTTTCGACCTTGGGCATAATGGTTTCTTCTTCATCTGGAGTCTGTTCAATTGTGGGCATAATAAAACGTACTGCCATTATGCTACTTTTAGTTTCTCTAAATTTTCTGAAACAAATCACAACATCACAGTAAAGAAGATTCATCATAGACTACCGCGATCTTATAAATTTATCATAGCATGAATGTTCCCGTATGTTTCTGTGGTTATAGGAATATTTATCAAATATTGCCAAAACCAGGTAGTTTGCCATCGATAGTATGTCATATTTACAAGATCGAGCAATGGTCGATATAATTGAAAAGAATAGCGAAATTTATTATACAATTTTCGCCTAAACACTGAAAACAACAGTGGATTATCATCCAAAATTTCTAATCCTAAATTTTTCTCCCGGAGGTGATCTTCCATCACTTTCACAGGGCATTCTTCCCAGTCAAATTTCACACTTTGAAGCACTTGTAAGGCATAGGCTGCTCTGCCAGTCAGTGTTTGTTCTTGCAGGAGACTCGATATAATTGTCTGAGCCTCATATTTCGCGCTACCAATATCTTGCAAATAATTTTCAAACGATGTCTTTAGGCTTGAGTCGACTGAGTAAGGTTCAATGCCTCGGTGAATTCGATCTATACGATCACTAGGTAACAGCACAGGGGTCAATACAATAGCTGGAGTCATTTCCATAATTTCGGAAGCCTTTGTTCCTTCATCTATCAGCTTGTCTATACAATTTTTCATAGCGTTAATTGTCATTTTTACAGTTAAGTTCTTAAAGGATCTACACAAATGCATATTATAGTTATCTTTTACTTCAATACCCGTCACGTGAATGATATATTTGGCTGTACTTTACAATTGATTTATACATTAATTAACATCTGTAACCACTCATAAGTATTTTCATCAGTTGGGGTATTTATCAAAAATTCCCATAGCCACATGACTTGCCATTGGACATCGTGTCTATTCACATATTGAACCAGTGGCCAGTACCAGAAAAGTGAGCCTTGGAATTCTTTATAAAGTTTCTGCTTGAACATTTCAAAAAATAAAGGATTTTGTTCCAAGACCTCTATCTTCAAATTTTTGATTTGTAATTGATATTGTAGTTTCAATATGGGACATTGGGGCTCATGAAAATGTGGAGTTAATAGCTTGTACAATACTGTCTATTGGGTCATATTTCAAATTGTCTTCGTCCAATTCTGCCAACAAAGTATCTAATTCAGTTTCTGTCACATCCATATGTTCCATGAATTTCCCAAACCAGCTTTCTGAGCTTATACTTGATGTATCATCTTGGCAGGCAAAATCTATTCCGACTTTAAGACTTTGCAAATCAAAAGCATCCAAAATGACTTTTGGAGTTCTAACCATTATATCAGCGACATTTACGCCATTAGACTTTGTACACAGCTTTCAGTGGCTTTCTGGCAGTTTCTTTAGATCTGTAACATTGCTTGTAATAATCGATAACATTCTCCACCCAACTTCATATCAAATAGCACCTTCCTAATGGTAATTTGCCATTGAAAGTCTTTCGGATTCACCGATTCCACAAATATGTGATATTTACTGAACCCATTAAAGTAGAATACGATACTGAGTTTACATTTAAGTTTATTGAATAAGGTGGGACTTTCTCTTAGCCGCATAGCGTATCAGGTGTGTTTGGAGCCAAACGGCTTTTTCTTGCATCCGCGAGTTGTGTGGAAGTTGTTAGAAACAGGTTTAACGCTTTGAGCTTTCAGGGCTTGCACTGGTTGCAAGGAGCCAAAGTGGTGTAGTAGGTAGGTGCGTTCAACACTTGACTAGCACTCATGACGCTTTACTAAACCTTTATTTCACAAGCCGTGGTACGGAATGGTACTAACTCAGGGAAGACACTAAACCGAGAAAACCCTCACGCTAAATTTAGTTAAAAACTATCAGGTTTCGAACCGAAAATGCAACTAAATGTTTTTTAAAAATGTACTAATGGTGATCCGTTATGCCCCCAACAAAAATAATCAAAAGGTCGCAGAAGAACAACCGGTTTGACGTGACCACAAACTTTTCTACTAACAAGCAACATGTCAAGATTCTTTTATCACTTTGTAAGTTCCAGCAGTTCAACAGTACCCTAATGTTATAAGTTTCATGACGCCAAACTGAGGCCTGTCTCAGAAAAAAAGGATAAAAAATGCCATAGAAATACCAGCAGTTTAAACTATCTCCCAAATTGACAATTCCAGTATATTTGTGGTTAAATACCAATCATTTACGAAATTTTCAATCAGATGGCCTGTCTCAAGATGAATCTTGTAATTAGATAATTTACCAGTAGGAGAAAGAAATATTCAAATAAGACTTTTCTTAAACATTGTTAGAAGATAAAATTTCATTTTTACTTTGAAAGCTTCTGCAAATGTCAAAATTGCTATGCAATGTTTTGAAATTTTTTCGGGGAGGGCAAATGGCCCCCCTGGCTGCGCGCCTGACCCAAGTCATCTCTGTCGAGTCGGAGCCACAAGCCCTTCGAGTCAGAGCCATCTAAAAATTTTTCGAGTCAAAGATGCTAGGTGTGGCTTAAGCGGGATCCTGGCTGCCTTAATTTCAAAGCCAAACATGAAAAAAAGCACATTTTCGTAAACTTCTCTAAACTTTGACGTGCTTTGGTGGTATTTGGGTCCAAAAAAATCTCGATGCTTTTGCAGACTGAACAAGGACCGCAGGCATAAGAAGAAAAGCAGACTGGTGTGAAGACAACGTGAAAATGGAAAACGCTTTGAACACTACCGAACTTAAGCTTTTAGCCCACAATTTTTGCCTCCCCTTCAACTAAAAATCCTGGCTAAGCCAGTGAAATGGCCAGATAATCTTCGAAGTACTACTGAAAGTCCGAAAAACGAGGGCCCGTTTCATAAATATTTAAGGCTAACTATAGCGCAGTCGCGTTCTGAGAATTTCCCTGGTCATTCTTCCGAAATCAACTCGCGGCATTAGTTGCAAATTTATTTCGTCATAAAGCTGAGCCAGAGTGCGAAGATAAGTTAAGTGAACTTGCAACCAGCTCGGAAAGAAACTATACAAAGATTGGACGAATTCAATAGTGGAATAGCTATACACGGTGCGGTAATAAACTGTGCACAACATTGCAGAAAATTTTTCACGTACGAAAGTGTGCGCTAGAAACTAATCCAGTTATTTTAGTCGCAGCAGGAAGCTTTTTTACAACAGGTGAATCAGACTGATATGAATACAACAGAAAAGGCAGTGCTGCTTGATGTCTATTTTCTCCGACGCAGACGACGAGACGGCGGTTCCACATTCTGCGTCTGCGCCAGCACGCCTGTTCCACGCGCGGCCGATCCGACGTTCATTTGCTCCTTAGGCGTGCACTCAAGTGGTAGTGAAATATCTTCGGCGTGCAGCTTGCGGAATTTGCGATTCGACTGCCGAGTCTGTCAACGGAACGTTTAGAATTAGATTAACTGCAACAGTATGCATCAGCTAATCGATGCATCGAAAAGTGCTGTGCAATTAAATATTCAAGTAATCACTACGTGAACATACAAAATGAACGTATATGCAAAGAAACTGAAAGCATGCGACTACTATTGTCCAACGAAAGAAAACGCTGGGCTGGTGGTGGAAATATATTAAAAAATGGCTTAAAAACTGGTTTTGAAAGCTATTGATACAGACGTATGGTAAACGTTGGTGTCCAACATTGGATATATTGGTGTGGATGACTTGGAAACAACAATATTGGTATAACAAGTTTACCATGTTCGGATGACAACGATATTGTTTCATTTTCAACGACTGGCTTTGACACACAGTCGACAGGGACATTTTATCAAAACTGTCGGTCATCCCAAAAAAGGTCCTCTTAATTTCAAGGAATTCACGAAAAGTGGGGAAATAGAAAAGGCAGTCGATGATGAAAATTGATAGTATGAAGCAAAAACACTTCTTGCTGAAAAAATGTTGCAGACAAAAAAGAAATGAGAATGGAGTGTTCAACAGAATTATCAGCTAGACGTTTTTTTTGGAATGCTATTTGATGTCGAAATCTCGACACACAAAACAATCTTTAGATTGTAGAGTTGCGACGATTACACAGCTGGAAGGACTGGGATTAGGCCAGTAGCGAGACAGCTAGAGGGTCGATCCGGGGTGAATTTGCTCTGTAAGCTTTGGTCATTCACTTGTATCGATGTTTCAATGGTGGTTGAACGTGACAAATTCCGGGCGTTCAAACTTCACTCGCATACGCTTTAGCGTGTCAACTATCAGACTCCCGGAAAAGCCATGCATATAATCAGATACAATCAAGAACAGCGACTTCCATCGTTGAAATGAAAAGAGCTCTGTTGAGCTGATCGCGGTTTAAGCATTAGCTCGGGCAAAAATGTTGCTGGAGCTTCTAAAGATCATTAAAGATCGGTTAAATTTTGAAGCCCGAATGAAAAGGTTATAAAATAACCACAATGCCTCCGAAATAAAGCTGCCAGCAACAAAGGTGTTGAAGTGCAGCTTTCTTTCATGTGAATTTAAACAACTATCACCTTAGCTAAAGCATGGCTTCAATTATCTTTTTATGCTTTGACATTTTTTCATTGTAGTTTGTCACCTTTTTTAGTCAAGTTCATATAAACAGGCAAGGATGTAGTGCTAGGAAAAACGGGTGTGGGAACGCACCCAAAAAATAGCCATAAACTCATTTTAAAGCAAAACATGGAAAAGGTTTCCCACGCGTTCCCACCTCACTACACCCCTGTAAGCAGGGCATTGGAACACGAAAACGATCAAAGTAAAATACACAATCAGCATATATATGTAAAGTGGCGTTCATTTGATTAACTACTGTATTTAACTTTCGGTTGTGGAAACCCGGCGCTCTTTCGAACGAACGTCTTCTGTTTTGCTTACTTCACTCAAAGTATAGGAGTTGCACTGTTGAGAATTGGCATTAGCGTTTACCAGTTGATTTTGGCCACAAAACTGGCTGTTATTATTTCTTTACATTTTTTTTTCTGCATCAGCAGACTTGTTGTTAACAAATCGCGAAAACTAATAATGTAGAAATTTGCCAACAGAGCAAAATAACAGGAAGATGTAGATCTATGTTTAGAGCACAAGGACATCGTCATATTGAGCTGCTGAAACATCATCACGCACTCTGCATTCTGAGTTTGCGCCTCCTGCGGATACCTTGACAGTAGGTAGGATGTGTCTGAAAGCGACTAACAAATAGGACGAGCATAAAATGCAAACTCGTCCCACAAGATGATGCATGCAGTTGTAGTGCTACTCAAAAAAAAAATTAGAAATTAAAAAAAAGCTTCACGAATTAACGCAGGCAACCAACACAAAAAGCGTCGTAATTTTTTCGAAGCAAATCATTCATAAATCGCATGCAAAGCCATATCTGAATACGTTTCACACAAGGGTCTTGGAATCGATGCTTAGGTGGGCTGGAGCGTCCCAGCATCCTCAACAGACGCAGTGTTGTTTTTCGATTTTGTTCAAGAAACTTTTTTTATTTGAAATTTCTTTATTATCATGTTGCTGTTCCTTTGCGTGCCCCTGCAGATGAAGTACTGGACCGAGAAGCTGACTACTTTCAACTTTTTAACTATTGTCACAATATTTTAATCAGTCGTGGCAGTGACAACTTAGAAGTAGCCGCGAAATAATACTCTCTTCACGTTTTATTGTGATCTAATAATTTCCGCTCTCCAAATCCAAAATAAAGCAGTGACTGCTTCTTGAGACATCACGGATAGATAAGAAACAAAACGGCAAAGAACGCATAAAACAGGGTTTATCATCCGGGGCCCTCGGCCCCCCTTGGGGGCCGCAGAGCGGTCCCCGGAGTCCACGAGCCTAAGCCTTTACTAAATACCTCTGCCGTGATATTGCAAAACCCAAAACAATAACAATGCCAGGTATTTTTATTGATGAGCAGGGGGGTGCAAGTGTTGAGAGTCTATGGAAGTGGGCCAAAAACCATGAAAGGTTGAGAACCACTGGCATAAAATGAAGTCAATCAGACGGCATCGCACGCTGGGAAGTTGGTGGCAGGATAAGGTTTTCCATCACCCAATAAATCCCAAGTACCGTGAACTGACCTGAAACTAAACGTCACTTATAACAAAACGGACTAGCAACTTGCTCCAAACTTATTTACTTCCGACTACCTCGCAAATTCATGACAAAGCACATAACTGTTAAATTTACACGTGCTTTGAGGTCATCATCATCAGTGCGAAAAATCGCAGCTAATTATTTGCATTCTGCCGTGTTGGTTCATTAGAACGTTCAGTTGCTGATTAGCCAAGGACGTAATTGACATGTGACGGACTTGCGTTCTATTCGGAGCCAGGTAGCACGTGTGTGACAGCATGGGAACACTGAACGGCAAGCGGTCAAAAAACGCGGGGAAGCACTGCTACTNACTGATCCAACACATNACTTTTGTTTGATAGCATTTCCAATTTAAGTAATTACCTCACTCACTCTTTCAGTTATAGCCATTTAATCCCTTATGCGTCAAGTCATTCATATACACTTTATGAAATTAGATCGTTCTCATAACTCCCCATTATTCTCCAAAAATGTTGTAAAATTTCATGTTTGTCAGGAAACCATTGTCAAATTTGGGTATTACTCCCTTACATAATAATCGTATGACGGATTGGTGCAAACACCAAAAACATTTNAAAAAAATCTNAACCTATTTTAGATCACAAAAAGGCGGAAAAATATTTCTTAGCACGTTTTTACAAAAAATTTGATGAAACGCTAACATTACAGAAAACATTCACGAAGATGTAAGTCTATTCAGACTAGGGATGTGCACTATGGAACATTTAGACGTTCTGGAATATCCGGAATCTTTATGTCGAATCCAGAATATCGAATCCTATTCCGGAATAACTTGTCAGGAGCAAACTGAGCTGACGCGCAGAGGATTAGAACGTCGATGAGCGATCAGACGACCTGCTAATTATCTCGTTACGTCACCACGCAGTGCCGTGAGCTTGTTGAGTGTTTCTTTCTTTCTCTTACTCAGGAGCGCAGAGTGCCCCTGCACAATTTAGTGAAATTGTTTGTTTTCCCAACTTCGCAATTTCTCACGTTATTTTTAATCCAAATTTCGAATCTAAACATTCGATAAAACTCGATTTTTGGATTCGAATCCAAAGAATTCGATATTCCATTATATGCATCCCTAAATTAGACGGAGTATTTTCCGTCATTCCACATTTCCTTTCACCTTTTCCTTGTTGCTTTGCGTGCAAGAATAATATACACGGGTGTAACACCAACCTTTTGTGTCTTTTAAAAGCATTACGGGTGTATTATGTTAGTAGTCACCTTCAGACTAATTAACACAAAAAGAGTTGGTCTCGCAACCGGTGGCAGCAGATTATATTAAAAACGCTCGCGAGTTGAAAATACAAAGCATGGGCGGATTTAGCTGGACTTGTTTTAGCAAAGCGCGAAAACAGCTGCAGTACTGGCAAAAATACAGATTACTGCGAGTATTTCAAGCATTTAAAGAATGTGAAAACGTTTAAAATGTAATTGCAGCCAAGTGGTAGTCAAAATTTGCCTAGAAACATCAGTCAAAAGCAGGATGGAGCAATATAAAGAAAATTGAATCTGAGAGACAACCCATGGCGTCAGTTCGAGTACAGAGAGACAAGGGTTGGTTTCAACTGAACCATTCAACCAGAAAAGCGACTGAATTTCAACAATTCCGGTGATAGCAGCTGAAGGCTCGGCGTATCGGACATTTAAGCGCTATCTGAAAAAACATCCAAAAACTTCACACCACGCGTACCTGGTCATTCTGGAAAGCCGACGACGTTGGCGAGGAAACAACGCTCGGCGATCGACTTGGAGAAACCGCCGCCTCGAACCGCTTTTTGATCGCTGGAATGAATAATAACGGGTATGCAACGCTTACTAGCAACAAAGTCCACTTCAAGATGAGCAGAACTTCATGTCTAAAGCAGTGGTTGCCAATGTGGGGCGTGGGGGGGAATTGGGACCGACTGACGAAGTCTGGGTGTAATGCTTGTTAAAACCAAGGTTATGGCGTTTTAAGATTTTTATCTGAAACGGAATTCACTTTTTAAATCATACGATTTATACATCACCATATGGGGGGGCAATCTGGATTTTAGACGTGATTATGTGGGGCATGGGCAAAATAGCTTGGTAACAGCTGGTCAGAAGTAAAACGTTGCAATTCCACGATGGGCCAGTGATGGCGAAAAGACTGAAGCGGCTGCAGTTAATGAATGCATACACTGTTGCAACCCGTGGCGGGCAAAGACCTGGTCCGTCAAACACGATCGCAACAGCAAATGCTGTTGTTTAAATATTTGGAATGAAACTTCGGTCCCTACATTTTTCGCAAATGTATGCTACAAGTGCACCAGAAATCTTGGGCTATTACAAAATTTAGTAAATAATTCATCCTGCGATTTAGAGCATTAATTGAACCTGAAGGTTAATCTCATATAGCCACGTTGCTGTGGATATTATTGGTTTCTGGGAATAGCGTTCAATTCTAAATTATAACTAATGAATGGTTTACTAAATAATCTACTTTAAAGTTTATTTTTACCGGTATTTTTTCCTTCAGATTTTCTCTTTGAAAACTAACTTCACTCTAACAAGATTTCCACTTTATAATACAATATTAGAAAATCAAACAAGATGCCAGGGGCATTTGAAAACTATGTTATACGTCAGGCAAACATTTTTTGCGTTACCAGCAACATACGTTGCCAGACTGATAAACAGAAACGCACTGTTGCTGTTTTGACAACATTTGTTTAAATTATTTATTATTCCAGCACAAGCGAGTCACAAAATATAAAAGTCACCGTAGAATTGTTTGAGATGTGAAAACACAGACTCACAAAAGCAAACTCAGCATATTGAGTTTATCGTGTGGTGCATAAAATAGTTATTGAAGTTGAAAAGACGAGGATATTCAAGAATGTGAGACAGACGGTATTTTGCAAAACGTGCACAGAGCAGTGAACGGCTTGTTGTGTTCGGTAAGCATCAGAACAATTTATCAAAGAAGACATTAGAAACTGGATGCGCGCACCTACGAAAGCTCTGGACTAAGAGCTCCAACATGGCTGTAATTTTTAAATTAAATTTCGCAATAAAATATAAGTCTTAATCCTTCACTACACTCTCTTACTACACTTTCTTAGATATGTGTGCAGTGTTTTTGGGAGCTACAGTTAATCGGAACACTGTGATGTACAGTATGCTGCGACTGTCAGCATTCATCAAATAAACATCACACACTATTGGGTTAAACCGCTTTTTGGGGTTTAAGGAAAAAATTAAAAGTCGTCTACTTTTACACACGCATTCCTTATCGACCGCATATTGATGTCAAAAGCACGACGACATCACTGAAGTATACCTTGGCCAACAGGGGAGTTGAGCAGCATGTCGCCCATCCGCGTGATGCTCTTGAAGCGGTTCAGCGAACTGGCGTCTCCGTTCTCGCTGGTCTCGTGGACGCTGGTGGTCCTGCCCCTCCGCTGGGCTCTGGTCTGGGGCCGACCATCGGCCCCATCACCGGCGGCAGGCTGTCGGGTTTCAAACAACACGTTGGGTAAAAATCCGTCACATGGCAGATTTATAGACTAAGTCGCTCATGTTGCAGTGTCTTCAACAACTCGACTGGAGACAGTGATTCGTTTTGGTTGACTCGTTCTCAGGCAAAGTTTATCACAAAATGGCGGTAAACAAGTCAAATGGCTCGAAGCAACAAGCGTTTCATTATGAGGTAACATAGGTTTAACTTGTTTGCTAATAACGAAAAACATTACAAATAACTGAGTGTTTCCACGAACGTGTTTGACTCAAAAAATTGTTGGTTTAATAAGCGCAGCTGCTTCACACATAATATGGTATTGCTGAAGGTAGTGTTAGTTACAGTGATGTATGTCTAGTTTTTGTGCTTCTGCACAGCTGTAGTCACATGTAACCTTAAGTTGCTTGATTCCGGAGCCGCTTTACATTTTTTNAAATTTCTATTCATGTGGTAGTTGGAAGGTACTTTTGTTCCAAGAAACATTTTCTGCGACTGGAACAAATCGCTTGATGTGGTTTTTCGAAACGTATTCATTCTGACGCAAGAAGCTAATTGTTAGTGATTGCTGTTGCTTGCAATTTCCTGCGAGCGACCAACGAGGTTATATCTGCGCAAAACTTAAACGCGTTGCTGACGAAGCGGCCTGGCTGCTTCGTAGAACGAAGGATGAAAGAAAAGCAACGCGAACGTGCAAAGCTAACATAATAGAAAGCAAACGCAATCGAACAAAAAGACTCATGCACAAGCAGAGAGACTCCACCATGAACACGTGGTTCTCAGCGGACATGTACTTACACGGTATCGATAAAACTCTTTTGGTAGAGCCCTTGGTCTGAGAACCATAGGATTCTCAAAGAAAAAATATCAACGTAAGTTTCAGTAAAAGCAAAATTTTCTTTTGTTCATGTATCTTCGCAAATGCTGTCGTTGGCTGCTGATGTTCTGTTCACATATCTAACAGCGCCATTCACAAAAAAGAACGCATCTGAAATTTTTAAAAGAATTCCCTAGATTGACGTTGAGGGCGTCAGTGGGAACTTACGGGCTGGTTTTGTTGCTCGTCTTTGCTTTTGACCTTTTTTCTTCTTCCGCTCTTCTTTAGCTGCGGAGTCACGTCCATCTCGATTTCTGGTTTTGGGAATTCCCGACTATTACCTATGAGCAGATACGCTGGGCTAAAGATATCCAACAACTTCCGAATAAGCAGGTTTGCCGAAGGTAGCAAATTTTTCCGGATGAAAAACTCGACTAAGCGCTTTAATTGATGTTGTAGCAGTACGTGCATGTTCCTTTGTGGCATAATTCATGAACAGGAATGTTTAACTTTGGTTCTGTAGAAACCTTCCCACTTATTCGTGAAGGGCGCGTTGAGCAAGAGGCCCGGAAGAGTTTTACCGCAAATGCAGTAATGTTCACGTCGGTTGTGAATGCAGCATGTTATTAAAGCTCATCTGTTCCCCCCAAAAAAGCGGTTTTTGTTGTCTGTGTACTTCTCTTTAAAAAAGTCACCAAACTATCTTCTACAACTGATTAGTTTTTCGAAGTTGAAGAAATCGCAACAATTGATTGCATTGTTTAAAGTTTTATAATGAAAATCACGGCCAAAGAAAACGATACAAACGACATACTGCAAACGTTTCGATAACTCCTGTTATCATCATCAGTGCATTGCAAATTGA
>JGI24159J19872_10007958_pt1 | contig 13874 bp, 5 predicted proteins | sample Ectturendosymbi4_FD_19872 | JGI IMG/M metagenome (IMG submission 19872) | reverse complement strand
AAGTGTTGATGTGTTAAAATTGAAATAGCATATATGACATAAATGTTATAGCAAATTAGGTGGCCTGTACTTTAGTGAGAGCAAAATATTTTTCTCAAAATTTCAGCCCCCCTTAAAAAATTCCTGCGTGCGCTCCTGAAGACTAGTCTTCCTAAATTCGCCTTGGCAGAATACATCATTGAAAATCCGAAAAGTAACTGGACTCAATGACAATTTTTAAAAATTATGGATGACATTGATCGGGAAATGTAAATCACAGTCCAACAAAAACCGAGAACTTCTCACCTCTTTCTGAGCGTAAAACTTCTCATGTACGTGTTGCGGCATTCCTTCTTCAAGTGGTGGTGGAAAGGGACCTTGCATTTCGGGACAAACTTCCGTACGAAGCTAAAAAGTCAAGAGCTGGGTTGTGTGCTTCAAAGCAGCCAATCGAGGCACGCAACAAATTTTCTAAATGTGAAAGTTTTGGATCATGACCTGCGTGGTAGCCAGTAATGTTCCAGGCATAGCAGCACATAATTGTCGGATCAAAGGAAAAGCGCATGCCCTGAGGTTGCTGTTATTTACAGATTTACTAAGACTACAAACATTCTCTGCTCACTTGCGAACGCCTACCCAGCATAGTTCATTGCATTTGGCATCAGCAAGCTGCTTGGTAATTTTAAATTTCACACGAACGGCTATAAAAGGTAAACTATGCTGTATTAATATTGCTGAGGAAGCCTGAAAGGTTTTAATGTAGCAATGGACCGCCTGACTCAACGTAAAAGATGTGCCTCTTTCGATAAGCAGTTACTAATTTCTCAGACTTGAAATTAGAAAGTGAGTGATTTCGATAGAAATCCCGTTCTGCCATTCCCGTCATCAAGTAAATCAGCAGAAATTGTCAAAATCAGGTTGGGTAATGGGTAAAACTGAGGTTGAGTTTACAACATTTCGTGCGCAAAGCTGAACCCCACCGCTTCTGAACCAAAAGTTCGATTGCTCGCAAATTCAAAATCTTATACTTCGGATGCGAACCCGACTCAACTATAGCATACGAGCACGTAGATGAAACAAGCGATAATTTCTTATATTCCGCTTCATGCTTTTATGCACTTGGTGCTAAGTTTTATCGCAAGCCAGGGGTGGATCCAGGTAGTAACGTTAGGGGGACGGGGGCGATTTCTATAATATTTGGTAGCCAAGTCTCACAATGGCTTCGCTATACTGTAAACGAGATGAAGTATATTTCACAACAATGCTGTGACAAATCAATGGACGAAAGAATGGCCTTATATCGGGAACAGTGAGACAATTCGAACATGACGAAAGTCTTATTCGGAATTGGTGATAATATGCTGTTTTTTTTCCGAATTGTAAAATATCATGGTGAATAAAGTTACTCTCCTCGAGTTTAGGGGGGAAATCGTCCCCCCTCCTGGATCCGCCACTGTCGCAAGTGAAGGTGCATATAAAAGGCACTTACGTCAGCTCCAACAATAAGTTCGTCCTGTTCTTGCGTAAAAAGATACTCGTACAAAGAATAATGGTGGAACAAGGTCGTCATTAGATATTCCATGATTAACTTCGCATGATCAAGTTTGAAAAAGTACAAAGGTATCGGCACAACATCCGGACTATCGGAGCCGACTCCTGAGAAGCACTCTTTGAGGTACAGCAGGTTTTTCGCCTTAGACATGTGACTTTCTGCAAAGCGTCATGATGACATGAAAAGCGAAAATTCTCCGAAGAAAATCAGCTAAACGGAACGAATTGAACCACGTTTCTGTGATACAAACGAAAACATACAATACAAGTAATATATAGCGCTCTGTTTATTGCTTACAAGCGCAATTAGTCATATTAAATGAGAGTAAAAAGGAGAGCTTGATGTTAATATCCTGCTGATAAGATCTTATGCAGGAATTTTATCTGCATTCAGTCACTTCCTCAGAGTTTTTGTTTCTTGCTTGTTTTTTTCTAATCAGAATTTTAACGAAAATTGTCTAATTTAACTACAGAGCAAGATTTTACCTTTTATGTTATGCAAGAGGTTCGTCACCAACGTCATAAACCCGCTTAATTGCCTATCATCAAAGTTGTTTTTGATCGCCCAGTGAAATGCCGTTACGTAGTAGTCCAGCTGAGCGGCTTCCTTTAATTCCACTTCATGTTGTTCATAATTCAGGATACCGGCCATTCTCCTGCAATCGACCCAAATTGTGAAGCTTTGCAGAGCGCAACATAGTGTAATCGTAATAAGCGTTCCTTTAATTTAATTGAGTAAACGCTGTAAAAAACTAAGCTTGTTATAAACAAACGTACATTCCAAAGCTTTACCGAACATTACGCGTACGTGACTGCTGCAGAAGAAAAACTAACTAACTGACTAACAAGGCTTTTGCGAAATATGCAATAATAATGTTATCGCTTTCACAGTTCCACACAACCAAGTTTACACAGCATCGGCTCCAACTAAACTGCACGACTGAAGCTCATCAACCAACCCGAGCATTTTCAAGGACCGAAGCACCGCATTGAGTGATATCTACTGCGGGTCGTTATATGAGTGTTAGATATGATTTTTGGTTGTCATACAGGTCACCTATGACAAATTTATTCTGCAATAAAGCTACAGTCATACCACAAAAAGGATCGTTTCTTATAGTGGAAGCGAAACCAAATAAATTAACTACCTATATATATATATACATATCCAATTCTTCTTAAATACGCAGCCTGTAGCTAAAACCAGATGCTAAGTTCTCAAACAGTTTTATTTCTATGAAGTGAACAGTTGGAAAAAAGTATTGGTGCAGTTTAATAAATTTCGAAAGAAGAGGATTGAGACAGACGTGGCAAGCTTGAATGTAGTAATATTCCACATTCATGCTCTTGAAATGCCAGCAGTAAGGTTTTTCAAACAGACAGATGAGTTCAGATTATTGCAGGTAGTATGGGTCGTTCCAAACGAAAGGAAAGCAATATGTGACATACCAAATCGTTAAGTAAGCTTAGGTGTTTTTTATAACGCTTTTAAAGTGATAATTCTCGTTGTTTTTGACCATTGTTCACCACGCTGATACTGTGCTTCATGGTTAACAGTAACACTTGCATCATAAAATATGTACTTTTATAACAAACAGCATTTAGGAACAAGACCAAGACTAACAGAAGGTCATTTCAGTGAGAGAGAGAGATTTATAATTTCATATGACTCAGCTAATAAGCAGATACAATGCTATGCCATCATGCACAAAAGTAACCAATTTTCAGGGGAAATTAGAATAAATGAAAANACAATTGCAAAATAACTCATCAATGTAAACAAACATTGTCACTGTGTCACATAGGATTGGTGAAAGACCACGGAGGTCATCTAGTCAAGCAACCCTGTTTGAAACATTTTAACAAGTGTTAGAAAATAACAGTTAAAACAATACGTAGACACATTCAGAAAGACAAACAAACAAACACCAAACACAATGGAAGTAAAGTTACAGATGTAAAAAGCATGCCAATGTACACAAAGGAGTGGATCTAGTCTCATTGAGGAAATTTGGTATGTGGTCAAAATTATTAAATACAGCAAGAAGAAAATATTCGAGGAAGTAAAAAAACTATGGAATATAGTTTTGTCCGTAAACATTGTGTACAATGAAGAATAAAAAACAAATAAAATTAGAGTACATAAAAACAAACTTAGATTATTCAAATTATTAAAACCAGTAGAGGCAGCATTATATTCTTGGAGTGAAATGTTAAGTAAATACATAATTAGTTATCTTGTTCATTCATTATATGCAGGGATATCATACCGTCCTTATTTCTAAGATTCGTCCTTATTTTGAAGTATTACGTCTTAGAAAATGTTACCATCCTTATTTCTAAGAAATCTCCTTATTTGTGACTTGTGTCCTTTTTTCTTATTTTCTGTAGCGTAGCAATTTTAAATGAGCAATATCTGATAGACATACAGACAATTTCTATCCCATCGTAAACATTTTGTAATCAAGGTTTGTTACGTCATAAAAGTATTATATTCTTGCAGCACAGAGACGTAACGCAGTATCGGGCATTGTTAGCACTGTAAGCTGTTGGGATTCTTAGGAAAGCTGATTTTGTAGAGAAGGTTTAGCATTTAATTGATTCAAGAAATAGCAAGCGAAAAAAACGTTTTTTGTGACGATTACAAGAAGGAATTCGAGAATACAACATTGCTGAAGTAAATAGTTCCTGGAGATAAATAAGCAAATACATGATATGACCTGACGCTGCGTTGGTCGTGCAAACAGAACAGTTGTTTCATTTTAGGTTATAAAATCAAAGTTTCTTCAGCCCTCCTTATTTTTAGTTCTAGATCGACGGTAGCCCTAATTATATGTTTCTTAAATTGCCTTTTGAAGGTAAAAGTAGAAGACTTTATTGAATCTGGTATTGAAGACCAGCACACCTGGACCAACAAAAGCAAGGGAACCTTTCTCTGAAGATAAGTGAACTCTAAGCACAAACAGGTTGTTGGAGGTGGATAGTCTTGTGTAGTGAGACTGAATGGAGCTGATTAAAATAAAATACTGTAGACATCAAAATAGTTTAGAAGCATGTTGTTGTAATATGCGTGCATGAATTTACCTCTTGAGAATGTATAAAGTTCGCGAAGGTATAAGATATTAAGTGCTGAAAAGATACTTCCAAGGAGGTATGGTTAGTCGGTCTTATTAGTTTTCCAGCTTCATGTTTAAGTAAGCTTCATGTTTAATGAGATGCTGAACGGTTGCGTTTGAAGCACGTCCCCGAGTTAAAGATAAGTAAGTAATATAGGGATAAAATAATAAGTTGTAGACAACTTTCAGTAGAGAGTGTGTTGTGTGATGTATAACTTTGGATAAAACTCCACATGCTCTTGATAGTTGCGTCTTTACCTTTTTACACGAGGTTTCCAGCTTAACTTATTGTCGAGATGAACACCCAGGTATTTTAGATTATCTTCGGGGAGAATGCTATGATTATATTGATAGTAACTTTAAATGACATGGGGTTATGTTTTAGGGAATTTAATGACTAAATTCAGTCTTACTGTAATCAAGAAAAAGTTTGTTGGCTCTCAGCCATTGGTCAATTTTGCATAGTTCAAGGTTGACAGTTGTTTAAAGAGCGATGAAACAAGGATTAGATACATACATGGTTAATATCATCGCCAAATAAGTAGGATCACTGATTGATTTTTCAGCCAAGCGGACATTCAAACCAAGATCAACTGGTGTTCTTGATAAATACGTTTATAACTTTAGTCACATCTATAAGAACGTTACTTTTTCGTCATTATTGTTCGAGTAAACTGCAAGAAAAACTGATCCAAGAAACCATGGCATTGAAGCAGGACTGCAGTTCTGATTCTGACCCCACTACTGCATTTTTCGAAGAGTAATTTACATGGTTCCTACTTTTCCGCAGAGTATACAATTCACTCACGTAAAAAGCCCACAAATTATCTTACTCTTGCAAATCTTCCGGCGTTTCACATTGCTGCAGCTGGCGAATCTGAGATGGTGCTAAAACCTTCCATGCAAAAGAACCGTGTGGCTCTTTTTCAAGAGCTTCCTGATCCTGCAAAGGACGTGAGGAACCATGAGTAAGCAACACAGCCAGTGCTTAACTGCAGCTAACTACTAAACCACGCATTTACACAGGCCTTATTTAACAAATGTTCGACTACACACAACAGAGTAAGAAATCCCCATTCCAGCAAGCCGTCGCAAAAAACATTTTTTAACAGTTTTCATTTCTGCAAAACAGTCACTGGGACTGACATTCTGGGTGAAACTGAACACCCTTCCGAAAATGGAAAACGAAACGCTTGCTTCCAAAATTAAATGAATATTACAGAAACAATTTTAATAGGTCGTTTATGAGCTCTAATCTTCAACTGACACGGCTGAAATAGAAAACTTAATCCACTGAAATTCGTGGTCGGAGAACGACACGACTCATTCAGCCATGATCCTTTATATTTTGGTAATGGCATAGTTCACACACGTGTTAAATTGCACTGAGTCCTACTTATGTTTTTGCCAAGCATATTTTCAACAAGTCAAGTACGGTAGACCTATGTTAACCATTGCTTAAATTCTTATCAGCACAGTAACACGTCAAATTTATGTTTTTGAATTGATATGGTGTGGCGATGATGCACAGGTGGGATACTCCGTTCTCTCACTCTTTTGGGGGCAGTTTGCGGTGTAAGCTTACTTTTTACATTCACAATTTTTTTAAGTTTTAAGTGCAGTAATAAACTGATTTCAATTCGCTATTGGACACTTGCATGTCGGGCGAAGATGAACGAAATTTTTCATCAGATAAAATGACTGCTTTGCTTCAATATAATCCCGCAAGCATTTCACATTTTAGGTTACTTACAACAACACAGATATTGTAACAAAGATAACTTTTTTAGTTTAACATATCATCGTCGCAGTTCGTTTGCTAGAACACCTCGATCACTCCTGGAACATACTTCAATCATCACCAGTACCAGCGAGCAGTGAAAACAGCAAGTCTGGGCCGACAGAATGATTCTAATTGAACCAACATATTTGATAGACTGGAACGGCTTAGCAGAAATTTACTTCGCACTGGTAAGACTTCAGAAGTTGGCTGCAAAGGAAATCGTCCAAAGCGCAGCTACGTTTGTTAAGGAAAGTTATGAATCCATTGGTGAATGTGACGTCACAAATACCATTATTTTCTTTAACCATATGTTTGCAGTTATAGTTGAAGTCTACAAAAGGATTACTATACCGCAAATTACACACAATCTTTGTGTCACAAAATCTTTGTGCTCAAAGATCAACCAAAGTCGAACACACGTTAAATTCAATTGTTCAGCATTGTTGTATTAAGGCAATCAAGAGCTAAGCGGTACGGTTTCTGATGCCAGGTATCACGGTACTTACTGTTTACACGACAAGGTAACATCGATTTCGCCAGTGTGACTGACTTAAGTTACGCTATAGCTGTACATGCTAGGCCTACTGCTATACTACACAGCGCACCGTCAACGGAGGTTGTTGTCCATCTATTCTGTTCTTGCCTTTGCCACTTGAAGCAATTTTCACACTCATATTTTACACAATAACTGCTTTATAAATGCGCCGCGCTTTAGGTTGTAAAATAGTTGCCACTACATTGCTTGAAATAGCGCAAACCTTGTTCGACAAGTCTGCTCTGTTGACAGCGAAATCTGAACGGACGCTAAGGTGTTCACTCATCCGTTTAATGTTACTACGGCAATGCGCAATCATGTGAAACCTCATACTTGAACCAATCGATTGTGCGCGGTGAGGCGAATCGTGCGAGGTTACCTTGTAACCGTTACCTTGTAAGTTTATTTACATCAGGTTGGGGAATCTATTCGCTATCACGGGCCGCATGAATTGTGCATTATCACTGGATGGCCGCAACAGTCAATTAATTCCATCCTGAAATTCTACCTTTATAAAGTGTAAATATGAGGAAGAATGATATCTCTTGCTTTACTGTCTAAGTGCCTGCTTATTATCGAGTTCCGTTTTCACGCGATGTTGTACTCTAACGTGGGTAATGAATATTCTGATGCGGGCCATATCAAATGTTCACGCGGGCCGCAGGTTCCCCACCCCTGATTTACATCATTGCCTCACACTCGAGGTCCATATCACAAGGCTTAGTAGTAGCAGCACCTATAGGTCAAAATGCACCTAATAATGAGTAAGGACACGCTTTACGCGTATGTGTACAACGAAGTTCCAAGAAATTTATTTAACGTTCAGGTTCAGTTATATTTTACTCGATTCGTAGTCGTACTACTTCTGAAGCAGTGCTCAACCTCTTTGGTATGACGAACCCTTTTTACTGCCTCCAAACCAAACGCGGACCCCTCGTTTCTACAGCGTCTTTTGGGTTGTTATTTAAAAATATGATTTTGTCACTGTTTAGTCAGAAAAGCAGCAATGTTCACTGTTTAAGATGGTCATACAACACCTAGCCATGAACTGATAACTTATATAATCATAATAATAGCAATTTATTACAGACTCGTGGTCCATATCAAAAGCACAATCAAACAACACATGAGCACAAAAAACGGTTAGCCATAGCGCATTACAGAATAGGTGTTAGCACACAACCAACGCAGAAAGGAGCAAAACACTTGAACAGCGCCCCAACTGCAACGTCATTCACCCATCATAATGGAGATTACAGCAAGGGCGTACGCAAGGGGGGTTTTGAGGTTAAAACCCGCCCCTTGAGCTTGACATTTCACAAAAAAACTTTATTACCTGCGCAAAGGAGACTTATTGTTTTCGCATACTTTTTGCTAGTTAATTTGTCGACTTAATGCAAATACCATAGAATAAATTTGCATGCAAATTTCAAGGAACATTGTAAATAAGCCAAAAAGTAATAATTAGGTTTTGGTGGGAATCTGGGTTATCGTCTGCGTCCATACACCATCTCACCACTTTTTGCAGACCTTTCGTCCACTACGCATGTTTAACATTGTGTTCCGCGATAGTTCACTTTATCCGGAACAGTTGTCTTTATTTTGTCTGCTATGGCTGATCAACGCACGCGCTGACCGCATTGGCTACATTACCAATTTCTGTAGCACGACAGAACTGATGCACCAGCTCAAAAACAACAGTTTTTAACATAGAAGCATTCAGGCATTTGATAATGTCTCAGCAGGGAAAAAGTAAACCTATAAGTTTGCTGGACTTCTGTACATAACAAAAAATTGAAAGTTTTCTTGTGTACTTTATGCACATTCTCAATTCTTGTCTAGTTTAGCAATATTCGATCTTGCAAACCGGGGTGTGCGCCAGCCAGTCCAGCCGCACACTTTCTATGCTGGACTGCTCATATTTGACAAGACATTAGCACAGCCTCATTTTGCCGTTGTAAATTGTTCTGACGCAATGATGAGTGCGTTTTACTCTCCTGTTTTAACGCGCAGTCTGATATTTTTGCAGTTATAAAGTGCTATGTCGCAGTGTTAAGTTTATTTTCCTCCGATATTTTAACTTGGAGAGCTGATAATTTGTATGCTGTGCAATGACACATAATATAAGGGGAGTGTGTGCAGAAGAATATGCATATTATGCCGACATATTTCGCAAACACTTCGGTTTAGAAACATGAATATGAGGTCAAATTGTGACGTCACAAACAGCGCACACCGAATATAAATGACCACCATATGCCACTAAATGAATCCCCCCTTGAAAATTTTCAGCGTACGCCACTGGATTACAGGGATGCGGTAGTAGGAGAGAAATGAGGGCATTCTAACATCAAAACTTTGAGGTAAACATCTAACAGAGAAAAAAAAAGTCAAAGGTAAGTCTGATGGGGTGCACATTGGCGCACAGAGGCATGCAAACTGTTCCGATCAAAGTCTCAAATGCTTTGCAACGCATTTATCATGAAATCGACAGCCAATCAAGTTTCTGAATTTTAAAGCAGGATTTGGCGATTAACGTTTTACCAATTACATGATTTACTTTTTGTATGCTTGGTCTGCACACATTGTCTGCATGCTGGAACAGGTAAAAAAAGAAGTCGTAGGGCGCCACGAACAACGCACGGACGGCTTTCGTTGTGCAAAAACGATACTGATGAGATGGGCGTCAACAACTCAGGGATGTCTAGAAGGAGTTCTAAATACCCCAGCAGCGGCTATATCGGTTGGTCACCATCATACAGGAGAATTAAATAATTGAGGAAAAATGAAGATTGTAAAGAGCATCAGAAATTTGAAGAGATCGGATAAAAACGTTAGATGAAGATGCACAACGTTGTAAAAAGCGATATAGGTATTTCTCAATAAGGTACCAAAAGTCTTGACACGATGGCTGACTTGGTGTGAGCGAACACTTACATTCCTGGGTATGTAATGAATAATTCGGTAGCATTATTATATGCAGCGCGTATGCGCTTCATACTAGCCTGTGTGTATTTGCTCCACAATTGGCAAGCATACATTGACATGCAATAGGCACGAAATAGAGTGTTTTTACTCCAGGAGAGCACTGATCGAAAGTCTCTCGGAACTTGTTTGCTGCACAGTATTGCGATTTCACTTGTCTCTGAATATCATCATCATCCTTCAGCGAGCCATTCAGCAACGCACTAAGGTATTTCACTTGGTCAAAAAATTGTACACGTACACCGTTCAGAAAAACATTTGATGGCACAGGTTGAAGGCAGAAAAGAAGACCAATTGTTTTGTTACAATTAAAGGCGATTGCGTGTTCAGCAGCATAGTCACCACAAATATCCAGAAGACGTTGGAGTCCACTAATACTGGGGCTGAAGACACATATATCACCAGCAAATATTAGCTGATTCACAACCATATTTCCCACAGTGCATCCCACCCTGGTTGAACCCAGCTGGTCTGAGAGTTCAAGGTAAACAGCAAATAAATATCGGCTCAGAAAACGGCACCGCCATGCTGCCGTTTTTTATATTACTTATGCACAAAAATCCTTCGTATAATATTTTGTAAGCAAAAGGCAGGGATATCCAGAACTCCTCCTATATTACCCTGGCAAAAGGTCATTTAATTCAAACCGACTTCACTTATTGCAAGTGCGTTATCTGCTGTTTCCACTCATAGGCAAGCCTGGAAATTCGTAGTTGCGTTTTTCAGTGTATTTCGACACTTCGATTTGACGTGCACTAGTAGAAAACCCAGCTTCATAAAGACATGTGGAAGCAAATGAAATAAGTACGCACAATGCTGCCGTTCCGGACAACTTTAAGTAGATACACTATTTCTTAACGCAACTGCGATGTTTTGTTTCAGTGTTCATTCCCCCTCAGTATTGACGACGTGATGCGTTGTGCGTAACCATTTCTGTATACCTTTGCGTTTTTCCAACCAATGTGGTACGGACCTTGTGTCGAGCCAAACACGTACGTAAAATGAAAATTAAGCAAAGACTGAAACAACGCTTTGAAAGAGTCAGAGCTAAAGGCTGGGACTCTCTTGTATATTGACCCACGTAAAAATATCAAAACCTGCTTGCAGTGAACATCACGTGGCGACGGGTTGAAAGTCACTGCATATATATTTCGTCAAGTCGACCTAACTATTTGCCGCTCTCCCCTGGCACAGTGTTTTCAAGGCGTTCTGAGAGACCGAAGCGGTCTCAAAGTTTTCCAACTGTCTCTCAAAATACAGTAGAATCCCGCTTTACGACAAGCACCAAAAAACGTTTAAGCCTTGCTTGGTGACCATCTCGGTGTTTAGATAAAGTGGTTGTGGTCTCTTAAAATGTTTTAGCGGTTACTAAGGCCAAACCTTAAAAAAACTTGCTCTGGCATACGCTTTTCCTAAGACTAGCATTGTGGTCCAAGTTTAAAAGAAACGTATTGGCAGAAAATTGCATGAAAACAAAGTTTTCGGGGAGGTTACCTGCTCGTTTTCCCAAAAGCACACGTCAATTTATTTTTAGGCAATCTGACCAACCAGTAGAAAGCATCCAGTTCTTACCTCGTTCTTTTCCCGTTTCTTTCCCTAAAAAATAAATAGAAACCATTCAGCCAAAATACTAGAGAATATATATTTTACGCATTCCCAGCACGAGAAGAGCAAACCGCAGTTTGCCTTTTCGATATGCATTAGGCAGATATACATCAGTCTGCAGCGGTCACAGCTCGTAGGTCAAACGCTTACTGATGCGTCACAGGGACATTTTTACATTATTTAACATCATGTAGAAAAACACACCATGCAAATTACTTAGACCAGGGGTGGGCGATTAGCGGCCCGCGGCCACATGTGGCCCGACACATCGTTTTCAGTGGCACGCGGAAGCATTCAGGAAAAATCTTCAAATCTGAAATTTCCTCCAACTTATCGCAGTAATTTTAGTGCTGAGGGTAACTTGAGCCGAGACTTGCTTCCATTTCCATTAGAGATTAGAAGATATGGCCCTCGACTAAACGCGGCATTCTCAAAGTGCCCCCGATCCAAATTAATTGCCCATCCCTGTCTTAGACGACGACATGACATCTTTTACAAATGAAACAATTTTTCCATTTTATTTCATATCTGCGAAACAATAAATGAACAAGAACAAGCGCCTTTCCAGCTTGTGCTTAGTGTATCGACTGCACTCAGATAAAGTGACGATCCTTAGTTGCTAGATTTTATCACTGCTTAATTTAGTGACAAAAACAGAGAACATATCTGGCACCATCGAGCACAGTTTTTGTTCAGACACCTTCAATGCCTTTTGCTTCCTTACACAGCGCTGGTAGCTTGGAAGCCAAGCCTTACACGCGTATGTTGCACAGTTATATTATACCACTCACGTCTTTGAAAGATGCAGATGTCCGATATAGCACCTGATGTGTTATATATGTCCAACATAGCGCTCTGTGAGCTCTAATTTGTCCATTCAGCAGTTTTTGTGTTAAATGTGTCCGATATAACACGAAATTATATTTTTATCAACGGCGCCCCGTGGAACATGCTCTTTAGCCGTGTCAACAGTCTACAAAGCAACGAAGCAGTAAAATGCGGGCTTTGAATTTGATGGAGCAAACAATCAACGTCACAACATGGCCGAAGGCATTCGTTTCATGTAGCGAAAAACATTTCCGACCTTGTGAAAAATTTGCATGAAAAACCACATCATTAAAATTCTGTTTTTGGTAAAAAGATTAACGTTTTGGACAAACATGCATCCACTTTATCAGTGGTTCCCAAGCTTGTTCGAGCCGTTACCCAAATCAAGGTAGCGATTATGTCTTATTACCCTCAATATTTCCAAGTGATCGCTCGCAATACAGAACAACATTGTGGTTTTGATTCCGCGTTACCCTTGAAGAATTCCATATTACCCCCCAGGGGGTAATTTACCCCCAGTTTGGCAACCACTGCACTATATTAAAGCAAGAAATTTTCCCAGCGGAAAATGAAATAAAACCCTTTGAATGTCGTTTTTCTGGCAAGACCACTGCTGGCATGCCATTAGAGTTTCGACTGTGGCCAGTGGCGTACGAGGCGGGGGGCGGGGAGGGCGGCCGCCCCCCCCGGCTTGAAAAATTCAGGGCAAACTCTGTTTTCAGGGCAAGCTCAAGTTGCTCAAAAATCCTGAAACATAAAAAATATTTCAATACAGTGAAAAATTTCAGGGCAAATTCTGTTTTCAGGGCAAGCGCAGGTTGTTCAAAATTCTGAATGATAAAACCTATATATTCAATATAGTGAATTCAGGGCACACTCTGTTTTTCAGGGAAAGCACAAGTTGCTCAAAAATCCTGAATGTAAAAACTATGATCAATACAGTGAAAAATTTCAGGGAAAACTCTGTTTACAGAGCAAGCGCAAGTTCCTCAAAAATCCATATTTCAATGCAGCGAAAATTTTCAGGGCAAACTTTGTTTTTCAGGGCAAGCGCAAGTTGTTCAAAATTCTGAAGGATAAAAATACATTCAATACAGTGAATTCAGGGCACATTCTGTTTTTCAGGACAAGCAACAGTTGCTCAAACATCCTGAATGTAAACAGTATATTAAATACAGCGAAAAATTTCATGACAAACTCTGTTTTCAGGGCAAGCGCAAGTTCCTCAAAAGTCCTGAAAGATAAAAATATTTCAGTGCAGTTAAAAATATCAGGGAAACTCTATTTTTCAAAGCATGCGCAAGTTGTTCAAAATTCTGAATGATTGAAAATATATATATTCAATACAGTGAATTCATGGCACACTCTGTTTTTCAGGGCAAGCCACAAGTTGCTCATAAGTCCTGAAAGATAAAAAATATTTCAACACAGTGAAAAGTTTCAGGGCAACTCTGTTTTTCAGAGCAAGAAAGTTGTTCAAAAATCTGAATGA
>JGI24159J19872_10007956_pt1 | contig 13879 bp, 10 predicted proteins | sample Ectturendosymbi4_FD_19872 | JGI IMG/M metagenome (IMG submission 19872) | reverse complement strand
GGGTGAATGTTGTTTCTTGCTGAGTCACTCTGTAGTCTGTGAAATATTTTTTCTTAGTAAAAATACACGCTAGTATCCACATCACAAATTCCCTTCTCGGAGCTAACTGTATGTGAATTTGAGTAAGCACATTCTCGACTACCGGAAAAACAAACGCGAACCTTGCTAATCAGCGAAAACATAACTTTTACAAACGATGACGTCATGAATTACGTCACAGGGGCCCTCCAGTAAAAATTGCCCCCGGCCCCCCTACCCTTTAATCCGGCTCTGGACCTGGCATAACGTCACAAAAACGTCATAAAGTAGTTTTAGAATCGTCACGAATTACAGCAACTTCCCATCCATATGCGTTTGTTCCAACTCTTCTCAATCATTGGAGAATTGACCCCTTATCAACAATGAAGCTCTGAGATCCTTGTGCTACATTTCTTTTCCGGTCCTCTTGATCTAAAAAAACATAGGAAGGCAGTGTCGTTGATTATAAAAAAAAACAAATGCTTGCACTTTTCCTGGTGACAGTTGTGCAAACAGCATGATAAAGAGCAATTGCAAGAGCATTATCTGGTGTGACTTTAAAAATTTTCTACCGATAACAAACAATTCCGAAATCATTTTTACAACTGTACAAATTTTATAACTCTTCATGCTTAGATGCGGTTTTCCAAACAAAATAGCGTTATTCGCCTAAAATCCAGCATTTCGGCCCCCCCAACTTTTTTGGCCCCTCCCAAATTTTTGGGCTGGCTGCGCCATTGTCTGATACTACATTTTATTTCCGGTCCTCTTGATGCCAAAAAGTAGGTAAACAGTAATAGTGATTTTCAGGGACACAATCTTTTTTTGCTGGAAAAGTTGTGCAACCAGCATGCAACTGTAGTGATTGCAACAGCTTTATCTGAGTGGAATTTTTCGACCACGTGACAACCTACAGTTAAAATGTAGTTACATCGTCAGGACGACTTNATTCGGGGATCGGNCTCATCAGATTTTACCAAGTGAAAGCAGCATCGGCTGCCACGCAAAATGGAAACATTTCTGAAAGCACAATACTACGACGAAGGNCTGTNTAATACTTCGATCGAGCACCNACTACTGCGTCAATCATGATGTGTTTCCAATCTTCGGCGCTGATGCACATAGGGAAGTTCCACTTAGATCGGAACTGTGCTGCTACTGTTTTCCATCCTTCATGTGTGGAGGGTGGTTTCAGAACGCGAGACATAAGTACTTACTACATAGCTGAGCACCCTTCTATTAATATCCTGCTCACTGTCGACTGACCAATGCGGTTACTGAACGCCACTGATTTGCGTATGACTTGTTGCTAAGAATTTGTTTACAAAAGTTAGCACTACTTTAGTGATAACATTCAGTTTCATTTATACTCGCTTTTGCATCTTTGGGGCGTGTCATACGTAGTCTGTGGGCACCAAGCTCCCCTTGCTTACGCCGTAACCCTCGCNGCTGCTTTTGCAGTGAAAGCTACACATGGTGGCGAGTAAATGGCAGCGGCACACGTGAACCATTCCATTGCACCCACCCTTCAACGCCGAGCAAGATACTGGACAGGCCGGCCACAAGTACCGTTTTTTAGGTCTTCCGCATGACCCGACCGGAAATCGAACCCAGACGTATTCAACCTGCTGTACCACTTATTTCTAAAAGTGAATACAACACACAGGCTGGGTTAAATCCTTCCAAAATGTTGCTGAAAACTCTCCAGCTTTGCTTCTTAAAGTTGTTCTTATTTCTACTAATTAAATGCAACTTTAGTTGAGAGCTCAGCACTCGTTAACAAGAAATTCTCTTAGCAAATAATATATTCATACCGACGTGTAACTGCTGAGCGATGGCTCTGTGGATTTCCTCCAACTTGTACGCAGTTTCTATTGCTGAGTGTAAGTAATGGCTCCACGGTATTTCAAAAAAAAACGGGGACCGAGACAAGTTCCTCNTTTGCTTCATCCTAAAACCACAACTATTCAGCACACGTCTTAAAAAGCTAGTGTGGTTTTGAGCAAATCGAATAAAAATACGAAAACTTGTTACCAGCATGCGTTTCGGCAAGCTTACAGAGCATGTTTCCCTTGGAATAAATAGTATTTCCATCATGACGTAACAGTATATCAAGCAACGAGTGGAAGTTTTGGAGTGGACTTCAGTAACGTCTAATATCTTTATTTATATGATAGAAAAATCGAGATAGGTTCGCAATGTCTGCCAAGATTCCGTAGTGTATGGTGCCATGCCCCGCGAAACACGTCATAGTGTGGTTGCATTGCATACACCGAGTATTTATAAAGTTTGTTCATAGCAGCACGTAGCAATGCACCTCAGCCAGCGGACTCCATACCTTCGCTTGGAATTCGTCCGCATGGCATTATTTCCTTGTATTACTGTACGTAGGATTCAAAAGAAACAGCCAATTCGCTATCTCTCCGCTATATCTCTGTTATCCGACAACAAAATTTTGCGACTTCTACATGGGAAATCTGGAGGTGTGATGAGCGGTGTGCAGATAATTGAGACCAATTCATTTGAGATCATTCATTTGGGACCACTTCATTTGAGACCACGACATTTGAGACCTGCGGTCTCAAAATCAAATGAATGCGGTCTCAAATGACTGTGGTCTCAAATGGCTGTGGTCTCAAATGAATGTGGTCTCAAATGAATGTGGTCTCAAATGAATGCGGTCTCAAATGAACAGGTCTCAAATGAATGTGGTCTCAAATGAACAGGTCTCAAATGAATGTGGTCTCAAATGAATGATCTGAAATGAATGGTCTCAAATGAATTGGTCTCAATAGTCATGGAACCGTGATGAGCCCATTGACGACGAAGGGCTAATATGGAGTAGTCGACTAGATTGTACCGCCTCCCTGAAGCATGCCACCCGTGGCTCGGAACCGTGATATTGCGCTCCTAGGCTCCAGGTTATCGCGTGCGTTTTTTGCCACCGCCACATATCTATGCTTGCGTTCTTTCATCTGTTTGCGTGTTTCTCATTATCGCCACATGTGCGTGAATTTTACTTGGTCGTATACGATGTGATGATATTATTCAAATTCTCACTTCCAATGTCATTTGATGGCTCTCACGCGAAAATCATCAAGTTTGTTTGATGCTTCACAGTGGGCAACATACATTGAGGGCTGAACGTTTCGGGTGGTCTCATAAAGCAATTGTTCCAATCTCCTGACCATGGATCAGTCTTCTTCCTCTTGTGTCATAGCCTGATTAAGGTAGAGTGGTAGTGGCGCTCCCTAAGGATTGCTGCACCGACTGCCTTTAATGATTGCTGCACCGAAATTTTCCCAGTGCTGCTGAGGTCTGTACAGATCTTGCAAGAAATTCAGCTTTTGATCCTTCGACATAAGTAATGGCACCAATGTATTTGGACTGTTGTACTGTCTCAAGTTCTTTCCCAAACCACTCTTGTTCTTGTTGTGATGGGATTAGCGCAGTTTGCCATCAGCTTAGTCTTCTCAGCACTAATTTCCATTATACCCTAGCTTAAGGCTGTTTGATCCAGGTTGGTTACCAGACGAGCAAGTTCTTCACTCCCTGCCAAGACATTGATGTCATCTGCAAACGGGAGGTTGGTGAAATGCGTCCATCAACACTGATTGTGCCAGAGTGTTCACTGAGTGCGCCAACCGTTAAGCAGTACTGCTCCTCAATTATTTTTTGACCGTTTCATCATCAGTTGCCTTTCTGCGAGACCAAAACGATCACAAACACCTGCTACAACCATCTTTTACATAATTCCACGTAAAGCTGTTCTGCAGCTTAATCTCAACGTGGAAAGAAAATAAAAACGACCCAACACCTAATCGTCTTTGTCTATCATTGCATCAGCAAAATTTGTTGATTGTATCACTATAGGTCATGCATTTTATGCAGCAATTTATTTGGGATGGTCATTCACAATAAAATACTATTTCATAAATCGAATGCAAAACACTGAAACCCAAGCTGCATTTTTGTATTCGGCAATGCAGTCGAGCCAGCGTGAAACCTGATTGTTCACAACGTTAACCAAAACACAAAAAACTCATTGCATTGAAAGATAAAGGCTATCCATTAAATGTCCGCCCGATAATCCAGACCGCTTCTTAGTAATCAGTTACAGAGCACTGCAAATAGATCTCAATGAAAATGCTGACTTGGCAGGTATGCAGAGATATTTTCAAGCAAAGTGCTTTAACGAACGCAACCGTTCAGCATCGCTGCGCCACCATCCCAGCGTGTCAGCATTGTTTATTTAAACTTTTAGCTTCACATAGCTTGCAATTTGTGCCTTCGTTAATGACACATAACATGCAGTGCAAGCGTGTGCTTTCGAATTTCAGTGTGCGAGAAACAATGATCTTGAAGACATTTTCTTTTTCGCCGATCATTTTTAACCGCAACAGCCGGATAAGATGTTTTCAATGCAACCGTAAGGTTTTTCAAAGAAAACAAGATTGATTGGACCAATCATCAAGGACTTGCGATGTGTTACGTGAAATCGATTCCTGTTAAACATTTGCTGATAGAGTCCTTGCTTATCTCGTATGTGGAGAGTAGTTAATTGATTGAAGCAAGTGTTTTAGTGAATGTATTGATGGCGCACAAAGCATGATGAGAAGTCAGAAAGTTTTTTTCCGCCCAAGCCAGCAACGTCAGTCCAAGTGTCCAAGACATTCACAGTATATTGCACCGAGAAAACTTGACATCTCGTTAATCTTAGGTAGCCTTTCATGATGTGATGAAAATCAGTTACAATTCTCCACAAGGGCGAAAGCATCTAAAATCTCATAAAAATTTTTACTAGGAAATCGATTTCGCGCCAATTATGCATTTTCAGTTCTTCAAATTGCAAGCAGGGTCGGTGCGAAGTGGTTGAGCCCCCATCCAATGCTGGACTTTGGGGTCTCCAATATGCAACACTCGCATATTGCATTTAATTTTTAATACAGTGGTGTTCAAGCTAAGGGTCGCGACCGAAGAGGGGTCAGGAACCATTTTGGTGGAGCCGCGAGTAGATATTTTATATGCACAGCTGTAATACATTTTGTTTATTCAAGTTTCAGATGGTAGTCGTTGGGTAATAGTGGGTTGCTATAATATGCCGCGGTACAGTGTTTATATAAACAAAAACATCGATTTATTTTAACAAATGTTCGTAAAACATGTTTCTACAGCATCAACACAACATATAAAGGAGACAAACTTTAGCATTTGCTATATTTCAAGTTAGGAAAATTACTTCTCCAAGTTTTCAAAGATGCAAACGTTTCTGTCAACCCAGTCATATCTATTGTTTTGCATTTTCACTTCCAATAGATATCATTGTCAGATTTCTCAGTCTTTCATCAGTCATAGTTGATCTGTGAAATGTTTCGATGAACTTCAAGTTGCTGAAGCTCCGTTCAGCAGTATTGCGTACAGCAGTGATCGACAAACTTTCGTTATGATGGCCCCAAGCCCCCTCGTAATTAAAGGCCCGCGCTTTTTGGAGGTCCAATTTTAAACATATGTAGTATACACCTATCTGTAACANAANAATGCAATGNTAATGTCATAAACCCTATAACGACAACAATGATGCCTTGTTAACGCCAAACAATCAACGTTCGATAGTTGTTGCAGTAGCCTATATTTTATCCCACACAACCGACGCAGCACATTAGTCCTTCATACCACACGGCCCACAATAAATGCTGCGTGGCCCAATAAAAAGTGCTGAATAGCCCACAGTTGAGCCAGGCCCACAGTTTGCCGACCACTGGCCACAGTGTTATTGGTTAAATAACTGGATTTCTCATTGGTGTATAGTGTTGAGTTTGGACAATTATGACGCAAGATAGACTGGCTGGATATTAGAGCTGCGGGCTACTAATACAATTTTAAATGATCGCATAACTTGGCAATCGGTTATTCTATTCTTGTATAATAAGCGGATTCAATACAGGTCTGTAGCAGTGGCGTATTGACGGGGGTGAAAAGCTGCGGACCTCCCCCCCCCTTGCCAAGGTAAATGCAAAAACCGGGTCCCCGTTCAGGTTGTATTTCGGTATTCAGTATTCTTATGGCTTTTAGTAGGTTGTTGCGTTTCATGTTTTTCGGACGTTTTTGGAATGTTTTCTGGTGATTACGGGTTTCAATATAGAAACTCACATCCGGATACACTTATTTTCATTTTGTTTCTGAATGTTGGCAAGCGGGAACCCTACAGTTGCCAGTGGGATTCCTTCAGCTACGTTTCTAACCCTGGCTCAAACCTCTAGTTTCGCCATTGGTCTACAACTTAATTATCCTGAATAATTTCTTACCAGAGTATATTAAAAATGCTTACAATCAATGTGTATTCAGCAACGTTACCTACACAACTGCCAGCTTACCAAGGCAAATGCTGACAACGAAGCTATCCACAATGCATTTCGTAATGATTGGCTTTCTAACAGGAACCTATGGGTAGTGGGAAGATCAATCTTTGACATATTAGATAAATATGAATGTTGAACGTGAAAATGTGTGAAATCAGTTCTTGGTGAATTCAGTTCTGGTGTGTCTATATGCCGTAAAGATATCCTCAGTCAGATTTGGGGCCCCATTTTTACCTGGGCCCCCATCCGGGGGAATGTGGGCCCTTCCTCCGGTATACAAAAGCTTCTGGATGAAATGATGAAAGGCTAAAGCATTACTAGGAGAAAGTACGCGAACTGCAGTTTGAAACCCATTCTAGTAACTATTAGGACTTATAACACACGTTATGAGCATATGTGGTCATCACCGATGCTAAGCCAGCGCCAGAAGCCGAATGGCTTATTTCGAGCTGCCGTTTTGAATGAAGCACTCACGCAATATAGAAATTGTTTATTATGTTAAATATCGAGCTTTACATTGTCTTTCGTTGCAAGAATTCTGTTCAACATGTGCAGCAAGGCCCCAAGAGCTATTTTTTCGTTCAGAAAGCAGGTGGCTGTCGCGTGGAAATGTTTTACCTCTTGTTATGGAAGTGAAGAGAGAACAAGCAACATTTCACAGAATAAACATTTAGCCCTTGCCAAATACTTCGGAATGAAAAACGGGTTTTACTTTTCTGTTACTTGGCTGACATGATAACGGTGCTGAGTGCACTTGAATAATCGCTGCAAGGGCACTGCCCCAACATGATAGATTTTGGGTACAGTGTGCCTGCTTTCAAACAAAAGCTGGAACAATGGCAAGTAAAAGTAGAAAAGCAAAAGGTCACTTTCTTTCCAAATTTTAATAGGTTAATTGGTTATAACCTCAAGCAAAACCTAAATTTTAAAGATAATCTTCGTATGTTGTTTAGGAACACCTTCACACTTTGACAATAAAGTTTGAAAATACTGTAAATTCCAGAAAAGATTGGCAATCATACATGGCAAAAGAGTCAATTCACGAAAAGGTGGTCGAGCTGAATGCAGGATTTCCTTCAGATTTTCAATAACAGTTCATTACTATCCAAACCGACACACTAATTCAGTTATCTTTCAACGAAATTTCATCTCCCAAAGTTTTGGTGTCAAATTACAAAAAACTACCCGATCGTAGAAGCTTCACACTAAAAGGGACAATCCCATTTCCAAGTTCGTACTTGTGTGAGGCTGGATTTTCTACACTGGCATGTATGAAGAACAAAGATAGAAATGGTTTATATGCAGAAAATGCTATGGGTTTTAAGCTGAGCGATGCTGAGCTACAATTCCGTAAACTTGTCGAAGGCAAGCAAAGCTGTGTTTTAAAGTTGCGCGAAGTTGTGCCAGAAGTCACTTATGTGACGTCACAGTTGTATGAAATATCAAACGTTGCTGTACGTGGAACTCGAGTCAGTTTTTTGACGCCCCTACTCCCAACACATCTTTCACTGTTGTGGTGCTATGATGGGCCTGGGTAGGGACGCCAAAACTGTCTCCTACAATCGATACGCCACTGTAGCGAAGCGGTAACCCGCACGGTGAACTCAACGCCTTTTTCCTTTCTTGCTTCGTAGCAGAATGAAGAAAAGCTAAGTTTAGAAAGCGCTGTTATCCACTTCGGATTAGTTATTATTCGACGTAAGACGCATGAACAGCGAGCTTGTCGCTATGAAGCGCGCTGCCTTTGCGTTGTTCTTTGCGGTGCTATCTTCGGCATACAAAGTGGATGTGATTGATGATGCAGAAAAAAAGAAACATGAACATCCCAAGTTCAGTCTCACTGACGATCAACCGAAGGTAAAGCTTGTTTTTTGATTGGTTGACAATATCAATTCCTCAGTTTACAACGGTACAGGTAATAAAAACCAAGCAAAACAATGAATAAATGCCTTTTGACCTTTCAAAAATGTCGTGCCTGGTCGGTTACGTCCTGTGAAAGAATATCACCCTAATTTCAAGCGCCAAAAACATTTCGTCCTCGATTTGTTTCAAAATAGTGTGAAGCCACCTGCAGCGTACTGTTGCAGACCAGTGGGCAACGGTCTAGGGCCTATACACACATGAAGGAAAAAAGTTGGAATTGACTGTTTGATTATACTTCGTAGTTGTGACTTGTATCTATCTAGGAGCTCTTTTATATTTACAAATATTTCCAATTTTCCAATAAAACACAGATTTACTTCAGCATTCCAACTTGTGTACCAGTAGAACCTTTGTTTTGACTGCAGCAAATAAGTTCGAGCATTGTGACTCGATCGGAGAACATTGTGACACGATCGTGGCAATCTCAAGTGACTTTGCAAAAAGTTATCATTCAGCCAAACTTTAAGCTATAATTAATGAACAGATTAAAATCAAATACGTTACCACGATTAGACGAACCACGTTATGAAAACAGGTGAAGCAAAACGTGTATAATATGCTCAAAAGAAGGTGTGGTTTACTTTGGGTTTTGTTTTCTCTTCTGTGCGTCTCACAGCCTTTGACACATTTTTCGGACTGTTCTGTTAAGTCTACGATTTTTTTAATCAAGGATCACTCATACCAAGTTCGTCGTTATGCAACTTCACTGTGGACCAGCACCATGGTTAAAGGATACTCCGAGGAAAATGCTAAGAAAGTGGGATTTAAACGTCTCTTCGATTACATACGCGGCGATAATGACAGAGGTATACAAAAAAACTTAGAGAAAGACAATTTGAAAGTTGATTTTCAATGTGTTTTTTGAAGTCCAACAATAAATTAGCATTTGTTCAGCTTTTCCTCCAAAACATTAGACTTTCTCCTGCACAAGATAATTACGAATTAATTGCAAAAGATGAAAAAGTGTTTATAAGGTTCATTCATGGACGTTCAACACTCCCAATATTCGAATACATACGGGGCGCTAATGGCAAAGTATGAAAACGAGTATATAAGAAAAAAAATATAGAGACGTCAAGTCTATTATCTTCCGTTTAAGGTAAACTACAATTGATTGCAAACGACAAACAGATGTGTAGTAGGATCATTCAAAATAGCTTCTAAACCTTGTGCCTTGAATATTGGTAAACGTTCAACGTTTTGTACCAATTTAACTTTGCTTTACCGAACTTATTCTTGTCTCTAAAAAGATCCCTTTCAGTGTATTTTATTTTGCTTTACAAAGGCTCTTTTTCTGATGCTCAGTTATGGTCAGATCACGTGTTACCTTTCAACATATTCCAACAGGTATTGAGCTTGACATAACTGTTCCATTTGTCACGGCAATTCAAGCGAGTCCATGTGTCTTCTGTCGTTCAAGCTTCATCATGTCGTTCTATGTTCCATCCATTTATCATAATAATCCTCCCTTACCAAAGAACAAATATCTTTTCATGGAGAAGGGGACTCCCGTGACCGTTTATGTGAAGTAAGATTTTGCATAATACAACGCGTTTCTCAACGTATGTTCGTTTTGTTTAAATTCCAACGTATTGTATCTACCTGGATGTTGCAATCTGTGGTAATCAAAACTAGGGAGTGTGTGACTTGTTTTAGGTTGATAAATTGGACTTGGTGTTGTACTAGCCTAATTCCCCGAAGTACAACGAAAAAAGAACAAGATGTAGACATCAGAATTAAACGTTTTTCCTGAAACCTTTTCTCCGAATTGTCAATACTGCATTTAAATGTTGTAGCGCGGTATTGTCTAGCTAGAGAAACGTGTATTACAAGCTGAAAACTCGTTTTTCCAGTTCCATTTTGGCCTAGCAAAACGAAATACACATTCTCAGTGAAATTCACACTTTCAGGGGACTCCGTCGTAAGGAGTACAGTAATGGAAGCTTTTCTGTTTAGTTTTCAGCCGTTGGAATATTGAACTTTGAAGTCGCACAGTGTCGAGCGTGTTAAAGAAAACTTTGCTAATAATGGAGAATGTACTTCTTCCTGTGCTCCTATAGTATTTAGATAAATAACGGTAGTTGCCGACGGCGAATCTTCCGAAATTTCACGCGTTACGTGGAAATCTGCAAATTTAAAAAATTATTTTCTCAAGACGGGTTTTCCTTGCAGTACATGCGTCGTTCAAAATCATGCACCGATCACGTGACAAATTTTAACAGCGAAAGCTGAATGGAAAGTTCATGCTGAACGATGCGGAAAGTTGCTTCTGTTTTCCTAATTTTTATCTAATTTTTCATTTCAGCAACTAAATTTTCACAAATGTTTCTTAAGCTATCAAAAAAAGGTCATGTTGCTGTCGTGCACGTCATCCGAGGAGCTAAACGTCTAGGGAAAATGTGTCTAAATGTTAGGAGATCCCGTTGGTGTTGCATCGTTTAAAAATGCTGAAGAACATTTTAGTGCAATAGATACGAACAAATGAAAGTATTTTTTGATAAAACTTTTATGCGCCTCGCTTGAGTGGGTAAAGTCGTCGCACAAATCTAATGGATGCAAACCGCACTTGAAACGTTTGAAGAAACCAACGAGGGGTGAACCCCCCTGTCAATATATATCTTGATGTCCTTGACGGAAGACGTTCTACCGCCTGTCACAAACAGCAAATAAAGATGAAGGCAAAGAGATTTTGCCCGCGTGTTGTGAACCGTTTGCCCTGTTTCTACTTTACACGTTTGCTAGGCTAAGAAAATTTTTCAATATCAGCAAGCACAAGAGAACACGCATGTAAAAGTTTTCTCTGTAAGTTACAATACTGCAGGACTGAGGATGCGCAGCGTTACCTGAAATCGATTTCTTATTTTTTTAAATCGCTGATGGATTCCTTGTTTATCTCCCTTGTGCAAAGTAGTATTGCCAAATTTAAATGATGTGGCTTTTTCTGACTAGACTATAAAGTACCAGGCTTTTGTGTTCTGTGTACAGCTGTGCTGTCGTTGGTGACTGATACTCTTTGAAAATGAATTACCGTGTACAAAGGCTTCAGAAACATCAGAAAGGCATGGTTCAAATCGTGAATCTGTTCCAGTAATGGTGCGTTTCAAAAAATAAAATACTAGATAATTCATGCTTTTGATAACGTTTTCTTTAAATACTCGGTGTAATCGAAATGCACGAAAACGCAGTTCGTAAATCGACATAAGTTGACAAGTTGGACTGAAAACGTGCATGATTCAGTTTGGAAACAACACTTCCAAACAAAGGGCAATGCTCAGCTGTATTCGCCTATTTTTAGCACTTTCGCTTTGATGTACGCTAATCTTTTAAACCTGCTGATCCTGTAGATAAATTTTGCATGAAAAACTGTCACAAGAAGCAAATTTCATCAAATTTGTACGGTCACCATTTTTGTTGATGAAACTTGAAAGTGTTGAATAAACAAAGAAAAAGCTGTGTTAAACTCAGTCGTGGATTTACTATAGATTACCAGTTAAAATGTTTGTTTTTCGTTTTTGAAGAGAATTCAGCGGCGAAGTCAACCCGAATTTGTCAAAGTACGTTGCATACCAGCTTTCTTGTGACCTACAACGCAATAATGTGACGAAGAGTAAGGTCGAAAGCCATTACATGCTCTTATCGGAGTATGGAAATCCTTTGTCTGGATGGCACCGGCGCAACGAGATCTGGCTTCCTCAACGCAATAGAAATTTTAAGTCCGAAATTGATGGCTTTGGTTTCAGCAAAGATCCTTAGGAAGAGCGTGAAGATCCAGGATATGCTATGCTGTAGTTTACTGAAGTGAGCTTTGCAGAGAACGTACAGCACTGTAGCGAATGCACATGCTCAATGTACATGTCCGTTGAATTTTAAGCATCACGTACATAGACGTCGGAAGGATTTTTTCCGGGGAGAAATCGTTTTCCAAAGGTGGAACAATAAACTTTTTCCAAGGGGGGGTAATTTTTACAACACCTAAACTAAGGAAAAAGCATTTGTCTAATAACTAAAAGCGGCAATAGCAAAATATTTAATTTCAAAATCCAAGGGTAACCAAGACCCACTTCTCCCTTTCCGACGCCCATGATCCCCCGTGTTTGTTGTTCGTCTCAATCCTGAACTAAATGCGAAACGCCTGTATCCATGTACAAACTCTACAGACGTTCCGAACTTAGCTGTTTTGAAATGTTTTACACGAATGCCTAAAGACCAGCTCGCTGCTTCGATAAGTCAAACTGCACAAGCACTCGACGTTGCCGTGTGTAATTCGATTCTTATCGTGATGACACACTGACAGAAAAACAAAAATAAAAGATCTGCGCTTTCATTTTTATAAGTTGACACGAAGCAATCGCACAGCGGAGAGAAGCAAAATAGCCACGACAGATGCTTCATGTACGATTTGCGTGATTAAGCGTATTCTCGCCCTGTTTTAAAACTTCATTTTTTTGTTCGGATCTGAATATGATCGTACAATACATTTTACTGCTGCACAAGATCTGACTCGTGAAGCAATAAGCCACGATCAAAGAAAAAGACTACCGAAGCGAAATTCGACGCGAAGCAGCTGAAGAGAAAACACAATTGTGCCATTCTGCATACATCAATTTGGTGATGTGAGGCAAACCCTTCTACATACATCAGTTTGGTGAAGGCAAATCCTGCTGGCTGCACTACGAGAAAGGAACCCAGAGGTCGTCCAAAGACCAGTTGAAGCGACTGCTGCAACAGCTAGCCTTTTATTTCTGCTTGTCCGCAGAAATTTGAGAAACGCGCCCTGACAATCTTTCGCCTGGAACCTGACCCTTGCGAATACGCGCATCAACTGGACTGTAGTCTCTTGTTCCCTGCAGCAATTGCTAACGGAACCGAAAGGTTGCACAATTTCTTGTGAGCAGATCCAACAAACAAACAAACATCAGCGGCGATTGATCGTCAGCACGGTTTCTTAAACACAACAGAAACAAACTCAAAGCATTCTGTCAGCGCAGCCAATTGAGCAAGAAAACTTCACACCGATAGCTGAGAGCGCTACAGACAATTAACGATTAGACAAGCGCACAACGCGGCTATTTACAGTAAATTCAAACATGTATCTGAAACGCCTGATTGCGATCGAGGCATTACTTCAGTGTTGATTGGCAAGCTGCAACTGCTCGATGAATTCTCCAAAGGAGACATATAACAAAACTTACATACCAAAAACGGTGTACGTCCACACCTCAGATCTCTGGTCTTTTCGGTCAACAGAAACACTCTGACTTGGTTAGCAGAATTTGTTTACACGAATGCGGAAACGTTACTGAAGTTCCCGTTAACCCGAGTCGTACTTTTATCGTACTAAGCGCGGCAAAACAGAAAAACAACTTCTTTTGTCACAACTGTTCGAGACTACGAAACAGACACAAGTTGTTGTTACATCCTGTTTTAAGCAGACACAAGACGGCGACATAGAACTTAAACTGTTACTCAATTCAGCGTGAGATTAAGCAAGTCGCCAAAAAGGCGGGTGATGATCCGGTTGCGATCTTCGCAAGGGGGTTCGTCATAGCGTGAGCTACTTTAAAATACTGGCCACCACA
>JGI24159J19872_10007955_pt1 | contig 13879 bp, 8 predicted proteins | sample Ectturendosymbi4_FD_19872 | JGI IMG/M metagenome (IMG submission 19872) | reverse complement strand
CGACATTTCTGAGTTCACTTCAACCTTGAAAAATCAGAAACTATTCAACAAGCACCATTTCAGTTATAACTGGCATTAATGAACTGAACCTTCGCAAAAGAAAATTACTCAGCCATCCCGGGCCTAACAGGTACATCACTTGGGTCTGGTAAACATGCGAAAAGTGCGTCTATGCACAAAATGCGCACAACACTACTGAAATGCCCGCAACCAACAATTTGTTTCAGACGAAAGGGAAGCAGCAGTCTCTGAAACCCAACTGTTGGCAACTGGATGAAATGCAGCTTTATCCTCTAAACATGTAAAGTTGAGTTGTCACGTTAAGACAGATTTTACCTTGGTGAAGAAACAGCACTTACATTTTTCTTGACTGTCATTCTAGCTAATTTTCTCGAAGCGTACATGCATGAGCCATGGGCATGGGCGTCGGAAGGATTTTTTCCGGGGGGGGGCACTAGAGGGTTTTCGAAAATTTTTCTAAGTGGGGCCAAACGTGGTAAAATTTGATTTTTCCCACTCGAAACTAAGAAAACAATTTTTTTTGCTAAAATTTTCAAAATCCTTGGCCCCCTTGCCCCCCTTCCGAAGTCCATGGCCACGAGCAAAGCAAAATCGGTCGACCTTGTTCACGTGCAGCGTGCTGTGATTGCAAAACACTGTTTAGGCTTTGCACGTTTCTATGCAAAGAACTTTCAAGCAGTGTCTAAACGACTAGTTCACGCAGTGGATTTATTTTAGAAAATAAACGTGTTTTAATCGACGTATAAGAAAATGTGCAGTTGTGCATTAATCCTCATTCCGTAGCAGAGAATGAAGACTCAAACAAAAACGTAATAGGAACAATTTTATAGCAGCAGATGCTCTGTTTTCGTCAAGAGATGTGGGCCGCATCTGCCTGTTGCTGTAGCGATCGCAATGCCTTACAGTTACAGCACAGACATCACAACCAAGGCTGGCGAATTGCAATGTTGTGTGACGCTTGTAAACTTTAGTTGCGCTCATTTCCATGCAAATCATCAGCTTAGAAATAAATACTTGCGATGACATTGTATCCGACGAAGTGCATTAAATCCACGTTAACAAGAATTCACGGATGTACCAGCTGCAACCTTGCAGTGTGGGAAATAGCAACAGGTATTGCCGGCGTGTGCGTATATGGCAGGGGTGGCCAAACAGCGGCTCGCGAGCCGCATGCGGCTTTTCGAACCTTTGCATGCGGCTCTTTGAGCTTTCCGAAACATTATATATTTACTTTTTATTTCTATTGCAAAGTGCAGAAATATTGTAAAGTGGTACTGTGGTAGCTGGCGTACCGTACAGTATTACTTTTGCAAGTACTTTCAAAAAGAATTACGATGTCACATAAGCGTGGACTGCAAATAAATTTGCATTTTTTAAGATTTTTATGTTGCGGGCTTGAGGCTCTTTGTAACATGGGTTTTACGATATGCGGCTCATACATAGAGCAAGTTTGGTCACCCCTGGTATATGGGATCACCTGATACGTTCGCAAACACGAGATGAACAAGTGCTTACAATTGGCAGCTTTATAGCGAAATCGCGTTTAAGTGAAACAGTCGTCAGCGTTACCGTAGAAGGCAGCGATTATTACCTGACCTGCACATTACCAAGAACAATCAGAGTTGTTTGGTTTATCGCACGACATGTTTTCAAACTTACCTGAAAGGATAAGCTTCGACAGCATTGCAGAACATGGAAATTTCTTCACCGAGTTTTTTGCGGACTTCTCTGTATGGCTGGTCAACTTTTGGTGGGACTGAAAAACGCGCGAATAGAATTTTGTTGCTTTCGAAAAAGATTTTCTCGCAAAGCGAAATGTCGCTGCCATTGCTCTAAATTTTGGAAGCCGTTTTTCCGACTGCATACCGAAAGATTTACATTTGTCAAAACAAAACACAAAGCGTTCACTGCATCAAAAGCACTTTTGGTTGTGTATAGTGTTCTGAACACCTTCAAACATAGAAAAATGCAAACGTGTTGCGTAATTTCGAACCGTCAGATTTAGGTTAATGAGCAATGCAGTTTGGTTTTGAACGTCTTGGTGCAAAGATTGAGGAAAGAAGAAGTAGGCTACTTGATTTATTTCTTTAGAATTCAGAACTGAACTTTATCTCATTGAAGGACACTTGAAAAGAGCACTTTAGCATTAGAACAAAACGAATATGGCCGGGAAATACTTTCGGGTTTTTCGAATGTACGTTCTTGTCGCTGTTGGTAAAGCGTTTTTTTTTCCCAAGTCCAAGTTGCCTTTCCAATCGTTTAGAAGAGAGGAGGTGAAACCTTATTTGAAGACTGCATCGTCACAAATCCATTGACTCATAAGCAACCAAACCCTATTTGCACGACGTTGCTAGAAATTTCTGATTGGGTATCATTTTGACTGAATTGCGAGACGCAACGGGACCAAGAATGTAGACTTTGCTTTACTCGCGCGAGGCCTTGAGTGCGGTCGTCCGGCGGAATACTCACATTCCACTTCCAATTCTACTGTCGCCTTTTGCCTTGTCCTTGGCAACTTGCTAAACCCGTTGTACAGAGCGGGTGTGCACTCGTAAAATCCAGCATCGTCCCTCTTCGTTTTGGAAATGACGAATAATCCACCCTAAAGCCCAGCAGCATGTTAGGTATATTTGTAAGGGCGATGATTTTGCAAAAGTGCGCAGCTGTGAAATTTGTAAAGCTCTGAATGTCGTGTCACTTTTTCGAATGGAGAGGTGCTAGCTGCGTTGGTTAGACCGTTAGACTATGTGGCCAGAATGTGTCAGGAAAGATTGGCGAGGAAAGTCCTGTCGGCTACACCCACTGGAAAGCGGACCAGAGGTCGACCGTGGACCAGGTAACGTGGTTACAAAACCGTGAGGTATTTTTAGTATTCCTAGGGCTGCTGCCCCCGCGACCCTTCCCCTCGGCACGAAAATTAATGAATGAATGAAGACTTTGCAGTTCAAAGTTCGTTATTGCAGGGAAACAGAATAGGAATTAGCGGCGCTATACTTCTATTAAATAAAATGTCCTTGGATTTTTCTAAATAAATTCGCTGATGCAAAAAAGAAATCAAGAAAAGTTGTTGGGTTCAATTGTATACTGTCTTATGAACGACGCAAATAGCGGCTATACTACTGAGAGAAACCCTCACGCATTAAACTTCTTCAACAGGTTCAATCTTTGATTGGCTCAAATACAAGTTTTTTCGCATTATATTTTTCCCAAACGTACTAAATAATTGCAAGTTACTCTATACCATGTTTTATGAAAACAAGCAAAAATCTTTATTGTTCTAGCAAGTGAAGGCTAAGAACAAATTTAAATATTGTCGAAAAAGTGTTTCAAAATGCTGTATTAACTTCATCGCTCCTATTTGAAGTACCAACTTTCGTCATGTTTGTCTGTTTTGCCTTTGTATTTATACTACGTTTGTTTCATATATGTTCAAATTAGCGCTGATAAAAAAGTAGCTAAAGCAAAAACAAATTCATTTACTACCGAACGCTCTACATCAAAAAGTTTTCCTTCAGCTTTAATACCTGATCAGGTCACTTATGTTTTCACCTTACCTGGACCACTTCCTCAACTTTGCCGCTTGGCATGGTCAGGTTGTCTTCTTTCTGCCACAAAACAAGTGGCTCCGGTGTGCCTTTTGTTCGACATGCGAGTTCAGCCGATTCACCTTCAACGACTACCACGGTACTGCGTACTGCTTCAATTTCTGAGGGCGCTGCAGCAGATAAATTTGTTTTCGTTGTTCAAACTGGGTCGTATGCTGCTGACAGGTGAAACACGTCGCTTCCTTTGAAATTACCTTTTAGGCGGTCTTGCTGTTAGGCCACAAGTTATAAACCAGTGGTTGGTAACTTTTTCTCTGCTACGCCCCCAAACGTTATTGTCCTTTATTTCAAGCCTCCCTGACAACAAATNAGTTGTATAAGCAAATGTATTTTAGTTAATTATTTGATCGAATTTTCCATGTTGCAGAGCGCACAAGGGGTCTCGACCCCCTGACATCTATTGAGACCCCTTGGGGAGACATGGTTAAGAACCACTGTTTTAACGAAAAATTCGTTATGCTGCTTTCTTCAACGTAAATGTACGACAGAAGAAATCACAGAACTTGCATGAAAAGCAGCAAGTGCCACAGAACTATAGCGGCCCTGCATCAGCCAGAAATACAGAACTTGTCACTATGTGAGAAAAATACTGTCACATGTAATAGAAACCGATACGCCAATGTCATGGCCGGTGACGTCATCGCTAGGAAAGTGGATTTTTGGAACTAAACGGCCCTGACTTCAGATTCAGTGATTTTTACCTTATTGGCTTTTTCAAATTCTCGTGCATTTTAATGAGCACGTTTTAGTGCCGAAAACAATGGATACAGAAAATCGGGCACCACATTCAGCGAAAAAAACACAAATTGTCATCCACCCACGAATGGGCACACAAACTGCAAGTGGGAGGACCGGTATCACCTTTCCCCCATCGGCAACGACCCTGGCGGTGTCGGCTCTACAACGACACGTGAAAATCAAATAGTTTCTTAAATTTGTGCCAGAAAGTGCTCGTGATCAATGAGGGGATTTTTATTGCAATAACAAGTTACGTTTGACCCCAAACTGACCTGATTCTCGACTGATGGAGATATTTGCTGACACTTCTTTTTTCCTCGCATCTCCTGTCAGTGATGCAGCGCACACATATTGACCGTAGTCCTCTTGGACCGCAGATCCAATTATCAATCGACTGCGTAAATAAAGCGGATTCGTTATCATGAGCCTGGCTGCAAGTGTCAACTAAAAATTCTTTAAATTGGAAATCCACGCTGTTGCTTGGCAAGCGCACAATCTCTACTGCATTTGTTATGATGAAAGCTTAAAGCTGCTGATTACGCTCAGCAGAGATAAGGCTATATACCCAGGGAGGTCAGAGCAGCTACAGGGCAGGGGGTGTGATAAAATAATTGAGGGCAATGGAAACTTGTAAAAAGCAAACAAATCGTTGCCACTTAAGCTTGCTTCTGTTAAGCGACAATGCTGACCTCAAAAATAATAAAAAATTATAGAAAATCATGCTGATTTCTGGGTGCATGAATAGCTTCAATAAATTTGTTTCAAAGTTGATTTTCATAAACTATAACATAATGACCAATTAAACTGTTATGAAAAGGCACCACTGCCCCCGTTTCCCCCCTTATGAAAGGGCAATGGCCCAGTGATTTTCCCGCTCTCCAGCGGTCCTTGAATATACCTCACACAAAAAAAAACGATTGCAGATGCAAATGGCGAAATGTTTCACATCTTTATCAGTTTTTTTTTAAGGAAACTGTTAGGTACCCGGTATGGACTTGTAGGGACCCGATTTTTTTGTTTCTAGGAACCCGATTTACTTTGATTCTAAGGGCCCAACGATAATTTTCTTTGATTCTAGGGACCCGATTTTCAATTCTAGGGACCCGAATCGGGTCCCTAAAACACCTTAAAAAACTGCCTTTATACAAGCTGTTCTGTTTCGGTTCCAACGAAATTACGCAGCCATTTTTATTGACAAGATCTAGACAAGGGATCATATTAACGCAACGCAGGAATAAACGACACTTTAAGAGAAAAATCACATCAGCAAATGAAGCTGCATCTCAATCCAGTCTTTGGAAAGCAAACTTTCATGGCGTCTTTCTTTGTTTCAAATTAAATTCATTTTTAAGGAAGATGTTCTAAGTCAAAATTTTTTGTAAAAAATTGCGCAATTTCTGTGACAGAAATAAATGTGATAAACCTGAATTTCCCTAAAGTGTAAGGAATCGTTTTATGCTTCGTGGACCATAAAAAAGTTAACAGAAGTAGGAAAATCTCTTTGACCGGAAAATTTGCCGATAAATATCAATCACTACTGTGTTGATGCACAAAAGCTGAATAAAATTATTTTTGAATCTATTTCAACTCACCCAGTGTCTTGACAAAAAGCAAAAAAGTACATTCGACTCATCATTTCAGCACAAATGTTGTCAGGTCAAATGAGGTTGCGTAATGGCTCACGCTATCACTGCCTGAATAAGAGTGTTATCGTGGAGTACCATGGATTAAATTAGTGGTACTTGCCAACAAGATGGCAGCCGCCACATCGTAAATGTTGCGCAAAAAATACCTGGACTGAGCCGGAAAAGTAACGCTTTTCTTGACTTCGTCTTCAAGGATCGTCTCAATGGTCATGTTGTCTGGCCCACCCAGACCCGCGTTAATTCGAACTCGTTTCTTGTCAATGTTCTGAAATGAAAGGCTTGTGCGTAACGCATAGTGCTGTGTACAAAAGCATTGAACAAATTCGAAACATTTTTCCAAGGCCGCAATAAACAGCTGAGACATTTTGCAATTTTTGACGATACAGATGTCTACTGGAAACGAAAATGAAATTTGAAAAAATAACGTATGCAAGAAAAACACTGCACAGATTTTAATAAAAACACAAGTTTTTGCTAAAAACGCGTTTATCATTGAAAAATATTTTCAATTACCTACAATATTGTTCTTCCGTTTTAAAATATGGTGGTTATTTGGCGTCTGTACAAGTTTGAGTGGACAGTCTGATTTGTGATCACAAACATGTTCATTAACAGGGTTGCGGAGTCGGAGTTATAATGCCCGGCTCCGACTCCAAGCTTCTAAACTATTCCCACCTTTCCAAAATTTCCGGCTCCGACACTAACTCCGACTCCATAACATAACGTGAATGAAGTTTGCCGTTAACAATTTTGTAGCAACCAGCAGTCAATGGAAATAGTGGTGCACAGCAAGAATTATCTGTTGCTATAAAAGTTTCAAAAGAAATTACAACATTTCAACAGTCACAAGCTGAAATTCCTAACTTAGGAGAGCGATGTAAAAACTAATTCAATTGGACTTCCGCAGTCGGATAAAAAATCCTACTCCTAATTTTCTTAGCAATCCGACTCCGACTCCATTCAAAAACCTCCAACTCCTTGCGACTGCGACTCAGCAAACCTGGTTCATATTCAAATCGTGTGAACATCGTGGCACAGTCAAAAGCAGGCGCTTTCAGGAAATAGTCAAGAGTTTGAAAATGTTGTGTTAAGGTGGAATTCTACTGTTTGCTCTTGGTCATCAATCACTGACTTGAAACAAGGCAAGTCTTTTACCGCCAAGCAAATGTTACATCCTCCCCCAAAATATATTATCCTCCTGGCATCCCAGCCAAATGAAATCAATTAGGGTAACACATATTTTTGCCAAGACAAACTTATCTCTTAGTTTCAAAGTTTTCCTTTTTCCATATTATAAAGCAGCGGTCTCCAAACTTTTTGGATGCTGGCCCAAATTCACGATCTTATCAGCGTCCGCGGACCGGAATACTTTGTGTATTGAAAAAACAAAAAACATAAAAACAACAGCACACGCACCATCACTCACGTTTGTATCAATGGCGTAGCCAGGCCAAGAATTTGGGGGGCCAAAAAATTTGGGGGGGCCAAAATGTCTGATTTTAGGCGAATAACACTATTTTGTTCGGAAAAACGCCTCTCAAAGTACAAAATGACTATATGTTCTAAAAATTTTTGGGGGGACATGGCTCTTTTGGGGCCCCCCTGGATACGCCTATGGTTTGCATACCGGTATTGCTATTTATTTTATTTGCTCAGAAACATGTTTGCAATGTGACTTATGAAAGTGATTCTTTTGTTGCATAATAGTTGCAGTATTTGGTTCCATGCTTGCTTGATGCTGCAATACGGAGAGTGTCGTGCATATGTGCATCTGAAATTCTGTTTCGACACTTGGATTTAGAATATTTAATCTTAGAAATGAATTATTGGCAAAGATAAATACTTCCAAACACCAAAGCAATTTTGAGCACGTTTTGAAATCTTTGCAAATCTTGTTCTTAGGAGAAACTCTGTAAAGCTACAGAAGTGTTTTTCATACAAATTTTGCCTTCAGATCCAAGGCATTTTGCAATTCAATAAATTCCGTTGCAGTGGTTCTTAAGTATTTGCCCTTTGTTTAAAGCCCCCCTGACTTTAAATAAGCTGTAAAAGCAAATGTATTTATTGGTAAATTTATTGATCAAAATTTCCATGTTCTAAAGCGCATAAGAGCTCGCATCCCCCTATAAATTGATTGATTCCCCCCAGGCGTGTGCCCACGATGAAGAACCACTGTTCCATTGGGAAATCTATTGGCACTTATTCAATATCAAATTCAAAGGGTATTTTTATGCCACTTTCCAAATTACGAAAACCTGAAATCGGCGATCAAATTCACTTTGCAACTTTACAATATCATCAGCATATTTAAAACCACTGTCGTTTTCACCATCTTCAAGTGCACTTCGCAAACACCGAAAAAGGTCAAACGCATTTTCGTGTAACTGCCTTTGCCAAAATTTTAGCTTTGCTTCAAACGCTTTTCACCAAAAAGATTGTGAATGAATTTTTTCCTTTCCTTGGCAGGGTTGCGGAGTCGGAGGTAAAATGTTCGTCTCTCCAGCTCCGACTCCTAACGTCCAAAATTTTCCGACACCGACTTTTTGACATACAGTACTGTGAACGATGTTTGACAAATCGTGGTGCACAGCAAGAATTCTCTGTTTCATTAAAAGTTTCAAAATAAGTTGTACCATTCCAACAGCACGGGTTAGGATGCCTAACTTAGGAGTGCGATGTAATAAATGATTCAAATGGACTTCCGGAGTCGGAGTCAGATGAAAAAATCCGACTTCTAGTGTTCTTAAGAATCCGACTACACCAAAAACCCCGACTCCTTGCGACTCTGACTCCACAACACTGCTTGCAATGACGCATTCAGATAAATTAATTTTTCTGTTATATCCACCAAGAAACAAGTTTTGAAAGCCAATGTGCATTAGAAAACTGATGCTGTATCCCTTCAGAATCCATATAAAATGCAATTTCTTGTCTTAAATCCCACACTCTCTTCAATAGGTTCCCCTGCTAAGCCAGAGATTTTGTTAAAAGTAGAAGACATCTTTGTAATTTCCATCGATTTCCTCCATGTGCTGGTTAAATTCTTTTTGCTTTTGGTGTAAATACATCTTACATTAATTTATTTACTTACACGAAATTTTTGAAATATAAAACAGTTCTATGAAAGCTAGCAGGCCGGATTGGAACCCTTCGCGGGCCAGATCCAGCCCGCGGCCCGGTCTTTGAGGACTCCTATTATAAAGTGATGCTTGTTTGTGGTTTTCGGTTGGGCCGCCTATTTCTGAGCAACCATCTCAATCTACAAATACTAAAAATTGATCGAAGATGCTATAAAATGTATCAGCGCAACTATAATGCGAGCAATTTGCTAAAACCAAATACTTCGTTGACAAATTTGCTTAGAACAGAACATAATATGAAAGCACCTTTGTCAGGCGTTTATTGGTTGTGACAAACTTTTCGAAAAACTTTTTCTCAACTCCAGAAATTTTTAATTGGTTATATTCAGGGCCACCATACCGTCCTTATTTCTAAGATTTGTCCTTATTTTGCAATATTACGTCTTAGACAATACTAGTTCCTTATTTCTCAGAAATGTCCTTATTTGTGACTTGCGTCCTTATTTTTTCTTATTTTCTATGGCACAACAATTTAGATAAGTATTATCTGATAGACATTTCTATCTCATCGTAATCATTGTTCCTACTGTGACCTTTTCCTTTCCAATGTAAAGTGGCAGCTGTGGTTGCAATTTTTCTATTAAATTTTTGTATTGAATTTTCTTAATTGGTAACTTTTCTGTTTGTGGGTTTAATTTTATTCTATTTACACTTCATGCACTTCACAGAGTTGATGATGCCTACTTCGTAGGCGAAATATATACTCGGTAAGATCTTAAAGTGTTTGATTCTTTGATGAGAAAGGATTTCTTTCCATAGACATTGTCATCGTAAACATTTTGTAATCAAGGTTTTGTGACGTCGTAAAAGTAGTACAATCCTGCAGCACAGAGACATACGCACTATCAGGCACGGTTAGCACGTAAGCTGTCTACTTTGGTTAGGATTCTTAGGAAAGCGGGTTCTGTAGCGAAGGTTTAGCATTCAATTGATTCAAGATATAAGCAAGCGAAAAAAACGTTTTCCGTGACGATTGCAAGAAGGAAGTCGATAATAAGACATTGCTGAAGCAACTGGCTCTTGGAGATAAATAGACGAACATAAGATCTGACGTTAGTCGGGCAAACAGAAACAATTGTTTTCTTTTTAGGTAATAAAATCAAATTTTCCTTAGCCGTCCTTTTTTTTATTTCTAGATCGATGGTAGCCCTGGTCTTATTAATTGATGGTTTAGCGGTACAACGCCAGATTTAACTCAGATCTCGTTTTCATCGTCTTGTTGTGACCTAAACAAAAACTATCAGCAGCAGAGGCGAATTTTCATTTTCTGGGCCCTAGGCTATTTAAAATTGGGAGGAGCCCTTTTGGAAGGTTTGTGACGACTGATGTCATACAAATTAGCACTAGACATGCTCGATACAATCACTGAACTAGTTGTTCCAATTCATAAACATAATACTTTATTCTGAATTCCCTCGACATTAGGAAGAAAAACAGTCACAATGAAACGAACGAAAAAGGCAGCGGTGAAGTTATCTGACCACACCCCCATGACATATTTACTGAGTGCCCTGTGCCAGGCCCGTCGCCACGGGTAGGCTTTGGTGGGCTTAGCCCCCCACAAACAAAGCTCCAAGCCCCCTTAAATTGAAACATGAAACACTATAAATCAGTAGCGTTTTTGTCAATTTTTAGAATGTCAAGCTCCCCGCACAAAAGCAAAGCCCCGCTATTGAAAACTTTCTTGTGACGGTTCTGTCCTATGCATTGATTTATTGTTTCATACGACTCAGCTAACAAACAAAAGCAATCAATACAAAGAGCCATCGCGCAATAAGGAGACCAATTGTCAGTGAACGTTAGATTAAATGAAAATACATTGACATGATAATTCATCATTATTAATGTAAACACAGAGTGTCACTGTGCCGCATAGAATTGAAAGACCATGACGGTCATCTAGTCAACCAACGCTGTTTATTACTTTTTGACAAGTGTTGAACAACAACAGTTGGAGATCAAATAAGTACACTCAGAAAAACAAACAAACAAGCACAGAACATGGTAAAATAAATTTACAGTTGAAAGAGCATGCCCATGTACGCAAAGGAGTGGATCGAATTTAATTGAGGAAATTTGGTGTGGTTAAAAAAATTGCACAGTTTGCACGTGTCAAGAGCTGGCTCTGAGTAAAGCACCTGTACTTCTTACAACACCTAACAGCCTGTTGCATTAGTCGACGATCGACGGGACATTTTGTCTGCAAAATCGCTGATAATTTTGTCGTAGCTTATCTTTCTAGCTAAAGCATCTTCAACATAAGGAATAACAAGATTTTGCAGTCTGTTTTGGCCCATGGTAGATCGTGTGCATGATTTCAGCCGTCTAAGCTTAGAAAGGGGGGCGGGGGGAGCTGACGCCCCTCGCCTTGAAAAATTTCAGGTCACACTCTGTTTTTCAGGGCAAGCGCAAGTTGCTCAAAAATCCTGAATGATAAAAATATTTCAATACAATGAAAAATTTCAGGGCAACTCTGTTTTTCAAGGAAAGCGTAAGTTGCTCAAAAATCCTGAATAATAAAAAATATATATTCAATACAGTGAGAAATTTCAGAGCAACTCCGTTTTTCAGGGCAAGCGCAAGATGCTCAAAAATCCTGAATGGTAAAAACATACATTCAATACAGGGAATTCAGGGCACACTAAGTTTTTCAGGGCAAGCGCAAGTTGCTCAAAAATCCTGAATGATAAAAATATTTCAATACAGTTAAAATTTTCAGGGCAACTCTGTTTCTCAGGGCATGCGCAAGTTGCTCAAAACTCTTGAATGTAAAAAGTATATTCAATACAGTGAAAAATTTCAGGGCAAATTATGCTTTTTAGTGCAAGCGCAAAGTTACTCAAAAATCCTGAATGGTAAAAAAAACACATTTGCATCAGTAAAGGTAATTACCGTAAAGTTTCTTGTCTAAGAGAACACAACACACAAGGAATTTCACCCCCTTGAGTTAACAAGGAAAGTAACTACAAAATTTGTCTATACCGGCACCTCTAGGGGATTGCATAAAGAACGTTTTTGCCGAATTGGCGTTATAAGCGAATTGATATGCAATTGTAAAAGATGCCATCCGGACCGAACAAATGTAACGTTATAGATAGGCGAATTGACGTTACAGACGAAGTCGTTATAAACGAATTCAACGGTACAGAACAGATTTACAAGAGGTTGCAGGCCCCATTCGGATTAAACTTAAAAAGTTAGTTTTAGGGCAAATTGCTTATTTTTAGGGTAAATTGTTGTTTTCAGGGCAAATCTTTTCCGCCCCACCCCCAGTAAAATGCCTTCCCGTACGCCTATGGCCAGAGCAGTTGACAATCAAATGTAGTAGGCGATGAGACCATTTGGGAATACTTCAGTTAATTCATTACGTATCAAGTATTGAAATGTTTCAAGCTTCATCGACGTTGTATCTCGGTCAGATGAAGATAACTTCACAGTGTTACATTCCTAAAGTATACAGCAACGTTTACCAGCTCTTCAAAAAAGTGATGGTTCAAGATCTTCATTATACAGTACAATGAGCTTCTTTCCTCCTGCTATAAGCTCTTTGTCATTTCCATCATGCAAATTGCCTGATACACCAAATGCATCGCATGGTTTCTTGTACGCATTGTAACGAAATTCTAAATCCGACTCAAGCTGATCGATAAGAAAAGTGAAGACATCAATGCGAAAGTTCTCACGGCCATTGCAAACAGTTTGAGAAAAAAACGTGCGTTGAACCAAAGCAAAATTACAAATATAATTGCTTACAAAATTGCTGGAAATTGTCCTTACAAAAGTTTGGGGCCCCAAAAATCGGGGGACCTAGGCTTAAGCCTTTTTAGCTTAATGGTAAATCCGCGCCTGGTCAGTAGGCGTTTGTGAGCCAAGTCGAGTTTTTCACTGATGTGCTGCTAAGATACTTGACATGCACGTGGTTCAATAGACTAAGCTTCGTGCTCCATTTCGCGTCACGTAAAAAGGTAGTGCTGCGATCGGGGAAGCCGTTCATCTTGGGTCGTAATGTTGTTTGCCACAGTGTGGTTTATAGAATGATTTTTTAAGTTCCTGTGCTTGGTGATCTGCAGGCGAAAGTGCGTTTATCGTAGATAGTGCACAGTGCTGATATGTTTTGCAGATAAATTGACCGAAATACCCAAAGTATTTCGCCGAAGTGAAAAAAAATATTTTCGTAACGATCATCTTTCATTGACTGGTTTTATTTTACTTCTATTTTCTAATACAGCGGAAGTAGCTAGAAAAGATGCACATCTTGGCTTTTACGCACTGTCCACATATGGAATATATCAGTGGTTGGATTATCGCAGAAGACTCGAGTGATGGGTGTCCTGCATGGAACAACACTTGAACACAAACAACCCGACAGCACCGTCTACCTTTTGGGTGTTTCAGGAAATTTGTGAATAAAATTTTTCTCACCAACTTGAACCAAGAATACTGCAGTTCTGAGGATGGTGAGGCTTCTGTATAGCAGGTAATCTTAATTTCAGATCGCAGTGCTAGGCAACGTTCCTCCTGCAGCGGGTCGGGAGTGATCCAGTACACCATTGGCTTGAGATCTGCTTGAGGAGAATCATTTTTGGCTAACCGGTGTCATGCGTAATGTAATCACCCTGTGCACTTACAGGTAAAGGAAACTGCGCGAGCCTTTTTTCATGTTTAGATACGAAATTGAAGAAAAAAGAAATGAAAAAATGCAGGAGACAAGAATAAGAAAGAAAAAACA
>JGI24159J19872_10007953_pt1 | contig 13880 bp, 11 predicted proteins | sample Ectturendosymbi4_FD_19872 | JGI IMG/M metagenome (IMG submission 19872) | reverse complement strand
CCTTTTTTGCTGAAATTTTCAAAATCCAGGGGGGTCCTGCCCCCCCCCTTCCGACGCCCATGGCGGAGTCCAAAGATCGTGTTCTCGAAAAACGGGTAGATTTGAACTGCGTGCAACGGCTTTCAATCATGAAAACAACGAATTTCCAGCTCAAAGAAGACGGAACGAAGCGTGATGCCACCGTCGACGATCTGATCAAAACCGTGGAAGAAATCAGTCGCATTCACTGAAGGGTTCGAAATCAGGCAGTTGAGTTCTGCTTGTCGGTGAAGGACTGAAGGCTGCCCTGTGGCGAGGGCCGGCAGGCGTAGCACGAGTTGCAGATGACTGATACGGGTTGGAATCCCGTACCCGGTTTATCGACTTGTTCTATTCGATGCTTGTTTTTGCTGCTAAGCGATGTTGGTCAAATGCGTTTCATGTGGGCTTCGTCGGTATTCCGTGTATTTGCCAATTAAAACTTGAAAAGTTGTTCGTAACAATGTAGTTCGTAGCTTAAACAGAAAAGGCGGACGTCCTTATCTGAAAAATTTGTGTCAAACTTTGTTTCCAAAGCTGTATATTGTGCAAAATGTTACTGTTCAACAAAGCCAACTTACACCGAGAAAAAACTCAAACACTCATCAAAAACAAGACGTAAAGAAGACTACCAACGACGAGATATCTGCTTTAATTTGGGAACTGTCTGTATCAGTCGTATTTTGACCTGATAACCCTGACAGAAAGGCACTGCACCAAATGATACTTTGTGGAATTTGCGTCAATGTGCTGGGCTAATAAGTAGTGTTCAATGATGCCGAACCAAAACTTTACACCGCCACTTATAAGTACTGCTGTAAATCGAAGCGCCCTGGTAAGCGTATTCATGAATTCATAGGAGTTTTGAACAGCATATACCAGGGATGGGCAATTAATTTAGCTCGGGGGAGAAGGCCGCGCATAGCGGAGGGCTGGACCTTCTGTAATGGAAACGGAAGCAAGTCTTGGTTCAGTCAGCCTCAGCACTAACGTTTACTATGATCAATGGAAAAGTATTTCAAATTTGAAGATTTTCCTGAATGCTTCTGCAGACCGCTAGCCGCGCTATTTGCCCATCTCTGGCATCTACGAACGCAACGACTGGAAAGCACATGTCTGTATCAACACGGCTAGAACGCTGAGCTGAAAAACTTCTTTCTAATACGCTGAGCTGAAAACTTCTTTCTAATAAAGTACTGTAGGTGTTAATCATTAACACCCATCCTTGAATGTTGTTCGAAACAGCATATATCAATATATGTCAACAGGGTTAGCAGTAAAGATATTTGCACAACAACCGCCCAATGGCGTTTTCCAGGGCGACAGAACCGTCGCCAGAAAGTTTTCTATAAGGGGGGTTTGGGTTTGTGCCGGGGGGACTTGACACTCTAAAAATTCAACTGATTTATGGTGTTTCAATTTTGGGAGGTTCAGCCCCCCGTGGCAACGGGATTGAGCCGACCAAGCTGGAAGTTTCACCTCTGTTAAACCCTGTAAAAAATGTGATTCAGGTCGAGTCGAACTGTTGTGAAGTGTGACTCGATTCAAGATGTTTTGAAAAAATGTTGCACAAATCGAGAAATTTCATCGCAAAACGCGACTCGCCTCAGATCAAGTCACTGGCAAGAGTCGATTCATAGAATCACTGGCTTCCTCATTGGCATTGATGCCAGGCGTGCTGTTCTAGCGAAAAGAGAGTATTTCCGCTTTTGTAACCAAGTTTTCAGAAATTCCCAGGTTTTACTTAGTTTCATGTGCTGATATCGTCATGCAATTATCCATCAAGAGTCGCCCATGACATTTCTGAATTCTTACATTTCTGAATCCAGTAATCATAACCAAATGCGTTAAATATTCTGTTCACCAATATTGACAAACATCTTCCAGACTTGTCCCTCACACCTTTCGGTACCTAATGTGTGGTTTTCCTATTCGTGTGCCATTGTACCGAACCTTGTTGAAGTAATCCAAATAGTTTCATCTCAAAAATGTAAAACGACATTTAACTTTCGTGACATTCCAGAAAAGTTTTTAAAACTGTCTGTTAATGCTGAAAAGCTTCATGATTATCAGAATTTTTTACTGAATGTATGGAACCACGTGATTTTGCCAACCTTTTAAATTTCTGAAAATACACCATCCCTGAAATACTTCTCATCTCCAAAGACCATTTTCCAGCCCTGCAAACATTTGAAAAAATTGATTGAAAGCATATTGTATTCTTCTGTAATCGCATTTTAAATCCACATAGCAATATGGCTTTCGCACCAACTATTCGAAGGCATCATCAATTCTCCTGTCATCCAAGATGACATGATTGGAATTACAGAAAACAAACTAATAACATGTACATTGGTCCAAGATTGACTAAAGCTTTTGGTTGTGGTGATCAAATATCCTATTTCAAAAATTGTTTTATTTTGGACCAAGAGAAAAACCCATAAAAAGTCTTGCCTCCTCTTTGGACAACTGCTAGAATGTAGGCTTGCAACCAGGACGGCGAAAAAATGATAAAGCTATGTAGTCGAGGCGCCCCAGAAATTTGCTAAAACAAATACAGTGCCGCAATGCATAAATACATTATAAGCGTCGCAACGCAGAAAAACAATCGTACAAAGCACACAATTGACAAAACAGGAAAATACAAGCAAACGAAATTGTGCATTACACTCTTGGAGGAGACAGGTGTTACCATGAAAAGGCATATAGCTAAATATGATTACGTAAAAACATTAAAATAAAGCTACGAGATATTCTTATACTGTTTGCAGAAGGTGACATTGGGCAAGGTTTTCAGACTCTGTTCAATATCTTTCCAGAGCGCAGCCCCTCAAAGAAAATTATTTTCGCCGAGTCGATGATGGAGTCACTTTTGGAAGTTGTAGGTTCTATCATTTATTTTAGCGAAGGACTTGTTACTGCCAGTGCTAGCATCTTCGAAACTGAGTCTTAAACCAAGGATTTGGTACTCCTAGTGTTAGCATCTCCTTAACATGGTCTTCAACCTACACTTGATCGGTTTACTGCTGTAGGCTATGCCAGTGCTTCTTAACCTTTTTCGGTTTCGTTCAAGACATTCACCCCTGTAATCGATTGCTGCATTTTCCCATTCACTCCATTGCGACTGCATGTCCCATGTGACAATAATAGCTTAACTACTGTACAATCTTATTACTATATTTGATTTTCGTACATCTGCAGAAGCTATATAACTCATTTAAAGACAGCCGAATCCACATCAACTGTCAAGAATTGGGAAGCTACTGTTGCGATCGGAAAGCCCGAGAGGCATGTGCGCAAAGCTTGCGGCAGCAAGTAACAATAGAGATAACCTAACGAGATCACTTTGATAATGGTTGTTCGCGCCACACTGCTCCCGAACTTTAGTGATCAACTTTTCAAACTGCGGATGAATTAATTTTTCCAATGCAATCTTCAACGAGTTAATGTATTCCAGCGCATTTCGCGTTTTAGTTTTTAGCTCAACCATGGGCGTCCGAAGGATTTTTCCCGAAGGGTCCAACCATGGTAAAATTACATTTTACCAACTCAAAACTAGCAGGAATACATTTTTCTTCAAAAATGTATGGGAAAAATGAAATTTCAAAACCCAACTGGTCAAGGTCTCCTGCCCCCCTTCCAACGCCCATGAGCTCGACCAAATACGAAAATCCTTTCTCTGACAAACAGCCTACGTGGTAGTCGTTAGATCTAGTTGTTGCAAGGCTTAATGCAATTTCCTTCCAGGCAAATCAATCGAAAAGACGTTCTGATACAATCCTGCTGAAAGAAGCTTATTCTTCCCTTCCTTCAAAAATCTGGTTCTGGAAACTGCGAAGCTAATGAAGCCGGCGTGTCATGATCGATTTCATCTATAAATTTATATTTACTTTCATCAAACCAAATGCGTTTTTGTATGTATTTCTTAGACTTTCCATACTACCAGATACTACCTGCAATACAAACGCCTATATTAGATGTTGGAGTCCAGTACCAAAGTGGTAATAAACAAATATCACAATAAGACTATTTCTGTGCTTCGACTGGTAAGGCTACTCTGATCAGTGTTCATGCTTCTGGTTTTCACTCGAGATTGAAAGCAAAACTTTTGAAAGTAGGCTACTGATTCCACCAAGTGACCTTCGCACAAGAGCACCAGATATGAGCACGGATCAGGACTGGATCAGGACTGAAGCCAATTTTGGCCGAATCAGGACTGGATCGGATTGCAATTTTGTTGAAAATTGGCGGATCAGGACTGGATCGGACTGAGAACATTTTTGTTGTTTTAATGTGAATATTCTGAAAATATCAACAATTTTAGTTGTGATCCAATTTCTTAGGTTTGCTAAATGGCAGTTTATAATTTGCCATCAAATGCAAAACTCTGCTGGGGCTCTTTTGCAATTCGAACTGTATCCACCTTTGTTCACATCTAACATTGAGTTCTATTCTAATAGCAACGTGAAGATAGGTGACTGGTTAGTGTCTAGGCCTATGTCTACTGTGCGATTGTTCCTTGGTTCTGCTCTCACCAATTCCTTTGGCATCGCTTGTACAGGTTACACCTTTGATAGGAGTGCTTTCAATGTACTTTTTCAAAAAGTTCGGGGTTTAGGGTTTACATTGAGGGTGTATGTTTAAGTTTCGGTTTAGGGTTTACGTCAGGGTTTAGGTTTAGGCAGTGGGTATAGAACCGCCTGCGGATCTTTAAATTTGAAGCCTTATTCGACCGCCTTCCGTAACATGACAGTAACACATGACGAGAGTGCAGTAGGCTTGGTAGAAACGAAGTAAATGTAAAAGATAAACCTTAAACCTAACCTTAATTAATCCTAACCGTAGCCCTAACCCGAACCAAATGCTGACCTAACTCTAACTCTAACCTAAACCTAAGCTAAGCTAACCTAATCTTAACCTAAGCCAACCCTAACCTAAGCTAACCTAACCCTAAAGGAAAGTCGAAAGAAAAAAACAAAACCAAAGTTAGCAAGGTGAGATTCGAACCGAAAACCTAAAGTATAGACAGCGTAGCGCATAATCATTACACTATACGATCCACACGGTTTCAATGACAAAGTGACCGTTTTATTTGAATTGCGACAGGACAGGCGGACGAATAGTCACTTCCTTAGGTTCGCGGATTAGGTTTCGGGTTTGCGTTTTAGGTTCAACTTTTAGGTTTAGGTTTTGGTTTAGGTTTGAATTTTGGGTTTAGTTTAGGTTTAGCTTTGGTTTTAGGTTTAGGGTTTTAGGTCATGTAACAAGGATCTTACGCTAATCCAAGTGTATCGACCTTGTCACTTGACCAATCCAAGCAATCGAATTCTAGCGGCAAAATAACTCCATCAGTGCTTTTCCTTCTGATGCCAAATGGACACTTCCTTGTTAAATTTTGTAAATGCCAAAAGGCTGTGTCTATTTTGCCTCATGAGACAAAAGCACTGCTGGAACTATATTGCCTTCAACCAATCGTATTTGGCTAAAGGCAAAATAGCTCCAGTAGTTCTTGAAGCAGAACGTCCCAGTTGTCTTGTTGAACCGCCTCAGAAGGGAATTGAACCTTGGATTGATTGATGGTGGAAGTCGTTGGTGATGTCATAGCGCTAGCACACTAGGTGTTTCGGCCAAAGAGATCGCNTATTTCCATATGCATGGAAGTCACTTTTAAGTGTCACTTGCTTGGTCTTTCCCTTCTCTTTGTTTTGGCCGACTTTGCTTACATGTAGCGGTCGCACTAGCATGGCTGCTACATTCTTTTGCCTCATGAGGCAAAACAAAAACACATGATTTTACCTTCGCGGATCAGGACTGGATCGGACTGGTGATTTTAAAAAAAATTGCGGATCAGGACTGGATCGGATTCAATTTTATCGGATCAGGACTGGACTCAGACTGAAAATTTTCACAGTCCGCTCATCTCTGAAGAGTACAGGACGCTCATGCAGAGCACAGCAAACATTCTATCACTCGAGTGAATAAAACATGGCATCTATCGGTAAAATGTATCCCTAGTATCAGTGATAGCGTGACTCGAGTCAATGACTCGACTCGAGTCACGATTTTTGTTGACTCGGACTCGACTCGAGTGACATTGAGAAAAATGGTCCTCGACTCGAGTCACGTTTTTCACAGAATGAGTCGACTCGAGTCAAAGTCAGTGACTCGAGTCAGAGTCATTTTTTCAAAATATCTGAGTTCCTGATGGACAAACCCTGTTCGTTTGCACACAAAGAAATGATCATTTTTTGCTTCAGTGATGATTAAGACCGGCGGAAATTTTCTGTTTTGCCTGTCTAGTCGCACTATGGTACATTTCAAGGATCAAGTCTCCCCAATTTGCATAGAGGTAGACGTGACACTTCGCTTTCACTGAGGGGTCATCAGAACACAATATATTGACACCTTATCGTGGTTTAATGTGGTATTTGCATGTCGCGATCTTGGCAGTGGACCTCATACTGTGACCTTGAGTCTTTTCCAGATACCTGTAAAGTGATTCAAGTTTTTCAGATTCACATCCACACCAAAAGTTGCAGGCTATTGCAAAATATAATGCAAATGCGAAAACCGAATCTTGTTCAAATCCAAATTCCTGCCACTGTCATTAGCCTAAGCCCATGTGGCGACAAGATTACGCCGCATATAACGTAGAATTCGTAGCAGCAATAGAAGAGCGAACCTGATAAAATGTCTGATCTCAATTGCTATTATGCTGAGGATTGTCAGTTCGACTCTTTCTTTGGTTGGCTCAGGGCAACGCAGCATTGTGCCTGCAACAAATGGCTCCCAACGTGTCGGTGGCTGCGATCCAGTGTTAACTTGCAGTTCTACAGTAACCTCAGGCCCGTAACCAGCTTGGGACCCCAGGAGGGGCGAAGAGTTTGCCGAGAGGGGCCCAAATTTTTTAAACTATGTCCAACATTTTAAAACTATGTCCAACACATTTTTCCAGGGGGGTTTCGCCCCCTTGGTTACGGGCCTGAGTAACGTGCAGTCCAGATGTGAGCGGATCTTATATTGTTCTAATATTCTTATTATCTCTTTACAGTGCGGTGAGGGTTGAGCAACATGAGAAGTATTATTGAGTTTTGGGAATTGGAAGATATTGCTAATTTGGAGTCCGATAGTATATATTCGAGTTGGTTGAGGTGGTAAGGTAGTTTTTCATTTAGTAATCTCATTCGTGTATAAGGAGTGAGTATTTTTATGTAATTTAATTGGGCTATTAGGGGTATATCTGCTGTCGCGTATTCTCCGTTTTGTCGGGGTTGTGAAAGGGTTGAAACTGGGAGGGTTGGGTTGTTTGGTCCAGGGATGTACATGCTTATTATGTTGTTGATTTGTTCGACTTTTGTTTGGGGTAGGGGTAAGTATGGGCAAAATAGGAGATATGAGGGGACAGGATGGTTTTTGTGAGAGTAGACTTTAAGTCGTAGTTTGCGTATGGGTGGTTTAGNTTGGTGGCAGTCTTCTGTAGTGTTTTGATGTTTCTGTTCCACGTAGATGTTATTGCGGGGGGTGAACCGATCATGATGTTTAGGGGTTCGATGCAGTCTGGGTGCCATTGGATATTGTAATCATTTGTTATGTTTAGACTTTTATATATTGCTACACCAGTTATTTCAGTTGGGTTTAATTTTAGTCCTGAGGCTTTTTGGAAGAGTGTGATTGTTTTGAGTGCTTCTTTTAGTGATAGTGGATTAATGAATGTGAGGATTATGTCGTCTGCATATGCGGTGAGTTTGGGCAGGTTCTTTGTGGGGTTGGGTACAGGGGAGATGGAGTTGTTGGCTTGGATGTGGGTAATGAGTGGGATAAGGGCTAGTATAAAGAGGGTGGGGCTTAATGGGTATAAATGTGGAACAGTATATGACGACACGGGTGCTAGTTTGAGCACGGAAACGATCTAACACCCTGTATTTGTTTTTTATCTCTGTATTGTTACCATTTTCTTTATTTATTTTTTCTTTGTATTTAAAATGGATGTTACGATCGCATGTTTCAACGTTAATGGTTTACTCGACAAATGTAAACGAACTGCAGTATTTCGCTTTTCAGAAAGCACTAATACAAACATAATTCTTCTCCAAGAAACTCACAGCTCGACATTGACTCAATATACCTGGCAAAATGAATGGACCCTAGGTCAGTCAATTTTCCACTCCCCAACAAATGAAAAAAACAACGCTGGCGTAGCAATTCTGTTAAAAACAAAACATATATATATATGGAAAAAATAGCAAATGATCTTGATGGAAGAATCTTAACGGCAAAAATCTTCTTGAATAACCAAGACTTCCAAATAACAAATATATATGCCCCCTCAGGAAAACGAAATAGAACCCAAAATCACACCTTTTTCGATAACTTATACCCATATTTAAACCCGAATTACCCCTTAATACTCGCCGGCGATTTCAACTGTATAGAAAACCCCCTCTTAGACAAGCACCCACCTATTAAAACATACCCGAAACCCAAACCCTGATTACCTTCAGAAACAATTTAAACCTTCACGACACTTACTGCACCCCTAACCACGAATACCCACCACGCCCCAAACTCACAATCCCGGCTAGAGAGATTCTACGTTAACCTCGCTATCACACCACAAAATCACAAATTCTTCCCTACCCTTTCTCCGACCACGATCTCATTACCCTCACAATAACCCTCCCCTACCCCACAGACAACAAGACACGCCACCCGTGGAAAAACAATATCAACACATACAAAAACATAGAATACCAAACACAAATCTCAAATTTGATACAGGAAAAAACTCAAACAAACAAACTCCCAAATCCACTACAGCAATGGTTAACATTGAAAAATAAGATTAGAAAACTCTTAAAAACACAATCGCGAAATGACGCACGGATATTAACCCTGGAAAAAATAAAAACAGCAAATACTGTACAAACGCAGAGAAGAAATGATCACTAATCCAAACAAAGAAAACGTAAAAAGTTACAACACATACAGGAAATCTTTACACACCCAATTTCTGAAGGATGCCCGAAATAGTCTCCTAAAACAAAAAGCAGACCTAGAAGAATTCCAAAACATTTCCTTAAACCATTTATATAAACAACTAACCCCGCGACGAAAACACAACATAATACCAAATTTAAAAACACAAGCCGGCAGACAAACTACAACCCAAAACGAAATAGTAGAGGTATTTGAAACCTTCTATAAAAATCTGTACTCTTCTACTAATATCGACCAAAATATAGCCTCCAAATTCCTAGACCAAAATGTAGCAAAACTAAACCCCCAACAAAGTGTAGAACTCGAAAAACCAATAACATCAAAAGAACTACATGGCGCCATTACAACAATGAAAAAAGGAAAAACCCCAGGCCCGGACGGTATCTCTTTAGAATTCTATTTAATTTTCTACAACAACATAAAGCACCTACTACTCGATGCTCTAAACTATACATACCTACAGACAGACTATGTCCCAACACTATTTAAAGGCGTTATTACTTTACGTTTCAAAAAAGGAAATCCAGCTGATATGCAAAACTATAGACCCATATCCCTTCTAAACGTAGACTACAAAATCTTGAATAGAATATTAAATGAAAGACTCCAAAACAGTTTGAACCACCTAATTTCCCCATTACAGCATGCCCAACCTGGAAAATCTACCCATACTGCTTCAATTACTCTAAGGGACATCAACCATTTGGCACAACACAGCAGCTTCTTACCTCATTAGTTTAGATTTCAAAAAAGCGTTTGACTCAATCGAATATAACTGGCTGAATTTAGTACTACAACATCAAAAATTCCCGCACACCTTCTGTAAATACATAACACAAATTCAGTACCATGCTGCCTCTCAAATCCAAGTTAACAAATCCATCACCAATTCTATCCCTATTAAATAAAGGTGTCCGACAAGGCGACGTAATTTCACCTTTGTTCAAGTATTGGGTTCGGCCAGAGGTGGAAGGACATTTGACGTGCATACGGTCACACAGTTCACATCGAAAGTCATTAATGCATGCCGTTTCGGCATACCAGTATCCGCATTTACACTTGTAAAACTTTTTCGCACAGGAGCACAGATCTGATTTTCTTATACTCTACAGTTTTATTTTACAACAATTTGTGATGNAGTCAGTCGGGGATACTTCTTCTCTTGCTCTTTTATTTTGNTTTCCGAGTTGGGGGTACTCTGTTTCGTAGACTATCTCTGCGTTTGGGGGGGTTGCTGTGGTATAACTTTATCTTTTTCGTTTGTAGTTGTTCCTTCAAATTTCTGTTTGTTTTCTTTTCTTTGACATTGCTTTCGAACTTCATCAAGGTGTCTACATTCAGGCCTTTCGTGTCCACTTTCTTTACAGTACTCGCAAAAGGCTGGTTGCTCCTCGTATTTAACATGGACCTGTACCGCTCCCATTTGTAGGAATTGTGGAATGTGGCGCATTCCTTCTCTTTTAACGAAGGCATGCTTTCTACCTGTCTGAATGCCGTATTGATCAACTATGTTATTTACTCTAATTGGTCTGGCTTAAGGTTCAATCACTTTCATGATGTGGCTGTTTATGAATTATGGTAGTACTCGGTTAAGGATTAACTTTATTTCGTCTTCTCCGAATCGTAATTTCTTCAATTAGAGTTGATCGCATCAGGATTTCTTTAATTTGGATAGCGGCTTGTCTATCTATTGCGTGGATCGTTGCTCGTAGTCCGGGGAGCTGTATAATTGATTATATTTTTGTTTGGAAAGGACAATTTAATTTTTTTAATTCTTCATAGATTGCAAAACGTTTCATAGGCTGCTTAAACTTTATATGAATTTCCACTTGTTTGTCGTACCAGAAAGGATTAGTTTGTTGAGAGGAATGGGAGGCTATTTGGTTATAACTGGGTTGTTGATGTTCTATGGTGAAAAATAGGGGGAAATTTTAAGAGAAACTGTTGGGTACTTGATGAAGGAACTTGACTCGCTCTCTGCTCACAGGGTATAATGCTGGGTTCTTAGGTCACAAATCCTGATGTTTAAAGGGTTGTAGAGGAAGCATATAGAAAATAAAACAAAATTCGATACCGCACCTTTTCCTCCTCTGCGAACCTTGAGGTACTCAGGTGTTTCGACTTTTCGGCAGCAGTTCTTCAGTGAAAGTAATCCACAAATAAATAAATCCACATGGGTAATCTACAGAGATAATCCACCATATGACTTTCTAAAACGCGGTTTCTCTGTGTACTGGATCTGGACAAGACTTATTCTGGTGTAGCAGAAAAACAAATCCAACAGCACAGCAGAAACAAAAGCAAAAACTGCTCTCGCTGATCTAAACTTCCTTGCTTGCAGCCATACTGCCTTGTCGATATTTTTGCTTCACAGAAAATCTTGTAAATGTTTTGGAATTTTAGATGACGTGAAGTAAGAGATTCATCCCAAAGCTTTTCGTCTGATACTCTTCAAGGGACATCGTCAGAATGAAGTGGAGGAACAACCGAACTGGTTTATAAACAGGAAAGCAGAGTTCTCATTGGTTGAAACAGTAGCCAATAGGAAAGGGTTTAGGAGATCGGAAAAGAAGAGTTCTCATTGGTTGAAACAATTAGCCAATGGAAAGAGTTGATCTGCTTTTCGAACTTTGTCGAAAAGGTTTAGGAGATCTTCCCGGAGTAAACGAATTCTTTTTGTTTGCAGAGAAGGGGATTAAGAGATTGGATGAAAGTCACTTCTAGGGCAGAGAGATTAAATGGAGTGCGAGCTCGAGCAAGAACAGAGAACTTGTCTTGATTGTAATGTAAGGCGCATTGGGCGTTGTCAAGATGTTGACCGATGGCGGATTGGTGAAATTGTGGGGGTGGCCTTACCGGGGCGGGGAAGGCTTTGACGGATGGGTGGAGTGGGAGGATTGGTAATTGTCTTTGGAATGTGTTGTTTAATTCGCTTTTCTAAGCGCGGAGACGTGCGACCAACGTACCGACTGTCGCAGTGGCACACAAATTGGTAAATTTCGTTGCTTTGATGATGGGAAGGTAGCACATCTTTCTTTGTTGCTGGTAAGAGCTATCGGATCGTAAAAACAACATGTGGTTCGACGGAAAAGAAGCAGCGTTTCACGGCAGACGTGATCTGCTTTTCGAACCTCGTCGAAACGTTTCCGATCCATGGAACATGTAGGTAGACTGGGCATTTTTTCACTGTGTGGACCGGGCTCGAGTTTAGTTGTTGAAGTCTTCATTTGAGAGTGGAGTTGATTGAATGTTCCGGGTAGCCATTTTCCAATAGGATTGAGCGGATTTTGTCACGCTCTGGGTCCAGTTTGCCTTTTGAGCAGATCATAAAATCTATGTGAACCAAAGTACCAATTAAATTGATTTTCCGTTTGTGGGGGCTAAAGGAATTCCAGCGTAGATACTGGCCAGTGAAGGTAGGTTTCCTGTAGACTGATATTGAAAATTCCGAGCCGAGTCTTTCTTCCAGCACGTCCAAGAAGGGGAGGGAGTGATTGAATTGTTTTTCATGGGTGAAGCGTAAGGAGGCATGAAGGGAGTTGAGATGCGAGAGAACTGTATTGCAGTCATCTTCATTGTTGAATAGGCGAACGTGTCATCGACATACCGGAAGTATGCTAACGGCCTGTTGGCGAAGTTGAAGAGTTTCTCTTCTTGGTAGCCGCCGAAAATGTTTGCTAGTGCCGGGCCCAACGGTGATCCCATGGCAACGCCGTCAATTTGACGATACATGTTTTTGTTGAAGCTGAATTCCACGCAGGAAGTGGCCAGCTGCATTAATTCGACGAAGATGTTGCGTGGAAATGATGGCTGCGGCAAGGCGTTGTTCGTTGTTGTTGTACAAAGCGTCGGAGCAGATTTGTATGGTTTCGGTAAGCAGAACATTGGTGAAGTGGCTGGAAATGTCAAAGGAACAGAGGAAGACAGAGGGAGAAAAGGTAAAGTTTCTGACTTCTTTTACAAACGTAAAAGAATTCGACACGCAGTTGACAGACAGGTCTTGAAGGACTGGTTGGAGAAGACTGGTAAGCCATTTAGCCAGCTCATGCTGGGCCGATCCTGTCATTGACAAAATTGGACATAGGGGTACATTTTTCTTTTGAGTTTTTGGATGGCCATACATGCGTGGTCGCTGAGAGCCAGTGGGTCGGATTGCTTTGTAGCCTACTCAGTTTTAGAAATTAATTTTTCATTGCTCAGTTGTAGCAACCGTCGTTGTATCAGTGTTTCTATTTTAGCGGTGTTGTCATTGTTGGTGGCTGGTCCAAGATCAAGGAATTTGGTGGTGTCATTCAGAATTGTCTTCATCTTGTCGTTGTACTCGTTCTTGTTGAGGATACCAACACCAGCCCCTTTGTCTGGTTCAGTTATGACGATTTCTTCATTCATCCGGAGAGACTTGATAGCCTGAAAACATTCTTTTGTCATTAGGAAGTCACCTCAGTCATTGTACCTATTTGCAAAAAGAAGAATGGGAACATAAGTGATGCTGGGAACTATAGGCCTGTTTCCCTTGAAACTATCATCTCCAAGTTGTTTGAACACTACATCTTGTCATGCATTTCCCCACTTTTGGCCACAACAGACAACTAGTTTGGCTTCAAGCCAAAACATGGCACTGACATGTGTATTTTTCTACTTAAACAGACTGTGTTTTATTATGTAAACAAAAATACCCCAGTGTTTTCAGCTTTCTTAGATGCATCTGAAGCATTTGACAGAACTAATCACAACCTGGTGTTTGCTGAATTAATTAAGCGCAATGTACCTATGTGCATGGTAAGACTATTGTTGAGTTGGTACAGGCAACAGACCATGCAAGTAAAATGGGGTACCAACTACTCATCCCCCTTTACTGTAACCAA
>JGI24159J19872_10007952_pt1 | contig 13883 bp, 9 predicted proteins | sample Ectturendosymbi4_FD_19872 | JGI IMG/M metagenome (IMG submission 19872) | reverse complement strand
TAGTCCAGTCGGTAAGGCATTGCTTTAATTTCGGCCAAAATTCTCCCTGGGAATCATGATAGTTCGATTCCCCGATTCTCTCCCGACCATAAAAATCGCGGCGCCTTGCTGTGATCGGCCTCAGGTTCGTTCCTTCGGTATCGATGTTTTACTAACTGAACGACAGGCTTGATTCTAATTTCCTGCAAATTTTTGTTAACATTTGCATTTTATTACAACATCTCTAATTAATCGACGTTAATTAAATGACAATGTTAAGACCCAATTCCTTTTGTTAAGCTCTATTCTCAAGACATGTCTTAATGAAGTTTATCCTAACGTATTTATTGCACTTCGGATTATGCTAAGCTACCACGATATTGTTGCCAGGAGTTTCAGCAAACTGAAGCTGATCAAATCCTTCAACAGGTCTCATATGACAGATAGCAGACTATCCTCATTAGCCATGTTGTCAATCGGAGCTTCATGTGCGCGCTCTCTAAATTTGGTTGATGTCATTAAGGCTTTTGCATGCCAAAAGACTCGCTCCAAGCTGTTTTGCTACTACTATGATGTGACCAGTGATTGCCGTCACTGGTGTGACACTATTTATATTTTCATGGTTATTGTTATGTAATATTTTTCGTGTGTGCTGCTGTTCCACTATAAAGTGATTTCTTTTGTTTAATGTGTGACCACGATCCGCCAGTTGAGCATCCCTACGATAGATAAATTACAGCGACAACTAAATCATGATAAAAAATGACTCTAATTCAGCAACGCTTCAGAAATCTTTTCTTTAGATGGAAGAGCAGCACACATGCTGTGCAAATTTTTCTATTAAAATTTCTATTGTAATGCAAATCACTATTAGGGGGACCCTGAAAGCATTATGAGGGGGGTCAGAGTTGGGCTGCTACGGCACTGTTCATACTTTGTAATTGTTTGGTGTGCAGGTCCATATTTAGATAAAATTGTTTGGCATTATTTGCGTAGTAGTTGCTAAATGAATGTGGTTTTATCACTGATGCGGAGAGATCAATGAACTGCTCAAAAAATTCCGTTTGACTTTTACATTTGTTTGTTGCTTATTCAAGCAGTTCCCAGAGTTTAACATATGGTGCTTAGAAGACAATTGGAATCAATTTAAGAGCTCATTACCAAGATTCAGGTGTGGTCAGGGATATAATGAGGGGGGCGCCAAATGACTGGGGGTGCCTCGCCGAAAAGTTCCAACAATGTCACAAGTACTTCCTTCAGTACAGTACATTTGCTTCCGTAAGACATCAGGCTCGAACACGGGGGCACCAAAATTGCTTATTGCCCCGGCCGCCATCTCGCCTCTTTACGCTCCTGGGTGTGGTGGGGCTTACGACAAATCATAAGCCTACCTTACCCAATCACAAATCATTGATGGGTATCAATTTTAGATAGACGTTACATGAAAACGTGAAATTCTACTTTAAAGTCATTTACCCAATTGAAGCTCATTAAATCACCAGACAAATATTTTCTGCTTTTGTGGAATAACGTATATGAGATTTTTGGAACTAATTATTGCATACCCAAACGGTGGTCATTGGGCTCCCTTCAATCAAGTTTGACCCCCTGGCTAAAACCCCTAGTTACGCCACTGGTTGTGGCCGATCATGTCTTCGAGGGCCACTATAATCTCCCGCGCGGGGACAGCGTGGGTTAAGCAGAAATTATAAAATCCAAATCCATCCAAATATTAAAAGGCGGCAAGATTTAAATCCAAGTCCATGTTCATCTCTGGTCTTTTGTTGGGGCATGTGAAGGGCAAGGAGGTATATTTGTTGCAGCAGGATTAGGCTAGACTTGTGGAATTGACTGAGGCTGAAGTAAAATGAAAGCTAAAAAACTGCTTACACCAAAAACTTAGATCTAAATAACCTAGTAACAAAACTGCTGAAGCAACACTGAGCACCACTATATAGGCCTAGCTAGTAGTGCGCTATTTTTTAACTTATTGGGCGCCATTTTTCAGCTTGTTGGGCAACAATTTCCTACTGAAAAAACATAGGCGAAATCTCAAATTTCATTTGGCAGGAGAAATCCACTGTTCGCACGAGTGCATTCTAGTTTTTCACTTGACACACGCTTTATCACGTACAGTTTTCCCTCATTAATCGTGTCAATGAAGTAGTCCGACGCGAACCATGACTTCATGGCGTGTCGACGAACGGAAATCGTTCTTTGCGTTTGTGTGAGTTTGCAACAATGCGCACGAAGTCTCTGAAGTTTTGTTTTTAGTAGGTTTAGGACAGCGCTTGGCGAACTGCCGCCCGTCAAAAGTTTTCATGTGACTCGTCAGGATCAAGTGACATACTTGAAGTTATTTCAGGAGATAAAGTATACCAGATTTGATATCTTAGACAAACTGGAGTCGTCGTACCGCCGCATCGAATTGAAATTCTCAGCGATCAAAGTTAAAACTCTGCACTACAAACTTCATTTTATCGTCACATTTAATTCTTACCGCATTCATGTCGGTGGTCAACTTATAAACATTCCATATCGAGATAGGCTTTATTATTTGGCTAACTTGCCCAAAATGACTTGTTTGAAAATATCTGGAAAGTTAAAAATTGAAGAATGTCAAGCTTTTAACAAACCGGTGACTGAAAGGTATTCTGTTTTGAAGTTGGAGTTAAAATTATATTTCCTCTACTAATGTTGGCGTTGAAACTGCAGAATGTTTGGTATGTCACAAAGCAGGTCAAAGTTGCTTAGCTCATAGAACACAGACTGAAATAACCAGGGCTGCTGAGCCGGAGCTGGGCTTTTCGCCTTGAGCCGGAGCTCAAATAAAATATCACGAGCCGGAGCTCAGTTTAAAATTTGGAACCGGAGCCGGAGCTATGGCCATTTGAGGGGTAGCTCCGGCTCCGGGTCCCTTCCTAGAGTTGAGTTTATTTGGCGAAAATTAAGAATTTCCAAGACGAGAAAGAAACCATAGCAATTGCAAAAACGCCAGGCCACTGAAAAAAAGGAAGGTTGTCGAGTCGTTACCCTTTGACTGATGGATAAGGCAGGGGTGTAGTGGGGCGGGAACGTGGGGGAACGGCGTTCCCACATCTTTTTCATGACCTCATTGAATACTGCTTTAAAATGAGTTTGAAGCTGTTTTAAAAGAGCTGTTTTTTTGGGTTCGTTCCCACACCTCTTTCGTTAGCACTACATCCCTGGGATAAGGTCTATAGCAAGCCAAATTTGCATCGAATCGTATACATGGGAAAGAGCTAACGGTTTTGATACTAACGGTTTTACCAAATAGGCTTACGTGTGCTCTTTACAGCACACTAAACGCGGTTGTTACGAGTTACGACACCAGACTGCAACAATGGATCTGCAAGCCTTTGATGTTTCTTTGGTTCAATAATCGCCAAGGCTGTGACATAGTTTCTGGCAGGTTTGGTGTTACTTGTTGAACAATGGTTCACAAACACTGTTCTAAGAGCCGCATGCAGCTCCCAAGCATCCTTTGTGCGGCTTTTAGCAATCTTTCAGTAAAAGATTCTATTTGAATAAGAGCTGATGATGCCCACTTCGTAGGCGAAGTGTCTGATTCTTTGCTGGGAAACGATTTCTTTTGATAGACATTGTCTCTCAGTAACACCTCTAATGTTTTGTGTAACAGACGTCGTTAGTGCAATAAAACAAAACGTGTCAATTGACTTACTGTAAAAAATCTTTGTGCGGCTCTCTAACAAAATCGTAGGTCTGGATTTGGCGCCCTTCAATGAAATGGTTGAGAACCACTGTTGTAGAAGTAAAAAAACGTTAACTACCACAACATCTTATCTTTTTACAGTAGTACAGAGATTCCCAACCGGGGTACATGTACCCCTAGGGGTACATTTGCCTATCCGAAGGGGTACATTTAAGGTTGGCAATAGTAGAGAAATATATAGTTACATATCTTTTATTTCAAAAAATATATACATAGATCAGTAAACATTATTTCAAAACGCCATTATGTGCTTATTTTTAAATATATATGTGAATAATTGCAATAGAATATTTTGTCATAAGAAATTTTAGGGGTACATTTTCATCTGTCGAAAAACTGAAGGGGCACATGCTTATCTTTTGCAATGCTGAAGGGGTACATGGTCAGAGAAAGGTTGGGAGCCCCTGTTCTAGTCAGAATGATCAAACCTGGTCTGTAGTAGTGTCAGTGGCGTGCAGGGGGGGACAAACAGGGCGACGGCCCCGGGCATCCAAGGCAGGGGGGCGTGCAAGGAGTGAAATTACAAACGTTTAAATGCTGCTAGATGATTTTTCCTGTTGTAAGTCTATTAATACATGCTGCATGGATTCAATTTTTCGAAACTTGTTTTGTTGTCAACACAAGTTTTTACGTATTCAAATGCCAGTAATTCTCAGCTTCTTGAATACCAGGGACCTATATTCTAGGTGTGAGGTGCACACCCAAGCAAACTGATAGTGACGTGACTTGTTCCAGATCGTGCGATCAAGGGAAAATCCCAAAAAAGATTGAAAGATAGTCAGGGTTGATAAAAACCAGGTTTTTTTTAAACAACAATTCACCTGTTTTTTTACCCTGTTTTTTGTTTTTTTTTAAAGAAACAGATTTTTGTTCTTTTTTTAAAAAAAACACGGAAATCCCATTCTGAATTGTTTTATTGCATCATGCAATATCACCAATTTCAGAATTACACAGAATAACTTGTTATACCTATTATGGCATTCAAATTTGAGGTTAAATAAATGTACCCCATCTTTGTTTTCACAAAGCGTTGTTGGTCAATTCAAACCATCGTTATGCGCATTCTCAAGTCTTGTGTAGTTTACAAATTTCAAGCTGTCAACCCTGCGTGTCCACCATCCCCACTGCATACCTTCTGATCGACTGCTATTCGACGAGACATTCGTGCAGTCTGTATTTTTCAGTTGTTAACTGCGCTGACGTAGCATTGAGTGTGTTCTACTCCCCTGTTTTAACGCGTTGTCGGATATTTTTAGTTATGAACTGCTCTGTCTTAGGAGACCGCTGATAATTTATGTTCATTATAGTGACACATTGTAGCCGACAACAACGAGTAAAGATGGTGCGGGTAGAATAAGATGCACAGAGAGTAGAGACGCCGGAGATTGGAGGCATGGTGGGGGCATTGCCACCTCTGCCTTTTTAAAAGGGGCAGTGGTGGCGGAGGTGCCTTTTCATAACAGTGTCATTGTCATAGGTAATTTCATGGTTTATCAAGATCGACTTGAAACAAATTTATTGCAGCTATTCGGGCACCCAGAAAATTCAGAATGATTTTCTATAATTTTTGCTATTATTTTTGAGGTCAACATTGTTGATGAACAGCAATAATTGGTAACGATTTTTTGTTTTTTTTAAGTTTCTATTTCCCTGAACTCTATTACTGCTCCCCCGCCTACCGCTGCTTCGGCGTCCCTGAATATGCATGATGTGTTGAAAAACTTCGCTAATATGACGTTATATTGTGACGTCACAAACACCGTATGTCCAGTAATAATGACCACCATATGCCATTGCTCAATGCTAGAATTTGGTGGGGGGTATCCAATGAAGCAGTCGCCCCGGGCATCACCAGACCTCTGCACGCCACTTAGTGTAGCGATCTAAAAAGAACTGAGTTATAATGAGTGTATATTTTGCAGCTGTGTAATCATGCTTTTAGCAGGGAGTATGAATGATTAAGATATGATAACATTGCAGATTTAAGCTTATCAGAAACCATTAGGCTTACTAGCAAGGTTTACTGGATCACGTAGGAAAGTCCACTAGGAAACATTAGGAAAAGTTCACTAGGAAACATTAGGAAAAGTTCACTAGGAAACATTACGTTTACAAGTAGTAGCATAATATGAAAGTTATAAATAATTGGTAGCGAACCAGCATTGCTTTGCATAGCAGTACATTATCAGCAGGGTAATCAGTGTAAATAAATAAGAACTTTTCGTGAAGTTTTCATCTGTGGAAAGAAATTATGTTTTCAGCACGGTAACCAATCTCTTTTTCTCCTAAGCTTTGCAGGTTAACTTGTGCTTTACTTTGCAATTCATTACTGCTTATTATGAGTGCAATCAGAAGTTTTCAGCTATTTTGAAAAACCAAACGTGAAATTCTTGCTAGAAGTAATACTATTTCTTTGAATAAAGAGCTTTTGTGTTAATGCAAATGTGTGCATGTTTGAAAGAACACATGAGAGACGTAATCGACTATGTCTTTTGCGCTTTTTGCATGGTTTGCTCGGACAGTGCTGTTAGCTGGAATCGCCAAGACTGCAACAGGCAAAGCATACAACGAGTGCAAAGCATTTGGTCAATTGGGACTGGTCTGTTTTTAAACACTCGTAGTTTTCCAAATAGCCACTTTCTTGATTCTGGTCGTAAGAAATAACTAAAGGTCCTCAGGCATTGATGGCAAAACCAGCCACTGCCTTTCCAGAAATTGTTTACACTACGGTTATCTTGAGTTATACGTTTCTGCTAGCAACTGTCCTCTGAATCGTCTGAACCTGTGATTGTTGCTTTTGCGCTGATTTCCTCATGGTAAGAGCGTTGCCTGTAAAAAACTACCAGATTAAATTAATCAAAAAAGTTTGGTATATTCTCTTAGTGTTGTGTACTTGATTTAATTCATTTTTTCCAACTTGAGGCACACCAAGACAATTAAAATATTAATGTGTGAAAACGAACAGAAGCCGGAGCCATGTTAATGAAATAAAGAGTTCCGGAACAAGAGCTGTGTCATTTTTACGACGGTTCCGCAGCCCTAGAAATAACACTTAAAGTCTTTTATGCAAACTTTGGACACAGTTTGTCTTGGTATAAACTACAAAGGAAAGAACTTAATATGAAAAAATTTTGGAACAACACCAAACCGAGATGGAAGAAAACTTCATCTCATCCACGCAACATAAGCAAGCTTGCAGCACAGATGTCGCAAAGTCAACTTTTCATTCTAGCAATTCTGAATAGCAATTATTTTGCCAGATATATAAATGCCGCCCTATAGAAAATTGAGATATTTCAATTTGCCCCTTACCCTGTAAGTTTGTACTCTACTGCTCTAGAAGAAACCGCAACTACCCTATCTGCAGCAACAACATAATGTTATTTTCGCTGGTGTTTAAAACCACTTAAAGAGCAAGCAACTGAAGTGTGGCAGCACCCTTTATTTGCGCGAGACAGAAAATGAGCCTCGTTACCGAACTGCCTGGTAAAGCGCTGTGAGTGGGCTAACAGAAAAAAACACTGAAATTGTAAAACCTCCTTCAGCTCCTTGCATGATTGTCAAATTCGACTATTATTGTAAAATTTGACTATACTACTAATCGTAAAATTTGTCGTATTTGCCAATTGCTTTTTTACGAAGCTTGTAGATATGTTGTACTTCGGTGTTTGACAAAACGCCCCTATCAAAATAATAATGTCGTTTTGTTTATATTCACAAAAAAATCTAACTCAAGTAAATCGATGCCGGGAACTTGTTGTTTTTTTGTTTTTTTTATGAGTTGAGTAAAACTATTTTTCTTGTATTAAACTTTCATAAAACCGATGCACTTTTTGAACATCGTGCCACCTAAAAACTAGGAAAGCTTACTTGCCATACTTGGTGATATTTGGATGATATAACGGCTTGTTTGCACTCAAATGCGTAGACGATGAAAAAACACTTGTTTAAGGAATTCCAATTTCTTACTAACCACTAAGCGATTGCTGCAATAAAGATACCATTATACCGCTAAGCTATGCAAATACTCTAGTAACAGGAACAGGATGATAAAACTAAAGTGGGTAATGGATAGTGCGCCAGTTGCTGTCACCGTGATGAATTGCCGAGAGGCAAGGTAACTTTCGTGTCTACTAGAAGGCCTATAGTAAAGTATTTGAGAAAGGTTTGGGAGAAAAAATAGCCAGGATGGAACTAGTCAAAACTGTTTGCATCAATTTAAACGTGCTGTTAAACTTAACTAAACAGTTAGATGCAGAAAGCGTCAGTGTATTGCTAGACAGACAAGGTGTGTTGTAACGTTTTCTGTGGAGCTGATTAGGGTAAGCTTATGACCCTTATTTGTAATTAAAAAAACGTTTTCTGTCAACAAATGAGTTACTTCCGTACGATTTGCTTGGAGGTAGAAGTTGCATTTCAAAACGAACTTATTTGTACGCATACCATAGGTTTATTTGACCAAAATGTTATGCTGTATAACTTTGGTTTCCTAACCCCGCTTTCAAGTATCTTACAAATACTTTATATATATGTTATTATATAGCAATTCACCTTCACTTTTAATCTGACAGAGGTGTAGCTTTGAAAGTTTTTGGCCTGTATCACCCGTAGAAATCGGCAACCAGGTGTGAAAAAGATTTGTGTATGTTATGCAAATTGGCCAAATTCTGCAGGTGATCCCCATATTGAAAAAAATTGCGAAAGTATTAACCACTGATTATTGCGGTCGGCCTAACTTTTCTTTATGAACCTGACCAAAACAAGTTGATTTTTCTTTTGAATGTCAGATGACAAAAAAGACCCATGCTCCATAACGCAGTTTGCTTATTTATAGATCGAGGCAACGAGATCAGAGGTATTTGAGGAATTCGCCCCATCACTGCAAAATTTGTGAAAAATCAGACGAATCAGAGGGAATTTTGAATTTGCAGCAAAATGAAAAAATCAGGCCAGGCAACTAGAGTTGCGAATCTTCAGAATTGAAAATTTAAATTTTAGACAAAAAGGAGGTGATATCGTAAAAATGTGGGAAAATTACGCTTTTGACTAATAATGAAATTCTGAAAAACTGCTTGACTTTTATGCTCTTTTAAGGAAGATTGCCGAAATTCGGCGAATATGATACAAATCATACATTCACACACTGCTTGCAGGAAATATTTTGGTCGCAGTCTGGTATCAGAAATCGGGGCAGTTACAAAGATTTAAAGAAAATGCGTTACCGCTACAGCCCTCACGCTGGAAAAACCTTCAAGTACGACTATGCTAATGATGACCAGATTCGACAAGTAAAAAAAGCTTAAATCACGAAACACGTTTCTGGCACAACAAAGTCCGTTGCAGCCATCAGCACTGACTGTCCTTTTACTGGCTCCCGCATGCGTAGGCACAGTATTTTTTAAGGCGTTTTGAGAGACCGTTCCGGTCTCTCAAAGAAAGAGGCTTAGCTAGTTTTGTTAAAATTTCGATCCAAGCGTTTATTCGGTTGTGGTGCGTGATTAACTGCTTCCACATTTTCATCTGGAACCTAATCTCTAACAGAAATCTTGTCGGCATTGGTTTTTGTGAAATGTCATATCTTTGTACCTCTAGCCTGATTTGTGCAGATGTAATGCTGTAGTAGTACTGTGTCGTTGATATTGCAACGTACTGACATGTTTGACTTACATATGTGTGTGTTTGCATATCATTACTGTAAAGTATTGATGTGATTCAATACTCATTACGTTATTAGCTTATATTGTCTGTTGAATTAATCAAGCTTGGTCTTAAATAGTTAAACTAAAAAGACAAACTTGCCTGCTCACCAAACCAAGCATTCTGCAGGGTTTTGCTATTTTTCTCAAAAAATTTGCAAATAGCTTTGCACAATACTCATAACATAGTTTTGCACAATACTGCACAATACTCATAACATAGTTTTGCACAATACTGCACAATACTCATAACATAGTTTTGCACAATACTCAAGAAATTTGTACAATTACGTTATGTTTTATCACAAAATATTGGGGACAAAATATATTGTGTCCCCACTTCTCTAAAAAGTTGGGGTCCCTGAAACTCGGTCCCCCCTGCCAACTAGTGTTATTAATAAAAATCTTTTGCAAACAAATGTGTTTGAATGGGTTAAGGCCCATAATATTATGTTGTTGCAAAATACCACGTTTGCTTTTTGCAGGTTATACTTGGGTGTGTGTTTTGTTCAATAAATTGAGCATTGTTAGGTGACATCCATAATTTTGCAAACGTTCGCCAATTCCAAAGATATGGGTTTGGCCGAAATGTCTCAGAAAGGTCAAGAAGAAAACGTCCCTTTGATTACTGACAGGGAAGAAAGTTTAAAGCTGGGTGTTTCCAAGAGAAGATGGGTCATACTCACAATCTCATGCGTTGCAATATTTTTGAGAGGTTTCAATCAGTCGTGTTACGGACCGATCAACAGTGTGTTTGTGAAGTTTTTGCAAATTCAACCGTTTCAAGTTGACTGGTTCATTTTGACCCAATCTGTGGTTTTTCTCAGCATGTCACTACCCATGTCGTGGTTAACATCGCGCATCGGCTTTCGGAATTCGTACTTGCTTATGACTAGCACCCTAGTGATAGGATTTGCACTTACTGCAGTCGGCTCTTCGATGCGAACAGGCTACATATCGATCATTGTTGGACAAACCATAATGGGATTCAGCAACATCATTTCTTGGTCTATACCACCACCAACTGCTGCCATTTGGTTTCCAACAGTCGAAGTTGCGACTGCTGTAGCGTTACAAGTGGTGGGTAGAGGCGTGGGCGAATCAGTGGGCTCCGTACTGACTCCTGCAATTGTGAACGTGCGTCAGAGCACGGACACCATTGGTTTTCGACTCATGTGGGTTTTTGTGGCTTTTACTGTTATTGCTGCACTTCTGACTTTGACTGTCTTTCTTTTCGTTACTGACGCACCCCCTTTGCCGCCGAGCGAAGCCCAAGCAAAGGCTTTGCTGGAGAAAGCAAAAACCGGCGATATGCAGCACATTACTTTTGCTGAGGCGCTCATTCGCTACAAAATAGTCATGAAAGATTTATTCACTGATCCATACTTCGTGGCTGTGTGGTTTATCTTCGGTGCGGTAAACCCTGTGTTACGCAACAACAGTGTTTTGCTGTCGTCCATCCTACATACGAAATTTAAGAATCAAACAAAGTTGAATTCAAAAGCAGGTCTGGTTCTGATGGGAGGATGGATAACTTACACCATTGGAGGTTTTATCGCTGGGCCACTTGTCACAAAAACTAAGAAGTATAAAGAAATAGTGCTTTTCAGTGTTTTCTTCGAATGCTTGACATGCTTGGTGATCCTGATTGGTGTCCACTTTTCTATTTTGCTTTGCGTCTATATTGGAGTAGTCGCTCAAGGCTTATTCCTCGGGATGGCCAATACGTCACTTTTTGAAATCTTGATCGAGGTCACCTATCCGCAACCGACAATGCTCGTTACAATGGTCAACATCATTGGAATGGGCATCTTTCGGTTGATCTATCCCATTGTTGGTCGCGAGCTGCTCAGTAACATCGGCGCCACTGCCTCGACCGCTTTCCCGCTAGCCCTGACATTTGCATCATCCGTCATCGTCTTGATAATGCGGCCGCCGTACAAGCGCTACAACGCTGAGCTGTCGGAAACTACAAAACTAGTCGGTGAAAGTAGCGACAGAACGTAATCTACATTTTCGTTTTCGGCGCTGGAAGACTTATGCGAAAATCTGGTTCGCTATCCTGAAAAAACAAACTTTTCGGAATGGAGGAGAATTAATACATGTCTCCTAATACATTATTATTTGTGCCAACTGTTACCAAACCTTTATCTACGTTGGTTGAAACGGTTTATGTGGTAATGAGCTATTATTCAGAACGGTGGTTTGTACTGTTTCTACTCAGTGTCACCTATTTCCTTCACCGTGATTTGTTGCTTTTCTAAAAACTTGCTTTGATTTTGTTCGAGATTTACTCACATTGACCAATGTCTATGGTACGATATGTTAATTTTTATTTGTGGCAACATTTCTGCAGACAAGCAACAAGAAATCTAAGTCTGCGACTTTCAGACTATCAGTTGTGTCAATAGCATACGCCAATGGGCATTGCTTACATCGCAATTTCGGTTAAAAATTCGTAATCTTTCAACGAAATTGTAACACTTTTTTGGTTAACTAAATTACTTCAGACTCAAATGCGTGCACGCCAAAATTTTGGCATAAGAAGCTATGATAGACCATAACTTATAAAAGGATTGAGCTAGAGAGTCACTGAAGGTATTATTGGATCTGTAAGACAGCACCGCACATTTTGAGGTAGGTCGCGCCCACCTGTGACGTCGTTTTAGGGAAAAAAACGTTTTTCACGAAGGCTACAAAACCTTGTTGCGTCCATTCAGTTGGCTACAGAGCCTAAACCAAACACGTTGGAAACAAATTTTCTGCATAAAAAATGTTTGTGAAGCCCCTACCTTTGCAATGATGATCAAAAAGTTGAAACTTCTTTTGGTGGGGGGTCCAAGGGGGCAAAACCACGGATTTCGGGGTATTTTGAGGTTCAAGCCACTTTTCTGCCAGTCAGCACTCACCACCCCCACCAAACTTGCAGAAAACGTGTATTTGGGTTTCTTACAACATCTCATCAAATTTAATGCCGAAATATTGACAGGAAAATTTTATTCTTGAATAAAATGAAAAAATCCACTAGGTGGCCGAGCTATTTTCTGGGTTCACTTTTGGCCATAACTCCCAAACCTAGGCATACCATATTTTTGTGATTGAAAACCGGGACGCTTCAAAAGAACTTATCAGATAATGTGGTTCATGCCTTACTGAGCATGTAGCCATTTTTGATTCCTGTAGTTGAGGCACAAAGAAAAAGTAAAATAAAGCATTTTACGAAGAAAGAAAACAAAGTTTAAGTATTTGTAAATTTACATATTCGAACAATCATACTTTTCTGTAGACAATACTTTCTTCAAGGAGTCTTTGTTCGATTTTATTTTCTTGTAAAAATGACACGAGGAAACTTAGTATTAATTTTACTGGTGATAAGGGCTTTCACATTCTGCTTTTATTATCAGACCGCATGCTATTCAAGATACAACATATTCTCTCAATGAGAGCTGATGTACCAGATGTAGGACCAGTGGCGTAGCAACGAAGGGGCCCTGGGTCATCCGGGCCCAGGGTGGAACCTTCTGGGGTGCGGCAGTTTGCTGACTGAAAATTAATTTTTGAAAGTAGTTTAATAGTTTTTTTTGTTTATTATTTTTACAGTAAATACATTTTTGAAAGTTTTAATTCTTCAGTTTTTGGTTTCAGAAGCCCTAGACTGGTAGGCTAGCCTTAAAAAATAGGAAATGTTGCAGTGGAGTAAGCAGATTGATTGAATGTTTACTCAAAAGTGTCAGTCAAATCCAGTTTGTTAAAGTGCCCCAATGTTTGTTTTGAAATCAGGGCTTTTTTAACATACTTGGGGGCAATTTTCCTCCAATCCCTCCGCCTTCCTCTCCAGCCAAAGCCACTTCCCTCACCCATGTCAAGAATACTTTGAACAAGGCAAAGAGATGACATTCGACCGCAGACTAGCAAACGTCACTGATCCGGTAGTTCGAGGTTTATATTGCTCCTCCACTCAGAATTTAATACAGAAGGCCCTGCATGAAATCACGGTAAATAGTCAAAGCTAGCTTAATATTTTTTCTCCTATCGTTCGTTCCTTAGCAACACTCCAACGGCACATCATTACATCACCTGACAACAAGGCATTGGCAACAAATATTTCTTGGCATTCGTCATGCTATTTTTTTAATGTTCAGTGGGATATTTTTAATAAGTGCCACAAGCTGTAACCTGGTCATGAGGTGGGCTTATCAATATTAAATTTTGGCGGTTGAAATGAAGAACCCGGAAAAATTGCTTTGCTCAGTTTCAATAGAACTGCCGTTTTTCTGTATAACGTAATGGTGTCGGAAAATAACATTCTTGAAGCAAGATAGCAGAGTCGCCATTTTAGCTAATTTGCTGCCAAATCTAACAGGATTTTCTCACTGTTAGCTGTAAAATTTTCAATCTAGCAGTGAGCTGATTTTCTAGCAGAATTTTGAAAACCGTTTGGCAGGTTTAGCTGG
>JGI24159J19872_10007949_pt1 | contig 13885 bp, 12 predicted proteins | sample Ectturendosymbi4_FD_19872 | JGI IMG/M metagenome (IMG submission 19872) | reverse complement strand
GTCCGGCCCTCGGACTGTTGAGTAACAGCTTATGTGGCCCTCGGACTGTTGAGTAACAGCTTATGTGGCCCTCGAACAAAAAAGTTTGGAGACCCTGCTTTAGAGGAAAGCAAACCTGAATCATTTTAGGTTTCTAAAACGGTATCGTAAGATTTAGAGATTTGGTACAGTCGCAAATTAATATTAGTGAAAGCAATTAGCTTTCTGACGTAGTTCAAGTTCGCAATTTCACAAAACATTGGGATTTAACTATTTTGTCAATTTTTTGAAACATGGCTAACAACCTCTTTCTAAATTTTGCATCACTGATTGCCACAAAGCGCCTCGTTTGCGAATACACCCATCACTAAAGAGTTTTCTATTACTATCTCTACCTAACTGAAATGTTGCCAATTAGAAGTTTGTCTACCAGCATTTAATGCTTTTCAAGTTCAAACAGATTTTTTCTTGTTGTAGTTCCACGCTTATTGACTTTTTCGATTCTCGAAAAGGTGGAATATTCACAAACAACAATATTTTCTGCCAGATCAGTAAATAGAAAATCTCTTGTATTGCTACGGGTTCACTCAAAATTATTTCTGGGTTTAAATTTTAATTGTAGGTTTCAGCAGCGTGGATACGTATGGTTCAGTTTAGTTATTAGAAAGACCTAGTTTGACTGCTGTATACAAGCACATTCTTGAAGAAACATTCTAAAATTATGTTGAGTGCCTGTGATTTAAACAGACTTTGTTGCGATATCCTAAAATGTGCATTTGCTGAAGGGTGACCTAAAAACATATGCATGCACATTCATCGTGTGCAGTTACAGTACAGAGATTCAGAACGTTGCAGGACGTTACAAGCACCCAATTTTGATCTTACCGAACGTTGCATTCATGGATATGGAACAAGCTGAAATTACTTTGATATTGGCAATGCAGATAGGACATATGACCTAATGGAATTCAAATATACTTAATTGAGACTTGGTCACGTACTGAACATTTCTGTTAAGACTAACTGGCCTAATTTTGTCAGATAAATTCAACATTTTGCTACCAATCGCACCCCGATGTTATGTTGAAGTGAAGTCAATAACAGTGAACATTCATCGGCATGATTTAATATATGTCTAATATTGCAAAGTAAATACGAGTGATTCAGTAACCAGTAATGTCATCTTGACTCCATAGATAATACAATGCCGTTTCGCTGCATTATCGAAATTTCGTGAAACTGATAAAAAAAAGTCCTGATGATGATGATACTTTGCAATATTGTTCATGAAATGATTTACGCGCTTTGCAAGTCACGCGTATGGCGGCAGTCACCATATTTCCGTAGAACAGGCAACGTTATTATCGTTGTTATTTGGGAGGCGCGTTTTTCCCATTCTGTACAAATCCAAGTCGGGCAACCTGAAAATTACTTCCCTTGGCCTGCTTTTACAAGAGTAGTATGAGGCTATTCATTTTTGTCTAGTACAGTCAATGCCGGTGGTTCATCTGCAAGCTGCTGCGATTGCTACGTGATAGACACATGGTCCACATGATCATGGATATGGTTGGCAATCGCAGATTCACCCTTACCACCGAAAATAGCAAACGGAGCAGGTTACGATGACTTAAGAACGGCGTTCCACAGAGATCTGTCCTACCTCCCTTCTCTTCAACATATACACTTCTGACCTGTCAAACACTGTCTTCAGAAAGTATGCATATGCTGACGATCTAGAAATCATGCATGCTTGTGGAGACAAGCAGGCAGTGGAAGGGGTTCTGGTAAAGGACATGGAAACCGTTGGTAAATACCTCCAGACGTGGAAGCTGAAGCTCAGCACTGCTAAAACGGTGTCGGCAGTTTTCCATCTTAACAACAAGGAAGCTAAACTTGAGCTAAAAGTCAACTACAACAATTGAACCTGCCCNTCTGCTCCGAGCCTAAATACCTCAGAGTAACGTTTGACAGATGGCTCNCGCATCTCCGACACCTTGAGTCACTTCGCACGAAGTTGACATCATGCATCACGCTCTTGAGGCGGATTGCTGTATTCCGCTAAAGTGCTGGAGCAACAGCGTTGCGAACAACCACCTCAGCCCTGGTGCATTCAACCGCAGAGTACTGCGCACCTGTCTGGTAAAGCAGCGCTCATACCCGTCTCATCGACGCCACAGTCAACTACGCCTTGCGAATTGTTACTGGATGCCTGCGTCCCACAACAGTGGAGAACCTTCCTAACCTTGTAGGCATCCAGCTTGCTGAGCTTCGTCGCAATGGAGCCACACTGTCTTTAGCCCGTCGTGCCAAGAGGCCCGGAAACCTGTTCCACTCAGCGCTCACCTGTCCATCGAGGGCAAGTTTTTGGCGTCTCACATAGAGACACCCATTTGTACCCGCCGCACAGCAGCTCACCAGTTTTTCTGACAACTACATACGCACAGCACACTGGGCGGATCATCGATGGAATGCAGAATGGGCGGACAACCACTTTCATCCCCGACACCGACACCTACCCTTGCGCAATGACCCTTCCAAGAGCCCGGGTCCGGCTTAACCGCCTCTGCAGTGGTGTCGGACGTTTCCGCTCCTGCTTTTACATATGGGGTATGACCTCCTCTGCGGCTTGTGAGTGTGGCGCAGAAGAGCAAACCGTCGACCATGTCGTCCTCCAATGTCCAATGGATCAACTTCCCCATGAACTGCAGGCCCTGACGGTTCCGGACGATGAGACAATTTAATGCCTGTGTGTCTGATATTTAGTGCGGCTTTGCAGTGGTTTGAAGAACTGTCTCAAAATAAATTCAAGAACGTCGCTGAACAGATCATTGTTTTTTCGAGTAAGCTGCCTATTAAAGCAGTCGTGGCTGGAACAGAAGTGTTGGCTACATGCATACTAAGAGTGATGGTATTTTTAAATGCCACACCAGTTTCTTCCCTTAATTCATTGAATTAAGTGTAGAGGGGATTGAACCGATGGTGTAACCTCATCCAGGGATTAGTGAATCAAATACAAAGCACCGAATGCAAACACGGTTCAATATTTGTCCCAAGGGATTCTTTTGCAACATAATATTTGTCTGAAATGGTGGACAAAACAATAAAATTCATTGAAAAATCTTTGAAAACCGTTAAAAGCAAGGTCTTAAATTAGCTTGTTTTCGTGTCTGTGCGATTAAATGATAGGATGCTAAATATAAGTAAACTCTGGCCTTGCTTTTCAAAAAAATACACACATTTTGCAACGAACGCAAATGTTTGTTCAGCTCCTCGGGTAATGATTTTCTGCCGAGTCCTATCACGAACAAAAATTCCCATTTAGTAGAAGTTTCCTGTGACCTGTCTTGGATTGTTGCGCAAACGATAGGAAACACTGAACTAGAGAATTTTCAAAAACCGCTAATGACGCCCAAACCACATGACGGAAGATACTGATACTACAATGGCTTAACTATACGCAATTCAAGCTACGCTCAAATCACCTGCTGTTCCCAAAGTATGATCTGTGTCAGGACCAGTAGAATCAAGTTTTCCTGATGGAGTTGGTCCATTTATAGTCATCCAGTCAAAATCGTCATTGGAACTTTGAATCCAACCAGAACAAAGCCCATCAAGCGATTCGAAGTCACAATTTAGGTTAGAACCTGCGGTGATTTTAAATATATGAATTATTGACAAGAGTTCAATTGAACTGAGGACGTAATATATTTGAAGTTGCATCTTTCTAAAAAAATATTTCGGGAAACCTGATTCCGCTTAAGGTGAAATTTAATCATCTTCAACCATGGCTTACGTAAATGAAAAGTATGCCTAATCTGCCACTTTATGGTATGATGTGAGTCCTGTAAGTGCATCACCAACTACAGAAATACTTCAAAATAGTTGCGTATGCTTTTCCGTTTCTTAACAAATTGTCATCGTGGAAATCGTTTCACCTTTCGCGACGAAATTTTTCCAAGTAAATTAATTTTAAACTTTCTTCAAACAATAGCCAAATCTTCATGTTTTACAAATGTGGGGATTTTCATCTGTTTCACAAACAAAACTATATGTCTCAAAAATTAGTATATTAAAAATAAAACATTTATTTGCTTCTGCAAATACTGCCTTTCAGATCCGTCTTCGAAGTTTTGTTTAGACACCTTGATGGTTGGTTTGCTTACCATGAGCTTATACTTGCATTAACTGCTGTGTTGGAAGCAATGTTTACGGTATACTGCAAATATGTTAAATTCTTTCCTATCCTGGATATTCGTTATTGAACAATATTTCACAGATTTAAAGGTCGTAGTTCAATAGCAGGATCTATAGGCTACTGATAAAGAATTTTTATGTGTTTGAAATCTTCGACGAATTTTTGCTAAGAATATTGCAATAACCTTGTTTTAAAAAAGTTGAAATATTTGTTACTATTTTTCGTTTGTTTTTGTGCTTTTAACAGTATGTCAAATATGATAAAAAGGATGTCGTTGAATTCCTTAAACCTCTGAATATAAGGTGAACTTTATCTAAAAATTCGATCAGTTATGTATTGATTCATAAATTTGTGCAGCTTCATTAACTTTGATAACTTTGATTTGCAGCTTATCAGTTTTGTGGCAATATTTATGCACAGCATATAGTAACAGTCATAGGTAACTATTTTCCAAGTGTTTATGAGGGTCACTTTGTCTGAAGAATGGCTGGCAGCTTGTTTATAGCTGTTACAGTAATTTGAAGTGGTGTGTATGGAAGAAAGCAATGACTTGAAATGCAGTCTGCGTCTGCGGAGTACGTCGAAAATTGATGGGGGTTCCTTGTCATCATTCAATGACTTGTCGATGTCAAGGCCCCGTCCAAGCAAAGATCCAATTGCTTTTTATTATGCAATACAAGAAAAGTCTACAACTAAAGGTACTGGCAGTCTGAACGTAAGAAAAAGTATTTTTAACTAAAATAAATCGCAGCTACTGGCTACATCCAACAAATATTCAACCTCATTACAAATGTTCATTCGTATAAAACGAGACTAACTTAAACATCGGCAATTCCATTAACAACATCAAGTTCAAACTCAGGTGCTAAGATCTTCAGAAACAGTGAAATAAAATTCTGGTCAGAAATTCCTTTGGAAATATAAAAAAGCGTGTTTGAATTATTACATAGCGAAAATAAAAAAGGTGCTACTCGGGTGCTACAAACATTGTTGGTGTTCGTTTTTGTTGTTGTGCATCAGGGCGCCGCAGTGCTTCCAAATTTTGGAAATTTAAAATCGTAACCCTTGTGCAGCAACAAAGTGCATTGATGGTTTAACGCTGTTAACATGAAATAGTTTCAAGAGGTATTGCTGCTTTTTATTTTATTCAATTTCTTTTTTATTGCGTTCACAAAGGTGGCTGCGCTAAGCTCTCGCATGAAGCAGGGGAACGCTTTTAGTCTCCAATCGAATTGCCAATCATGAGTCTAACAGCAGTGAATGATTTTCCATTCCCATACATGAATTATACATCGACCGAAACAGCATTTCCCATACAAGTGTTTGGACGCCTGTTCTCAGACTCCTTAAATTTTGTGACAACAATTGCATTTTCGCTTTGGCTATTATCAACATTTCTATTACATGTGAGGAGAACTACAGAAGTTGTTTTTAAGGCAAAGTTAATCCCTATGTATCTGGCTGCTTTAACTTGCCTGCAACGCATTTTGCGTTCATTAATCATGTCAACTCATTGCGCTTATCAAACTTATATCCACAGGGAGCTTTGCCCTCGGGAGATCAACACCTCAAATGACCCCTGATTCTTCACAGCCTCCCATTCTCCATGCATTTTACAAATCGGTCTCCTCGGAAGTCATCCAAGCAATATACAACGGTGCTAAACATCAGGCTATAAAACCGTACTGCGACTCCATCCATGCTTATGGTCATTTCTAGTGTGACATATTTATGCTTATGATTTATTAAAGTAATCATGTTAGAGCCAGCAAGCGTATGCATTCCTATTTCAGCCACCTGTTTATCTCTGTGTTCTTTCAAGTGCTGTAACTGTGTGATCATTTTTGCTGCCATATATACGTGTGTCGACTGCGTTGCATATGCGAGTGAAGACGTTATATAAAATAACGCGTGACCTACATTTAGCTCTATATCAACGATCGACTCTTTCTTGACTGCTTTTTCTCGAGAAATATCCAAATGCAATGACTTCAGCGCTTTAAGAGTTCAAGGTAGATTATACACTAAAGTTAACTACACGCAGCAATTCAGTTCCGAGTTTATGCGACTATGTGTTAACTGCGATTGACCACCAAATACGAAAGCAAAAGCTGCGAAACCAAAAATATACGCTGAAGGCATTCGCACCTCTTCTCATGTCCGTTACCGTCATTTTCCTCAACTATGTGTTAACCGTGTTAATATTTGATCTGTTTTTTTGACTTACGTTGTATCTCCGTGTTTTGTGGTCATTGAGGCCCTACGGCACGAATCTTTCTGGTTTGGACAAACCAACGTTTTCACCGTTTTTCTCATCGTATCACACGTCGTTTTACACGTTCAGCATCTAGCAGAAAGGTTAACTCGGCGGCCAAACCTGAAGTTTGGAGTTACAGTCCACAAACAAAACAAATAGCTAATACCCTGAACATAGCACATTTATTTAAGCACCTCTTTATGTTGCTGTATTCTTTGCGTGTGAACACTCGAGAAACTCTCTGCTACATTCGCGGAGGAGGCATTTTTGTAGTGGACAGATCAGTGCTTTATTGTTTTGTGCAATCTTGCTGCATAATTTTAACTAACATTCCGTTCGTGATTTGGTCCCCGGAGCAATTTCAATTTGGTCCCCGGAGCAATTTCAATTTGATCCCTGGAGCGATTTCAATTTGGTTCCCGGAGCAATTTCAATTCGGTCCCCGGAGCAATTTCAATTTGGTCCCCGGAGCAATTTCAATTTGGTCCCCGGAGCAATTTCAATTCGGTCCCCGGAGCAATTTCAATTTGGTCCCCGGAGCAATTTCAATTCGGTCCCCGGAACAATTTCAATTTGGTCCCCAGAGCAATTTCAGTTTGAGGCCCTTGGTCTACACGGAACCATCTGACGTTTGGTTTTTCTGACTTCACATTAAAGTTTATTAGAGGTTTTGTTGTATGTTTGAATATAATCGCAAGAGGAAATCAACTTAGAGTGCTACTGAAGAGTTAGTAACGGTCAAAGTGGTAAAAACGCTTCAAATCGATTGGCATTGGCTTCGAAATCAAAACCTAAAGTTGATTGGTTGCGAGACTGGACTGTGATCCTGCAACGACTTGCAACAACAACTACTCTGCGACAACAACTGCTGCAGCTTTGGCGTAGTTGCAACGATTAGTATTTCTTGTGTTGGGAGCCAAACTCACTTTCATTGACGATCTGTTATCAATTTCCTTTTGGCATCTTTTTTCATTAATGAAACTTCTGTGGAATCTCTATTTACTATCATTGCTTTCATACTATATTGTTGCCACTGGTGCAGGCAGATATTCCGTTCGTGATTTGGTTCAGGCTCTTGCCTGGCATCGTTTGCCTTGAAATGAAACAAATAAATAAAAATACTGTGAGTTAACCCCTCAACTAATAGGGGACTCTGTGTAATCGCAATCACCCGACGGCTAACTACATTACGTTCCATAACAACATCCAGAATCGTACATTTCCACTGATAATTCGAAGTTGCCCTATGACTAAATCGGTAACCAATTTGACGAACGTAAAGACTTTAATAAGAAAGCCACGAATTCGCAGGCATTCGTGGCAAAACGTCTTGGCTACGCTTGCGATAAAATTGTAAAAACTTGAAATATTTGTTGATGAAAGAATTTGTGCACGAAGATTTACGTAACAACCAAAGGATGATGTATTTTCGAATAACAAAACACTTTTGTTTCATCCCACTCACCGTTTGCACGACTTATACTTTCGCCAGTGCTTCCTCTCCACAACAGAATCAAAGAAATCTGAAGCCGGAATAATTGCAAGAACTTCATTTTCAATCGGCATCAAGGTTTCTACCTATTTGAGAAACGAAATGCTTTTCAAATCTATCATTTTAAAGAAAGTTTTCCTAAAAGACCTGAACAAATTGCAATCTGCTTCATTTTCATAGGAGTTTAACTGAGTGCCTACTGTCAAACGTTGTGATTACAAATATATGCTAAAATGAGCTGTTGCCACACTAAATATCTTTTTGGACTTATGCGGTTTTGAAAACCCCTGTGGGCAAAGACATACAAAACGATATGTACTAACAATGCGGCCAACAAAAATCACACAAAACGTTTCCAATAAAGGTAAATTATAAGAAAGATTTTGCAGAAGCTTTAATTCAGTTGTCCGTTGGGAAACACAACTAAATGAGAAGCAGCCTTGAAAAAAAGCAGGTTTTTGAAAGGCACCTTGAAAGCAAGAACAAAACCGAAAGTCACCAGCGGAAAAAAGTGACCTGAATGCAATTGGCTTGCCGATCACCAATCGACAATTTGCGTGTCGGCATCCGAAAACTTGTTTTTCACGGCAAGAAACTGATCCCGTTAGACCACGCCTCAAGTATACCCAAAATGCATATCGAAAAATGTGACATTGATTTGTTTTATTCTCGCTGTAGCTGTAGCTATTTTTCAAACAGAAACATGACAAAAAATAATTTCTCACTTTGAAAATTACTTTGCAGGTGTTTCTTTATAAGAGAAAACTATTGGAAATTCTGTAACGTTTAACATTTCCAGCCAACTTTGTTTCTGCTGCAAAGGAACAATTCGGTTTCGTTTACCAAATACTTCGTCGCTCATATTCTTCAACGCAAACATTACTGTCAGTATATAGGTTACTGTATACGAGACTGCCAGTATACCGCTGATTATGTCATTATTTCTTGCTTTGCGAAAACTTTTGTTAGTCTTTGCTGGTATTGCTTCATTTATTTCGCATATGTTTGAGCCTGATGAAGATTTTGAAGCCTGATCTACATTTGGAAATGACGGCAAGCGGCCAAACGTGAGCTTAAGCCAGACGTGAGCTTTTCATGTGTTGGCAATGTAATGATAACTTACGCCCTAGTTGCTGCAACTGATTGTCGAAGATCAGGATTTTATCTAAACCATAACTGAGACACAGATTGCAATATCAAGCACTGTTGCGCATGTATCGTAAAATGTGTATTAAATACAACATTTATTTCGTTTTTCTTGTATGATTTTCGCGGCATATGGCTATCGCCGACACCGAACGGTCCCACTTACTTTTGCCCCACTGTGCACCGCTTATTTATACACACATAGGTTGTACCTGACACCCGAATAGACTCATGAGAGTTTTTCCTTCAAGTTGATAAGACTTATTTTTTAAATTAAATTATCTCCCATTGAAATTTTTTGTACACCATTCACAGATTTATTTCTGACGTTGACAACCACAGCTTGTTTAACCCACACGCATTATACATTTTATCACAGTAATTACGAATTATGTAACTTAAATGTAGGAAACATTTTGATTTTTCCAAACAAATGAACTATTACAGATTCTTTCAAAATTTATTTTTTTACAGGTTTTTAACTTCTCGACTCGAACTATGCAACCACATAGTTCTCCAATATTCACTTTATAAGCTTAATTAATCTACATTTGTAGCTCGCTTATCAACATATTTTTAGATGTAAAAATTTGATTAGTGCGCTGTGAATAAGTTGTGAGTATGTGCAGTTTTCTTAAACTTTCTCCTCCCTTTGTCAGGTTTATAGAAATAAAAACAATTTTTACACCATGGCTTCTAAAATCAGATTCGAAATTATACAGTGATAATGATTGCACTGCTTTTTACAGTCTTTGTTGCGATACCGCCAAAAGCTGGATTGTATGAGCTGTGAATTGATTTAATGAAATATAAATACTTTCGATTTTGACTTACTGGCAGAAACCTTTGATTTTTTAACGGACGCCACTTCAGCACTACCACCCCCAGAAGAATTATCTACTACCAGTTACCCCGCTCACCCCCAACCTGACACCGACTCATGGTCTGATCAACAAAAACTGAGTCTTGTTTTGGACCTCATCATACAATACAATAATTATAAATTCCTTGCTGATCTGGACATAATTTGGGAGCGAGCAGAGGATACATATTTATTGAATTTGAAAGAATCGCACCTTTATCTGGTAAAAAGTGCCATGCAACATGAAGCGGTTATCACCCCGGCACAAATTTCGTCTCTCAAAATTGTCACAAACACACAATTTGACCAAAACAAGGTGGTTTTGCGATTGGCTTCGCTTATGGCAAAATACGATGACTTGTCTCCTTGTGCTTTCCAAATTGAAAGGCATTACGTACGTGGAATTGCAACTACTGATTCCTTACTTCAAATTCAATCTCTTGCCTGCCTTCAAATTCTTAATTAAACAGTCTCCACTGCTTCCAAAGACTGTGTTAAAACAACCGCATGAAGACTACTACACCCTTCGACATCTACATCGTCAGCGAACAACTCCCCAGCGAGAAATTTATTAAAATCATCTAAAAGGTATCGTTGAAGCTACCATTTCGATACACCGTCAGTTTGACTTAAAAATCATAAAGTAAAACTAAAAAGCTCATTTATTTAAGATTCATATATTTATTTAACTCGAGAGACAGGGATTGCAATAAAACCCTTATTTTTGTTTCCAGTTAGAGGAGTATCACATTTTCTTTCAAACAATATAAATCTAACGTTTTCATCGCCCAATCCTGTTTCATATTAACATAAATCACTAAAATCATTGTTATAAGCGCCTGTGCAACATCTGATACTTGGGTGATTTGTTTTCCAAATGTTGCACAAGAGTGCATGGTGTAAATGTTCACATCAGGATTTCTGACAAAGTTTCCTGGAACTTGGATGTCGTCCGTGCCGCGCAACCTGGCTCATTTTTGCCTTGACGCACTGATAGTTTATTTATTGAGCGCGGTGTGTTGCGCTCAGCGCCTGGCATGGTTTATAGGCTAATCTTACTATTGAACTTGTGAAATTCATTCAGAACTGATTCAATATTTGAACGCATACTCTTTACAAATTTTTAAGTTTTGACTTTAGAAGCCTACACAATAACCAAATAGTTTTTCTCGTGTGTGCCTGTGCTACTACTGATAAACGTCCGTTCTACACCCGATATTTAACATAAATTCATCATTTTCTCCTGCGACAATTTGGGACATCTAAGTTACCACCCGAGTTTCACGATGTTTTTGGGCAATGCCCTTGGGCGAACTTGTCTGGTCCGATCTTCAGCGACTTGTCCGCTCATAGATGACAATTACTGCCGACATTAGTTTGCACGTTTCTTGACAATTTTCATCCCATCTACCATTAGACGCGTAATACAATTTTTACGTAAATTATAATTTAACTATTGCCAACACGACCAATTTTTCCAGAAATTGTTGATTTTTTTTTTTACAATACACATCTTCGTGACAGGGACAAAGCACTCACACATTCACTCACCAATAATTTATTTTGCAATTGATACTAGCTTTGTTTCACAGCTTTTCATATAAAAACTTTCTGCTAGTCTTGCAGATGACCGGCAATAGAATTAGGTAAATCTAGACTATGTGAAACTTACTCATTTTTTATGACCTTTTCATCAGGCTATTTAACGCAAAAATTTGAAGTTATACACGTGCATCAGAAAAAAGGTTATACCGTCTACATTATCTATGCATAACGACATTTAGCACGAGTTATGCCATGTTTACTTCAATAGGAACCATTGACACTTTTAGCATTGTTTCATTGACCTTACATCAACCCACAGTCACACTTTCGTAATTTTGGAAATCCTAATTAAATGGTCACCCTTGCTGCAAAGGACGGTTTGAAAGCGACTGCAAGAACACTGCGATCCTGTGACTTCAACTCTGTCGAACTTTCGTCGCACAGGGCGAGCACCGAGCCTGTATCCAGCACCGTCCGCAGCAACTATAAACACATGTGATAAGGACGTTTGCAATCAGCAGCAAGCGTTGTGACAACAAGCCATCGAGGGCGTGCCTCAATCACACTTGCTGCCAAGTACGCTTTAAAAGCGACTGCAAGAGCACTGCGATCGTGCGACTTCAACACATGTAGGAAACCCTAATAAATGTAGGAAACCCTACGGTGCCAAAGGCCTTGAAGGCTGGGGTTTGGGAAGGTTTGGTTAATGTTTCTCACACCGCAAACGCACCCCTGCTATTCTGCAGTTCCGTAACTGTCTTGAGCAAGCCGTGCAATAAACAGACCTGCCTGACTTACTAGCTCTGAGCTTCCAGCACGCAGTGAGGACAAAGCCTCTTTAATCAGAAGTAACACAAAACGGCAGAGAAACTGCACAACATGACACTGACTGTCTCAAAACAGCACAAGGACTCAACACAGTCGAACTTTCGTCGCATAGGGCCAGCAACGAACGTGTTTCCAGAACCGTCCGTGGCACCGATAAACACATATGATTAAGGACGTTTGCAATCACCAGCAAGCGTCGTGACAATCCTTCGATGGCGTGCCTCGATCGCTGCTCGCTTTTTTCACAAACCGCTGTCTCACGAAACACCCGTAGGACATAGCAGAAACGGCACTTGATTCTGAATTTTTGCATGACTTCACATAACCTCTGTTTAAATTATTTTGATAATTCGCTACATTTTATATACACGAGGTTCGAAAGATAGTTATTACTTTCTAAAAATTTTACAGACGTTTTCCGGTGTATCAGAACATCATTAATGTGAATTTTGAAATTCCTCTTTTCTTCCTCTTCTTGCTAAAACCTGTAAACACAAACGCCGCGTTCAAATCGGTTTGTTCGTAAGAGGCCTTCAGTGTAGTAGTTACGTAATTTTTTCTAATTTAATTAGTATTTGCTTCAGCCTCAGTAAAATGGACCTGATTATAAAATACGGATTACGGCTCGATCAAAAGAAATTGTTTCGTTTCAAAACAGTACTATAGAGGCTTTCATTCAATATCACGGCAAGAGTGTTCGACCAAATTTTCTGCCTGTGTGCAAAGAAAAACCACAGACCATGTTATCATAACCACTTTTCCGTATAAAACCAATCGATTATCTTTACTACAATCCCCAGCCTCAATGCTACAATCAAATTTGTTGATACCTTCCTCTACTCATAGTGAGATTGAAAATGGGCCAGCCATCAAGTGTGCTCCATAGCTGTGCAAATCTTTCGTTATTGGTCTTATATACGCCAATCAAAATAACTACGCCAACAAAAACTTTGAATTCTTCGTCATCCGCGGGTTTCCATGAGCTACCGCAAACTATGGTTCTTTCGTGATTAGTCAACTGANATATTGTTTTTCGAAGAGAAGACCGCAAAAATAAAGTGAAAGTGTCGCTTACATCTGAGCACTGGGATTTTGCAAACCTTGTTGGTCCTAGACTTTATCGAATAACGTTATGCGCAGCTGCTCCACCAGCATTATTTGCAAAAGGTGTTGTTTGCCACGTTTCGGTTTTGGAAACGAGGTGCAGTAGTTTGCAGAAGCAGAAGAAAATGGTTGGTCATCCATTTCTTCTTCAGAAGATGAACCACATGAAGATGTTTCTTCCCTGTCTTCTTCGCCATCACCAGCACAAATCCATTCCGACTCGCTGTCGTCACGTGCCACATAACCCAAAACTTCATCTGCAGAGATGACATCCTGCTTCTTTGCTCTTTTGTATTCGGTTTCGGACTTGTTTTCGTTTTGTGTTTATTTATTTATTGTAAAGAAAAAAAAAACTTTTTATTTGTGGTTCTCTAAGCGGTAAAAAATGAGGTTTTCTTTTATTCATTTGCATGTTTCATTGGGTCACTTATTCACAAAACTGCTTGGGGTCAATTTGACCCCACTGGTATATAATGC
>JGI24159J19872_10007948_pt1 | contig 13886 bp, 9 predicted proteins | sample Ectturendosymbi4_FD_19872 | JGI IMG/M metagenome (IMG submission 19872) | reverse complement strand
TCAGAGTTATAGAATTGGTTGGACAGTCATTGATCCAATCCCTCTTATTGACTCATCATTGTTATAGCCTACCATGTGTATACTTTTTAACATTTACCACGGTTATCACGTCGCAACATGGGCTTAGGCTAATAACAGTGACAGTAATTTGGATATGCATTATATTGGGCTGTATATTTTTGCATTGGATTTGTATTGAAATAGCGAAATCACTTTATCTGGAAAAGACTCAAAGTAACAGTATGTGACCGACTGCCATTATCACGATATGCAAATACCTGATTGGATCATGATGATGTGTCAGTAGGTCTATATTGTACCCTTCTGGCCCCCCAGTGAAAAGCAAATCTCAGGTCTACCTCTGCGCAAGTTATGAATACTTGACCCTTAGGGTATAGTATAGCACGACTTGAAAGTCAAAACAGAAAATTTGCACCATTTTTTATCATTACTGGACCAAAAAATGATCATTTCTTTGCATGCAAACAAACTGGGGTTGTCGATCAGAGGCTCTGAGATTTTGCAAAAATGACTCTGACTCGAGTCTCAAGTCATTGATTATGACTCGAGTCGATTCGAGTCATTCTGTGAAAAACGTGACTCGAGTCGAGTCGAGATATGATCTTTCTCAACATGACTCGACTCGAGTCGAGTCACCAAAATCGTGACTTGAGTCGAGTCATTGACTCGAGTCACGCTATCACTGCTAATTTGCAACTGGCTCGAAAAACCACGCAGCTGCCTGAATGCTTGCTGATATTAAAAGGCCCCATCTGGAGTTTTTGGAGGGGGGCCAACGGCCTTTCACACGGCTCTGGACATATACTGCATTAAACTACGATAATGTGTTCAATGTATGGTGCCTGCTGACCCCTTAGTGAAAAGCAAAGTATCAGCTCTACCTCCGTGTTAGGTGGAACACTTGATATTTAAAATGTAGCATCACCAGTGACAGGATTTGACTGGTTCTCAAGAACCTGTTCTTGAAATTTCTTTAATCCCGAGCACCGGTTGTTGGCTTAGGTCAGGGGTTCTCAAGTTTTCCCCATGAACACTTTTAGCTTATAACATATTTTGACAAACCTCTCATAGACCTGTTACTAACTTTTAATAGTGAAAAACAAGACTAAAATATAGGAAAATAACTAAAATCAATAATTTTCCTTGTTAGACTGTATCAGTTAGCAACACAAAGATCAACCTTTGTAGTTATATCGGGCTAACCAACATGGTTTGTCTCTGGAGACTGTGATAATGAGAGAAGCTGTTCTCAGTGAGTCCTGGAATGAGAGAACCTGTTCGTAAAATGTTTTAATCCCACTAATGAGCATAACACCACTAGGAGACACAGTCAGAACGGGAACAATAGCGCCAATATTAAACATAACGGAAGCAACAATAACATTTCTTTGTGTGCAAACGAACTGAGTTTGTCAACCAGTTGCTTGGAGATTTTGTAAAAAATGACTCTGACTCGAGTCATTATTTGTGACTCGAGTCGAGCCACTCGGCAAAAAACGTAGCTCGAGTCGAATCACCATCGTTTTTCAACGTTACTCGCTCGAGTCCGGTTACTAAAATTCGTGACTCGAGTCGAGTCATTCACTCGAGCCACGCTATCACAGTTACAACTTACAGATAGGTCAGAATTTTCGCTTGACACCGGCCCTCTCTGCCGTAGAGGTGTGCTGAGTCAAATTTTTTGAGCTCAGATCCAATCCTGTTTCTCAAATTTTGTCTGGTGGATAACCTGGTGCACACTACACACCAGAGGTTGCCGGAGTCTCTTTTTCAGACTCCGACTCCTCACATGTTCCCAAATTTTTTGACTCCGCATTCAGAAAGTTATCAAATTTGAGAATCTGACTCCTGTTCAGACTCCGGTGTCAAGCGAAATTTCTGAACTCTGCGAAATTTCTAACCTGTCATTGTTTTTCAGTTATTTTGCTTCTCAGAATAAAGAAATAAATCTGGCAATTACTGTTTTGATGTGTGTTGTGCAAAATAAAACATTTTGGTTAGATGTCAGGGTCCTGCAACAAGCTATGGCACGGGAATAATGTTGAGTTCGCGTTGCATCCTCAACATGAAAATGTCTCTTGATTCTGGAATAAACACAATAGAAGATTTCAACAACTTTAAAAACAGATCAAGAAAGCGACCCAGAAGCTTATCTATGGTCTCGTTGAATAGCTATGATTGGGAAGAATATTGGAACACCAAAACTATACCAAACAATGGACTTAATTCCAAGAGAAGGAAACTGGAACAAGGCAAAGACTAAAAATATCCAGTCTACAAGGATATTACAAAGTGTATTTATTCAAACTATTGTGTATTTATACTCCGCATAGTAATTGTAAGTCACACTTACGAAGAGAGTAACCCGAAACATTGTAGAAATGGTTTACATGAACATTAGCTACCAAATTATAAGTAAGTTTCCAGATTTAAACGGATAAAAAGTGGGCATTATCACAAAACGATTTTGAACTTCCGCGAAGTAGTATCGAACCGCCGTGAACCGTCACGTAAGACCACCAGAGTCGCCACGAAGCCGTGCGCGATGCGAACTCAATTACGGGCGCCGTCGAAACGTAGAAGAGTTGATGTAACGCGACGTGCGATTTATTGACCAATGAGAATTCGAGACCAGCTGGAAGTTTCGGCTATCATGAAGGGCTTAAAAGAAGGCATGGTTCACAGCTTCCTTCAGTCCTTCCTCGAGCCTCTGCTTGAGTAGTAGCAGGTCTAGCCACTGCAAGACTTTAGGCCACTGCCTAACCTTCGCTTTAGCCCACTGGCTGAGAAGAAGTTTCCCACTGGAAACTTGTACAGTCTACAGTTAGTCTGTTGAACTGAGACCCATTGAATTTATGGCAGTATGGTTTACTCTCTTCCTCCATGAAAGAATAGAACTCGTATTAACCCCTGCTGCTCGCAGTAACATTTGTTACGTACTTTAAACCCTGTTATTCGCATTGACCCCTGTTGCTTTGATTACTTTTCTGATACATTATAGATTAATAGCGCAGTGCTTAAAGTTATATTAATAAAACCATGAGTGAATACAAATGTGGGTGATGTTAAAGCTGAGCGTAAAATCGAATGACAAAGGACGGGTCTGACTTTCTTCATTGTAAAATCAGGCGCGCCAAGGACATGTTCCTGCTAAAATAACCAGTGCTCCCGAGGAACCGTTCCAAATAACAGGTTATTTAACTGTTACATAACTTTATCACGTTGCATTCCGGGTTGGTGAATTCGTTTGGCTGATTTGCCAAACGTTTCCTACGGGTATGTTTTTCGGCAATTGTCCTCAGACGTTCCGCACCTTCACAGGACACCTTTGAAAAGTCGCCAAAGCGCAAAAATTCGCACCACCATCTTCTGATGCACGTGTGAGCGCAAAAGTCGGTCTAGCGCTTGTCGCAGATCAAACGTCGGTTTTCCGATTTGCCTATACCCTTCCCTTATGCAATCCACAGTGCTTCAATTAGTCATAAAAGCTTTGAATGTAACATTCTTTCCAATTACTCTGTATTCATTGCGATTCATGATACATGCAAAAACCAAACCTAACAATGGTCTCAGTGGAGTTGCGTTTTCGTGAGCTATTATCTTTCGATTTGTGGCCTCACAACCACATCAAATTTGTCAGATTCAATGTGCAAATAATCAACAAGTTGAAAATCTAAAGTAATTGGTGCATTGTTCTTTGCTTGGAAAGTTTCCAACCCACCAACACCTTGGCTTATGTTGTATTCACTGCGTTTTTTGTTCCTTTCAGAATTCAAACCTACCAGTGTTCTCAACGGAGGTGCTTTTTCGCGAGATATTTTTTCTTTCGAGTTTGTAGCCTGTCAACCGCTTCAACGTTGCCAAATTTCGCGCGCAAACAAGCAACAATTTGAAAAATTGCAAACATTGATACAATCTTTATTGCTTTGAAAGACATAAACCCATCAACACCTTGGCTGATGCTGTAATTACTGCAAAGTTTGTTCCTTGCGAAAACCAAACCTACCAATTTTGTAAATAAAGCTGTCTTTTTGTGAGATGCTTTTTCTTTCCAGTTTGTATCCTACCAACCGCTTCAGCGTTGCCAAATTTCATGCGCAAATAAGCACAAAGTTGAAAAAACAAAGACATTGGTTCAATGCTCATAGCTTGAAAAGTTTTAAAACCTTCAGGGACCACAAAAGCCGATTAATCGTCTTGCTCGACAGTTTTTCAGCAAAAACTCGCGAACCACTGAAGGTATATCGACAAGTAAAACATTGCAAGAAAGGTTTTCGTGAGAACTTTCAGGTAGGTCTAACAGCAAGTTATATTTGCATTCGAAATTTCTTAGAAAACCCCTTTTTTGCTTTGTTTCTTGCCTTTTTGGGAAAGATCTTGATGATTTTGAAAAAAATTATTTCCACCGTTTTAGCTTTTTTGCAAGGACTATACCTGGCCTCGAGTGCTTTCAGGGACTATACCAAGTCACTTACCATTATTTCAGGGTTGGGGAAAAACAATGTTGCGACAAAAAAGCAAATTGGGGCAAAAAAGGTAATTTGAAGAAAGCGATTTTTTAGGTTTTACGCCATAATCGCTGCCGATAAAGGATTTCGGAGTGCAGCATTGGAACAACGCAAAAATACAACCGATAGCAAAATATCGAAACTTTTCAAAACGCTTTATTGAACTTTTTGTCAACTTTTCTTCAATTTTCGGACACTTGTCAGAAATTTTTTGGATCATTGATATAACTTTTTTTATTCTCATTACTTCTGCTTCAAATTTGGTAGGATGTTGCAGGACGCAGATGTGAAAATGTACTGCAACTTTCAGATTTTTTTGTGATTGGTACCGGAGATATGATATTTTACATGTGAAAAATGACCAAAACTCCCCTAAAAAATCAACAAATTTGTTTTTGTACTTTCCAAAAAATTTTCACAATTCTTTTATAAATATTTTTACAAACTTTGGGTTCTGGCTGACATTTTCTGTGCCGAATGAATTTTTCTAACGCGTTTGCAGATTTTTCTACAAGTTTTGAACATACCCACTACTTTTGTTTTGACTACTCTGCTTTTTCAGTTTTTCCCTTGTTTGAGTTTGCCAATGACGCCTCAAAGCTATTGCCAATATCTACAATATGCGCGGTGAAAAAGCTTTTCTTACACTACCTTCCTGGTGGATGTACCTATAGCGGTTTGCGAGTTATCGCAAAAATCGTGCAGTAATGTCAATTTATCGGCTTCTGCGGTCCCTAAAGGGTTTCTTGCGAGAGTAACAATACCCATGATCTCAGTTGAGCCGCCTCTTCGCACGATATGTTTTTTCGTTTTTCCGTTGCCAAATTTCTTGCGCACACAAGCAACAAGTTGTAGCAAATAAAAACATTCGTGCAATGTTCATTGCTTGAAAAGTTACCCTGGAATGCTAACGGTGTTGGCATGTCACACGAAGACTGACCCCATGCGAATTTCACTCGTTTTCGAAAAAATAATCTTGGCTATTTTTGGCCAAGGTTACCAACGGTCAAATTTTCTGTTTTTTAACCTTTTCTGCCAAGGATACCAACGGTGAAAACTTTTGTTTTTTTTGGTCATTTTTAGCCAAGGATAACAATGGTGAAAGTTTTTGTTTTTCTTGGTCATTTTTGGCCAAGGATAACAATGGTGAAAGTTTTTGTTTTTTTGGTCACTTTTGGCCAAGTATACCGACGGTGAAAGCTTTTGTTTTTTTTGGTCATTTTTGGCCAGGGATACCAATGGTGAAAGTTTTTGTTTTTACTTTGTCATTTTTGGCCAAGGATACTAACGGTGAAACCTTTGTTTTTTCTTGGTCATTTTTGGTCAAGGTTACCAACGGTGAAAGTTTTTGTTTTTCATGGACATTTTTGGCCAAGGTTACTTTTATTGGCCACTTTGGCTATGAATACAATGATGAAGGTTATGTTTGTGATTTGAGATTTTGATCCACCTCTGGCATCCCTCTCTATCAAACGCAAATTCGAGTTCGATGGAGGCAACTGTTGGCACCCTACTGTGCAACCAGGAGTTCGAGCTCCAGGAGGCAATTTCTGACATGGGATTGCAAGTACGAGTACACTTGTACACCGGTAGGCAAGCGTTGGCAAAAAAGTACGAGTATCTCGGACCCCGGAATGGAAACCCCATTGAAAATTTTCGGACTTAGTCGTTGACCTCAATTATTTTTCTTTTTCTCACCCTAACCCGACACACTTACCTAAACACGAATTCCTAAGCCCTAATGAACAGTTTTATCAGTGTATTTCGTATACACAATATCCCCCTGTTCATGCACACACGGTGTGAAGTCAGATATTTTGCAAGTCAGAAATTTCACTTGACACCGGAGACAATCATCGATCCAACCGAAATTTACCTATGTTTTACTTAAGAAATGACCACACAGACTCCTCCTATTGCCTAAATTGAAAAGTGACTCCAGATCTGGGTCCGTTTTTTCACAAAGGTTTGACTCCGGTGTCAAGCGAAATTTCTGACTTCACTCCATGTACGCATGCGCAGAGTACCATTCTACATATCAAATACGCTGACAAAACTTATTATTAGGGCTTAGGGATTCGTGTTTAAGTGTGTCGGGTTAGGGTTGGAAAAGAAAAATAACTGAGGTCAACAACTAAGTCCGAAAAATTTTCAATGGTTAAAGTTATTCCTGTACTATAGCTTGTGGTGGGTGCCTGACATCTAACCAAAATGTTTTAATTAACACAACAAACATCAAAAAAGTAATTGCCAAACTCTATTCTCTTACTTTGAGAAGCAAAATAACTGAGAAACAATAACAGGTCAGAAATTTCGCTTGAAACCGGGTCCATAGAAAAACGCAGAATCCCGCCGGAGTCGACTCCGGCACTCCGAATCCATGGCCACCTCTGCACTGAGGTTCAGTCTTGTGTTGAACAAATCCGAGATTTTTGCAATCCCAATCCAGTCCAAAATTTCTTTGAGCAATCCGGTCCGATCCTGATCTGGTAGACCTCTCCAAATATTTGATCCAATCGGGTTTATATTCGAAAAACCCTCTGATTAAGCTGTTTACTGCAGTGATCAATGCAGCTTGGATATCCATATCTGATCCGGTTGAGTTTTTTCAAAATCCAGTCTGATCTGGATCAAGTTCTGAATTGCAGAATTAGGTTGGTTGGATCGCGACCCGGAATCATGTTCAACACTGGTTCAGTCGGTGGCAAAGTCAGCGAAGCATACCATCACGTGTTATGTGAAGCGAAGCACAATATATATATATATCTTTCACTGCTATCGTCAGCCCACTTGGTTGATCAGTCTGTCCAGTATGGTAGTATACTTCTCATATGATGTCATCCAATGAAATAACGATTCTTTTTGGATCGCAAACAGGTACTAGATTACTGTTCTAACTAGCAAGCGTTGTATTTATTCCAGTGCTATACAGCGTTTGTCTTAACCCATGTGAAATAATTTTTCTTGCTGTGAAACAGCAATTGAATATTTTTGGTTATCGCAGTGGCATTTGCGTCAACTATGCGTGATTTGATCTATATTGCCAGGCTAAGTAGTTGTTCAAAACAAATAAAAAACGAATGTCAGCGAATTGCGTTGAAACCGAGAAAAGCAGTTGCCAAGTCAAAATTGAAAGCAGTTATTTTTCAAGACTAAAAGTATAGTCTGTCTAGGCATCAAAAGGGAAAAACATCGATGCTGGGATTGAGATCAAAGCATTGCAACAATCAGTGAATGAATCAGAAATCCCTATATAATTAGTTCACATCTGAAAAAGTGATAGAAATTATTCATCTGCATTAACGTTAAAACTTGTTTACCTCTCTACACTGGTTATCAGCTTTTTCAGCGATTTTCTGCCAAAGTAAGTAATGTAGCAAAATGAAAGGAGTTGAAAAGAGTCAGACATAAGCAGAGTATATAGCGTGAAAGTTGTAATGCACCATTGCAAAATTGGAGTAAAGTGGTGTAAACAGTGTATTAAAAAAATTGCAGAAATAATTTCTCATGGGAAATAAATTGCTTGCAATTTCATTGAAAACTTGAAACTAATAAACTTCTAGTTTGATATATCAATGGAAAGCTGTATGTTTGCTGTAAACTTTTGAGGAATCAACTGACTGGGCTCTGCTATCTTCTTTTTGTGATGATTGATTATTCAAACTTGCAATATCTGTATTCAAGTAACTAATCTCCACAAAAGTGTTACATGAAAATAAATTTCTATTTTAAAAAATTGATGGATTCAAACCCTTGACTTTTGTGGAGACTAGTTTGATATATCATGCTATTGTAAGATTTTGCCAGGTTACCAGCACAACTACTTATTACTTGCTAAAATACCAAGTTTGGCTCGATTTATATTAATCACTGCTTTCCTTTGTTCATTAGGTCAAGCTGAATCAATTGCTGCCCAAATCCATGAGGAAGCTTGTTTTAAAAACTATGATGCCAAAATATATTGCTTGAAGGATGAAGGAAAGTTGTTTCATGTGAATGAATTGTCATGTGCCATCATTGTTTGCTCCACCACAGGTGAATACCCAATTTAATCTTGTATGAATGACTGCAACATCTTATTTAATCCTTATCCTACATAGTAGCTAATTGTGACTAGCTAAGTGGCCATATGCAAACTGTAAAAAATGCAATGACACCAAAACAAATGTCTTTTGTAAACATTTTATTTTTATGTACCACTTGTTAATTTCGGATTAAGCCATTCAAAATGAAATATTGCAGCAGCAAGATTTTGAAAGTACAGTATTCTGACATCAGAGTGGATAAAATGAAAGTTTGTTGACCCAGTGCCAAATAACTCGTTCAATTGTTGACAGCCTTGTGATAGCTGACTACTGATTTTAATTGTTAGTTGACAAAGCTGAAATCAGCCTTTAGTTATTACAGTGGCAAAAAGATTTAGAGGAAAATAATGCAAATCTTTAAAAACAATTGGGTTAAAATTGAAGCACATCAAGAATAAAGAATCACTAGACTTAAACTGGCTGTGGCCATGCATGTCAATTTTTTACTTCTGCAAAATTATGATCTGCTACTTATCACTTCTCTCAGTAATCTAATTGTGATTAAATTGTTTTGTTTGTGCAGGCGATGGAGATCCCCCTGAAAATGCTCGAAAGTTTATTCGTACTCTCAGACAAAAACAGAACAATCCATCAGACAAATTTTTGAAACATTTTTACTATGCACTATTGGGCCTTGGCGACACAAATTATTCCACTTTTTGTGGGGGCCCAAAAAAGCTGGAATCTGCTTTGCAGAAATGTGGTGCTACCAGATTTTATTCAACTGCATATGCTGATGATGCTACTGATATGGCAGATACCATTGAGCCATGGCTAGATGGTTTATGGGCTGCAGTGGGTATTCATTATAAGGCATTGGAACAAGTAGCCACAAAGGACTCATGCTTAACTTCTTCAAATCCGGACAATACCCATAGTGAAAATTGCACCAGTTTCTGTGAAACAGTCACACACATCAACAAGAACGGCAAAACTGGAGATGCTTTGAGAATTGCCAGCAGTAGTGTCACATTAGACAACGCTTCACTCACAAAATCAACCAAAGAGTTGACTATGGTGAACCACGTGAAATCAACCGATGCTTGTGCAATAACCCAAGTTCTACATTTGGAAAAGCTTTCTGTGTCAGACATTTTGGCTGCAGCAGAAGATGTGACTAAGGCTATGCATCAGACCCTGCATGCTCCAAACTTGTTGCAGTTGGACACTGGGCCTTCCGATTTGATGAGCAGCCTGGTGTGTAATGGTAATAATTTAACACTACCTCCAGCACTCCCACATTACTTGGAAATTGAAATTCGTAACGGTCCCCCTTCACAAGAGGACGTTTCTGGATACCAAAACAACTTTCCTTTTCCAATGGCATGCGGTTGTTCAATTGTAGCACATGTTACATCCATGAAGCAGCTAACGACTGCCGGTGCACTGAAGCAAGCACTGGAAGTTCAACTCGAATCGAATGAAATGTTTGCGTATCAGCCAGGCGACTCGTTTGCAATATGTTGCGAAAATGATGAAGCAGAAGTAGTATGGCTCATCGAAAGGTTTGTCAGAAGTTAACAGAATCGCCCTTGAGTTTTAATGTATTAAGGCTTGTTGAGCTCATGTGTAACCGCAGCTTAAACAGATGTTTGCTGGTATAATTTAAGCCCTAACTCAAAAAAACTTGGTTCGACTGCGCAAGTGCCACCTGGCTTTGAGCTAAATGTGTCAGTTTGAAAGTGGCACAACTAGCTAACACAAAAATCGGTCCGATATTAAAATTATGCTCTTAGTGCGGTTATTTTGTTATAAAACTGCAGGCTTGTGCATATACTGTAGATTGTTTTCAGACATCGTATTTTCTTCAGCGAAGGTACTACGCCGTTGGGAGATTTTTGCACGCAATGTAACTGAAGCTACTAAAAACAAGTTGTGTTTAGTTTCTGGGACATTTTATCAGTCATAAATTTTTTTTTTCGTTTTTCTCATCTAGGTTGAATCTGAGGGAAGTAGCTGACAAGTCCGCAACGCTGAAAGTGAGAAGTAACACTGCGAAGAAAAATGCTAATGTTCCTAAGTTCATACCGCAGCCATTCACCATTCGCCAAGCCCTAACAAGCTGCCTGGAAATCAGATCCGTACCAAAAAAGCCGTTCTTGCGTGCTCTAGTAGACTGCACCTCTGATGTTTCCGAAAGACAGCGATTGGAGGAGCTCTGTAGTAGACAAGGCGCAAACACATACACTCAGCACGTAAGAGAATCTGCTCTGTGCATTCTCGACATTCTATCCATCTTTCCCTCCTGCCTACCCACGTTCGCCTTATTGGCCCAGTTTCTACCTCGATTACAAGCGCGACGTTACTCCGTTGCCAATTCGCCGCTGGCCTCTCCGCACAAGCTGCGTTTCGTGTTTACCGTGGTGAACCTTGAAAAAGCTCATGGGCGACGTTTTCAGAGGGAAGGGGTATGCACAGGCGCGTTACGAAAGATGTACGACAGAATGCTGGAAAGCAAACGGGAGTGTGCTGGCAACGAGACCTTGCGCATATTTCCAACAAAATCTAACGAATTCCGCTTGCCAGATGATCCTTCAACGCCCCTGGTAATGATCGGTCCTGGAACAGGCATAGCGCCATTCATAGGCTTCTTGGAACATCGCGAATCCTTGAACACCTCAGCGAGTGTTTCGCTGGGCGAGTCGTGGTTGTTTTATGGATGTAGATTCAGGGACCGGGACTACTTGTACGAAAGCCAACTTCAAAGTTTCCATCAGAATGGTGTCCTCAACCATTTAGAAGTTGCTTTTTCCAGAGAACAGCACCAAGACGGCGAGATCAAGTATGTGCAGCATTTGCTAAAGCTGCAGGCAGACGTGGTCGCAGAGCTGCTCCTCAACACAAGTGCGATATTTTATGTGTGCGGTGACGCTCGGAACATGGCCAAGGATGTACGGCGATGCATGCTCGATGTGTTAGCGCATGCAACAGGTTGCAGTGAAGAGAGCGCTGCTGAAACTTTCAGTGATATCTGTGCGCGGAAACGATACAAGGAAGATATATGGACGTAATTTAATACGGGCAGGGGGAAAACATCGTATGTTTTAGTGAAAAAAAAATCGGAAACGTTTTAGCCGCATGTGACATCGATCTGTGCAACTGTAACTAGCAGATTGCTTCCTTTGTTAAATTAAACCTATCTAAATTCTTCTTTTGCTACGTAAATGGTATTTTATCTATCGCGTTTTCGCATCATGTGTCGCATGGAGGCTGTCACAGTCTTCTTTTGGTTCAACGCATCCGTGCAATAAATGAGTGTTATCCCAAGATTGAAAACGTGTACATTACGTTGTGTATTACGAAATAAATATACGGGCGCAAGTAAACTAAATGTCTCAGCGAAAAGTTTAACACAAANGAAACACATTGTCAGTNTGCCTTTCACCGATACTACCACAGCGCACGTACTAAGTTAAAGTCTGAGGTGCACTTTCAGGTACACTCAAACCTTTTGGCACCTTGAAATTTTTGTTGGGTTGTATACGTTCGTCTCACGGTGCTGAGTAATGCAGGTTACCGCAACAGTTCGCTATGCATGGAAACGCAACAGGATTTCGAGAACGCAGTGATTTTAAACGACGTAAACTGAGCTAAAGCATCCGCACCGCAACCAACACAAAACAAACAGCGCATTGGCAAATTTGGGAATAGGTAAAATTGTTCGGAACAAATGGACTCAAATGCATGAACTTAGAAGGGAAATTATCATCAACGGTGGCGCAACACTTTGACGTGCAAAGCGCGGGTCGTGGTTTCGCCAATAAAATAAATGCGGCAGAGTGAAACAATTTTTGGACGAATATTACCATAAGTCCAACCACGGAACGCAGCACCGCGGATAAACTCTATTTCAAATAACGTGTGCGTCGCAATTACGTTACCACGACCGTGTTGCTGAATAGTATGCCAAGATAAGGTTTTCTGACTTTCTTGTTTGGTTCACGGCATCATGATTAAAAAAACGCGCGTTTCAAAACCAACAGATTTCTGCGCACGATTGAGAAATTCCTCGTGGCGTTCGACGAACGTGGTGCGAATAAGTTCCACTGCGAAACAGTAAGGCCGAGACTACTTGAGATCCAGAAGCATTTTACCAGGGTGCTCCAAATAATCTTTTAACTTGTTGGAAAATCTCGCCATGGTGGCTCCCTCTATAACACGATGGTCACCGGACCAACTGACACTCATGACGTGGGCTTTTCGCAGCTGCCCGTCGTGATCAAAACGCGGCAGGACCTGCAGAGTTAAAATTCTTTTAATAGTAGGTAATATATTTACACTAAACGTGCAACACGACAGCCCAAGAACTGCAACGCTTGGAAAAAATGAGGTGGTCGATTTTAAGCTAACCCGCTCCCTGAACACAAAGGTCTAGGGCATGGGTTCTCAAACTTTTCTGTTCTACGACCCCATTTTGAAAAATGTTTTTCTATGCGACCGCTTGATGGATGGATAGCTTAGATGTTAATGATACGTGTAAACGTCTCATTACCGATCTCAAGATGCAGTCTGTCTTTGGAGAAATCATACAAATGAACACAATCCACAAAAGTAACTATACACAGTAACAAAAGTACTACGTTATGGAAACAGTAAAACGAAAAACAATTAACAAAAACATTTCACTTTCAAGAAGTTATCAAGCACAACCAATGGCATGGATGCCCTTGATAATTTTTTCACAGATCATCCATTCGTAGATTGATACAAGACAACGAAGGACATTCCAACATTTTTCAAAAAGAATCGGTTTTGTACTTGATTATTATGAAATTTGGTAATGCCGCTTCACACAAACACGCTGTGCAAAAGGCTAATCGTTTATGAATGGCTAGATCAGAATTGACATTCATTTCTTGTTGTTATCCAAAAATGGCATAAACTGTTTCGAAAATCCCAGTTGCAAACGTTTGTCGTTTACTAACTCCGCAAACTCATCCTGGGCATGACTGGTGTGTCCCCTCCTGAAATTTCAATTGTGTATGGCAGGGGTGAGGAACCTGTTCACTATCACGGGCCGCATGAATTGTGCATCATCACTGGCAGGCCGCAAAACCAATTAATTTTATCCTAAAATTTTACCTTTATCTATTACGAAAGTGTCTTCTCCTGAATTACTATCTAAGTACCAGTTACAACACAAGTGATATATCTCAAAGTGTTTTACTAGGAAATCCATTTCACACATTTTATGCATCTTTAGTCCAGCGATTTGCGAGAAAAAACTTACAGGTTAAATGATGAAAAAAAATTAATGAATGCATGTGGACTG
>JGI24159J19872_10007947_pt1 | contig 13888 bp, 10 predicted proteins | sample Ectturendosymbi4_FD_19872 | JGI IMG/M metagenome (IMG submission 19872) | reverse complement strand
ATAATCTAAAACTCAAGTGTTATTGACAAAATTTTGACACCTCAACACAGTTTGATGAAACTGCTAAAGTTCGTAATCTAAAACTCACAAACCTTTTTCAAGACTGTGAAGATCGTTGTGTATACTCAGTTTCCCGGCTTTAGCATTGACGTGATTTTGACGACGCTTGTACTGCAGGTGATTGTGAGAAACCTCAGCACTGGAACAAGAGTTGTACTGAAATCTCATTACGGCTACGAGGTAAATAACGAACATTCCTGAAGACATGCGGTCTATTCGTTTTGCATTGCTCAAGATGGTTTCAAACTCTGGTGCAGATTGATGAAGTGAAGATTTTGGGGGAGGATCGTTTCCTCATCGCCCACACTTCTGACACACTTCTGCTCGGAGACTTGCTTCGCAACAAACTATCCGAGGTCACGTGGCAGGGAACTGGTGGAAACGAGAAGTATTTCTTTGAAAATGAAAACGTCTGCATGATCTTCAATGCTGGTAAATTATGTGAACGATTCGTTTCAACCTCCTGTATTTTATCAGAGCTGACCACAGCGCATTACTGTTTCTGCCAAACTTATTTTCATCGCTGTATCGAGACTGTAAGATAAAATGTTCCTAAGCTTGTTCAAAACTTTTTTGCACTTTCACAAACAGCTCGAAATCGAAACAACCGTGTGGCGAAAGCGAAACGTTCTTTTTCTTGTGTGGGTTTTTTGATGAACAAGATTTCCCGCTCCTGCACAAACTCCAAAAATACAGATTGGTGGTATTTTTATTTGTCGACTGTGGTATTGGTTTGGTGCCAAGTACAGTACGTTACTTGCGGAGGCCAGTCGTGAAGTTAATTTGCGTTGTAACGCAGAAGATACCCGAACAGGTGATAAAGATGAGTCAGCAAAGGAGGGGCCGGGCTCGAAACCGCAAAGCATGTCTTTCGTACCCCGTTAATGTTCTCGTTAGTTGGCTTTCGTGTAACCGAGTAATTCGGATATGAAGCTGAAAAGTGATTCGGATGATATTGCGAGGTTGTTTCCTTGCTTAGGCGAACTGTCTCTTGTCGAGTACGGCAGCAGTACCATACTGGGATCTGTTCGAACGGAGCTCATGAATCCACACTTGATAAGTGTCAGACTCAACGAAAGGTTCCACGCGCACAAAGATGCAGAAGACAACAAGAAGATGGCGTACTTGATTGATCCCAAAACTATATCTATTGGTAAGATAAAAAAGTTCATTGTTGCTTATTATCTGTAAATAAACCTGATGACATCAAGTCANAAAATCAGGACGTTTTAGCGTTTACTTTCCCGAAAAGCTTCACATTAAACCTCGAATGCATCATGCATCGATATTGTCTTATTTTTCATCCATACCGTTGAGTTGTCTCGCCTGCATATTATTTGTGCTTGTGCTGGTCACATTTTTGAATTGTGCTACTTGTTTAAGAGTTGATAAAATGCAAGGGATTGACATTCTAGCTTTATCAATCGATGTTTCAATGCAGCTTGCGTCCAGTGCTTGTTTTCCGAAATTTTTTCAATTGTGGACTATGTTTATTTTGAAAAGTGCAACAGGTTTGAAGTAAGCATACTTTAGAAACTAAGCTACAGTTATTGGCTCTAAAAGAACCTGATTTCGATGAAATCCCAAGTAGAAGTTTTGTTTTGTTCTATTAAGCTTGCGTTTATCTTTATTGAAACCTTATTTGAATGTTCTGACCGGAAAATAAGAAGCAAAACATACATTGTTATTTTTTGGACGCACAAGCTGATGTGCAGGCATGTCAGAAATTTTCAAGGAATTAAAAAAAATAAATTCAGATAAAGTTCACCTATTTTTTGGAATTTGTTTTTTTATTTATGGTTTATAAGATTTTGGCTTTTATTGGGAAGAAAGTGGCAAAAGATATTTTGCTGGTCGGTAAATTTGCAAGACGTTAATGCATCGCTGACTTTTTCTGTTTGCATACATTGCAGTTGATTTGGTTCTGTCATATTCAGTAGCCACGATTCAGCACAATTCCAAGTTGGACTGGTTGGAGTTGAATGAAACAGGTTTGGCTGTTGTTCCTTTCATGTGTCTTTGGCACGAGTGTGCTCTCTCTCCAAGCGTACCTGCATAACTACAAAGCAAGTTTGAAGTGAACCTTTCGCATACGTACTTTAAGATGCGATGCCCAGAATGCTTGTGGTCACAAGAGACGCAACAATTTAATGCTTTTTAATAATGCCCACAGCGTTTCATTGTTTGAATTTTACTTTGCGATCGACGCTAACGCTGCCTTTCGACATACCCTCAATACTGTCTCAGCTTGAAACCAACAAAATGTAGCAGAGAACCGAATCGACGCTTGCTGTGCAGCTCTTGTCGCTGTAATCAGCTGGACAATGAAAAGCATTTGAATAGTGGTCCGATAGAAACTGTGCAAAGTAAACCTGGATCTAACCACCGAGGAAACAGTTCGAAACTGTTAATTTTGCGTTTATACCAATGCAAGTCCATGTCAACGAAAGGCTGTGTTGATACAACCTGGGTAGTTGCATTTTAATTTACACTTTGGACTTGACAAAGTGCGATTTTACTGATATTTATTGACATAAGGATAAGACGATTATATTGAAAATTGTTTGCTTTGACAGAGTTGTGAATACCTTAACCAGTGGTTATTCGTTGTTTGTGGAAAGAGTAAAAGTGACATTGCCGAGGTGTGAAACATCAATCAAGATGTTGAAACGTCGTTTGAACCTGTTTGAGGTGACAACTGAAATAAGCTGAAAACAGTAAAATGTTGCTTCGTGAAAAGCGTTCATTGGCGCTCAGAAACAAGAGTGCTTTAAAAAATTTCAATTCTGGAATGTCAGCGACGATAGCTATTTTAGTTTTCCTGCGGAGAAAGTATTCATTTCAGCACATCTTGACCGCTTATCAATAAACTGCTTTCCATCACAACTTCGCCAAACCTATGCACTGCTCACTGATAACTCTCACTGGGACGTATCATGACCATTGTAAACAAAGGTGTGTACGGTAATTTACGGTGGTTGCCTCCAACTTGGCCTTTTCAATACGACAGCAAAATAAACAAAAAAGTTTTTGGCTCTGGGTGAATAACATTGTCTCAGACATTTCTTGCAAAAAGAGAGTCAGAGACAAATCAGTGGTGTTACGCTTCATGCAGGTGGCAATTTTTCAAGATGCACTCTCACCTTAAAACCCCATGTTACATGAAAGCTTAATTTCTGGTACTGTTCGAAGAGTTTTTAAACTTCTTTTTAATTTCTTCCGATTAATGATTATATGTCAACCCTTCTATTCCCGTAATTTAAAACTCCGTGATTAAAAAGAATAAACACGTTTTACTGATTTTAAATAACCAATTTTTGCTGTTTTTTTGCTTGGTGATTGCTCATATTTAAAACATTTTCAGTTCAAGCTAACATGCCTTTCATCACTAAAATATTTTGTGGTTTGTGAAAGATGGTACGGAATTAACTTTATGGTTGAATATAATAATCGCCAACTTTCATGAGCTTGATCAACATTGTGAAATTTTCCCGTTTTGACAAACATTTTTGTTAAATAATAAATGCATGGAGTTGCTGCAAATTCATATTGTGAACACTGAACAGTATAGAAACAAATATCGAAAACATTATTTTATTTGACATTTCGACTTAGCCATGTGCCATCTTCAAGAAAAAAGTAAAACACACCAGGGAAATAGAAAAGAGAAGGTGCGGTGTGAAGGCAATGGTGCTATATTATGTAATCTAATGAATATCGGTATGTGTCAAATAACAGGTACGGAATAGATGAACCATCCACGTTGAGATCCTGTATTGCGTAAGACAGCACGAATGGCTTCAAATCGTGCTTTCGCTTTTCTATATCAGCGGTGTTTTTTACTATTTTTTCCTGAAGATGGCATGTAACTAAGTCGTAACGTTGAATAAAATAATGTTTTCAATGTTTGTAGCTGTACTGTTCACAATAAGAATTTATGTTAAAGCTTGTACCTTTTGAGGATGTCACAATACGTGAGCACTGCGTTTAAATGAAATTTGCAGAATGCGTTCTCCAACAAGAGTTGTCATGTTTTGCTCATACGCAGCTGATATCCTAAGGCAGTGATTCTTAACCTGGGGTAAATTTACCCTGGGGGTAAAATTCATCTTCCAAGGGAGTAAATATACAGAACCATAAATTGCAGCCAATGTAAATTTTTATAAATCATTCTAAACTGTAAGAGTTTGTCAATTTCGTATTTTCAACAAATAGCACCAATTGAGTGTATTGGGGGTAAACCTGGTAATCTTGTTTGATAAAAGGTAAAATATGTAAAAAAGGTTAAAGAATGTCTTAAGCAAAGCTTTGAAATTCCAACGCGATTAAAGTTAAAACCGAGAACGTTCTTCAAAATAGTACTTCTTGTCGAACGAAGCGGTTGCCTGTTTCCCAGTTTAATATCAACATGCAGCAGCAAACGTCATTTAAATGGTGATCACTTATTCACTTACCCGGTCAATCTCTCGACAACAGCACAACTTTTTAGCCCTCTTCAACAGAGCTGGTTAGACTTTCTGACATCTTGCGACTACACCGGATGGCAGAAATGGATTAAAAAGTTATCCGTTTATAAAGATCTTTCACCATCGCTATGCATACATTACCTATGCAGTAGACTTAATTTCGTATATATACACAATACACATATATAGTAGATTTTTGCGATTCATTTGTGATGCGAATATGCGATCACTGAGACTTTGTGTGCATGATGCATTCTTGTTTGTATTTCAGGTCAGAAGTTGCTGTTTCGTGACAAAAGGTTGCGACTTCATCTGTACGACATAGCTACGGAACAGAAAACAACATTGTTGAGCTACTGCACTTTTGTCCAAGTCAGTCACTAAAATTTTCATTAACTTTTGTGTCAATATGACATTTTGTTTGTGCTGCAGATACGACCGTAAAACTAAGAAATGGCTTTTGCTGTTAGTTTTGACAATGCTTTTGTTCTTGTCGTCCTCTTGTATCTTTAAAAAGTATTTTTTCGCGTATCCAGTGGGTACCTCAGAGTGACGTGCTCGTAGCACAAAATCGTGACAGCTTGTGCATTTGGTACAACATCGACATGCCTGAACGAGTCACCATGTTCCCCATCAAAGGTGAAATCATAGCCTTGGAAAGGAGCGAAGGAAAGACTGAGGTAATCAAACTTGTTACGTACACTGCCGCTACTTCTGCCGAACTTTTCAGTCGAAGTCCAGTTTGTGTTCAGTTCAATGATATTTCTCGTTGCTAACATTTGATTTTCTCTTAGCTAGAACATCACCAAATTGTACTAAACGTGTATAAGCAATAATGGTGTACCAGAAATAAGGAAATTACTACAAACATTCAAAAGAACAAGCACATGCTGTCACGACCAATCTACGTGAGGCTTACAGGGGTCTTCTGTGAACAGCAGTTGGTGTTGAAGTTTTTCTGTAACTGTTGGTGTTGATGTGAAGTTTTTCTGTCTCTCCCTCTCCATTGAAAAATCTGTCTTTCAGAACGAGTATCGCAGCTCAGACCAAATCTCCCTGACTGTGGTTCTGAAAAAAAAGTTACAAATGGTAGCAGCATAAAACGGGCGCCATATCAGCCTAATTTTAACCCCACTTGCGCTAACTTTCACTTTTTACATATAAATTCAAGAATCATTTGGTAGAAATTCTGCGCTTGTTTTTACTGTGCTCCGAAGCCTGTAACTGAAACTGTTTTATCTGACGTATCTGGGTTATGAATGCAACTCTCTGCCAACTTCACCAAAGGTCACCACTGCCGTAGTACTATGAAACAATTTGAATGTTTAGGAAGCTGAAAACTTGTGTGCATTTAAGCGTTTGCTAAAAACCCACTTGCTTCAAAGTGTGCATGAATCTTATCAAGTCTGGTTCTTCCTCGTCAGTGAATCACTCTTAATACCTGGTTACCATGCAATTTACATTTTTATATGACCGGCAATCTGGTTTTACATTTTATTGTGGGCATTTATGTACTTGTGCTATTATTTTATTACACATAGCTTTATGTAAATCAGACAACTTATTATTGCTATTTTGCTAATAATCAAACTTTTTTTTTCGACGGCTTGACTGGTGCTTCGTACCCACAGCTAACAAGTTCCCCAGCTGATCACAGTGTTAACACTAACAGCCGTCCTTGCGTTTATGTTTTCTCATGAAATGATGCTCTGCTTTGCGAAAAAAAATAATTGAACCTTTTGTTCGATCAAATGAAAACTGTATACTCCTCACTGCAAACACATTTGCTTTTTTGTGATTTCTATGTGGCAGTTGCAATGAGGATGGATCATAATGCGAATATAATACTCTGATCTTTCCTATCGAAAGGAATTCGGCTAGACACTATGATTTTATCAGAGCATATATGTTACCTACCAGGCAGGTATCATCAGCTATTCCTCAGATAGAATGAAAATGGCTCTTTTCAAATCAGGAATTTTATAATACTCTTACTTCGTAGGTTCTAGTCCAGGATGGCGTGAACACTGTGACGTACACATTGGATGAGAACTTGATTGAATTCGGCACCGCTACCGAGGACGGAGACTTCGACAGGTTGCTTGTTGTTCATTAATGCGGTTGAGAATAATATCGATAGTTGATGTCACTGCTTGCTCGACTCTTCAGAAGTAACTGCTGTAAAAGTTGCATCGCCTAGAGTTCTTAAGCAGCGTCATGTGCAACTTGTTTTTATTTCGTACTTTTTCAATTTTCTTGGACCTACTCGATTCAGTCCAAACCAGGCTTGCTCGTCTTTTGTGCCTTGCCGTCAATTACTGGACTCTCGTTCACTTTGGTTCTTTTAAGCGGTGGCCCTGAAGCAAAAGTTGCCATTTGACTTGAACAAAATTCACCAGGAATTTCAGTTTTCAATCGGATCATTTAAGACAATTTTTATTGAGATTTTTTAATCATTTAAGAGAATTTTTATTGAGATTATTAATTCTTGTGGCCCGCGAAGGGTTTCTGAAAGACAAATGTGGCCCACGAGCCAAAACGTTTCACCACTGCTCTAAACGGTTTGTGTGTTTCTTGCCTTCTCATTTTGATATCTACGAAGAATCAATGTCGCCTTATGTTTCGGTGCGTGTACATAGTAATCCGAGCTCACGTAAGTTAGTCTGCAAAAGTAACGTGAATTTATTTCAGGCCCCACGTTTATCTCATGTAGGTAATATTTTGCCGGCTGGGCTTCATTTTGTTCTCGACAACACAATTTTGTTGTCATCAGAGCTGTCGCTTTCTTGGAATCTTTGGACATGTCACCCGAAACAGAAGCAATGTGGAACACACTGAGTAAACTTTCACTTGATGCTCAAAATATATTTGTTGCTGGAAGGTAGGTTTCATGCAAAGGCTCACAGGTAAAGCAGTTAAAATATCCGCTTGCAGATGATAACTTACGAGATGATGTTAACATTGGAATGGCTTGATGGCGTTTTAATGTCGTGCAATTTTTGTTGACTGAGTTCTTTATTAACGCGCGAGAGGCTTCAAGTTCTACGCAGCCTTCTGCAACGAGTCTGGCGTTTACGACTTTTGATTTGGCAAAAGGTTTTCACTTCATTTTTTAATGAAATGGCGTACTTTTTATTAGACGGTGGTTAAAAACCGCCAGTTTTAACTGATTTTAAGCACGAAGGCAAAGAAGATATTTGTTTTTGTAAAACGTTGAAAGATCTGGTGGTGGTTGTTGATGGCCTTTACATCGTGTTATTGATCGCAAAAACTGCTCCATCCAGCAGAGCAACGTGTTCGTGAAAAAGTTAGTCTGCTGTGGCGTATTTTGGACTCTACTTGGTGTAATAATTCTCCTGTTTTGATAAAGATGTGCTTCGTTTTTAATGGAGAATTTTTATTACCTGTTGTTCTGCTCTTTAATAACAACTGTTGGCTTCAAAACGTAAATCAGCAAATTCCAAGTTCACCTTAAATCTTTTTGCGCTGCCAACAAACACAAGAATAAAAAACAGATGAGAGACGTCAATTGAGAACTTTACTTTGTTTAAGGTGTTTTGCTGCTTTGGGAGAATTTTCTAAAGCGCGGTTTTTGAAAGGAATCGAAGACATGATGGATGAATACACAAAAGAGACGGTAAGCCTTCATTTTCAAAAGTTACTGTTCCCTAGGTAGCGAACTGCATGTATTAATTAAAACTGGTTAAAGTATTTGAACCTGGAGTGTTGAGCCATCAACACATGGCCGTTACCCATCAATTTGTTGCAGACTACGCTTTTTTTCACAATGAAACCGCTCGACACACCTAGTGAAAATCTTGGGTTTCAATGCATTAAATAAACAGGTTAATTGCTTGCCTTTGTCTTTTATCGTCAGGGAATGGACGGATTGAGCTTTTTCAAAGTCCAAGCCCGACTCGCAATTTTCAAAAAAGATTTCAAGCGTGCAGAGCAGGTATCTGCATTGGATGCACGGTGCTGTGGTCACTATTTGCGTTGAAGTTAAAAACATTTCTTGAAAGTTACCACCTCGAATACTTTTTGTCTCCTTAAAATTGGTAACACATGTAAAGTTTTTGTTTTCTGTGAAGTTTGAACTTCAAATAAAAATACGTTGATTTTAGATATATTTGGAGAATGGTGCCATAGATGACTGCATACAGTTTTATCAAGACATGCACATGTGGAATGAAGCCCTGGCGGTTGCCGAGTATAAAGTATGTTGTCATGTTCAGTTTATCAGTGTATAGGTCCAATACGTATGTCCACCAACGTCAGATTCTGCTTTGAAATAACTTGCGGTTTGTTCTGGTTGTCTTGGACACGCCAACCGTATTCGCCTCACCATGCGATAATAAGCAAAACTGTGGATGCTGTATTAAACGTCAGCTTGTAATTGGATGGAATAGAAGTTGTAAACAGCTATCATCTATTGTTTATTTCAAAAACTGGTGCCGATGTTTAGACGTATGCTCCTAAAAAATATTGTTTTTATTTTACGGGTTTTGCATTTAGTATGAAAAGGCTTATTCCTCAACCTGCATTTTGAGAGCTCTTATAAACATTTGATTGTTGTTTTATATAAGTTCTTTAGTAATAACAGTGTTATTGGCTGGCTATTTTAGCTGGCATCAACAAATCAGGAGTTGTTAAAAGTAATCGATATGTGTTGGAGATCTGACCGAAGCATTTCATGGCACGTTGATTCGTTCGGGCAGAACCATCCGGAATTGAGTCAGCTGCAACAGAATTATTATCAGTGGTTAATCGACACAAACCAAGATGAGTCCGCGGGCCTGCTAAAGGAAAAGCAGGGTGATTTCCACGGTGCGATTGCTCTGTATATGAAGGCTGGACTGCCAGCTCGTGCTTCGAAACTGGCGTTGTCAAAGTCCGTAAGTGATGGTTTTCATATACTTTGAGCTTTTTCGGATGGATGTTCTCCATTTCCGCGTGTTTTACCGAAACCGCTGCTTGACCATAACTGCTGCTCGTTTCAAGCAGATGATGTTAAAACTTGCGGGAATATATCTTCAGTTTTGAACTCGGCAAATTCTGTTGTGACATAGAAGGTAGCTCACAAAGTAACACAGCCGACATGGTTTTATGATTTACTCAAGTGAAAGTGCACAAAGTGATGATGTTTCTATTTTTATTCTCCGTCCAAGTGAAGATCTGTCTTTCTTTGCGCACGCAAATTGGAATTGTGCTTTCTGCAGCAGGAGGAATTCAAACTAAACAAAACTTGCCTCTTGTGTTTTACCAAACGATTTTCGTTCAAATCTTTTATGGCTACCGTCTGATCAAGGTCTCGTAGTTTTTATTTTTTAAGCCATAACAACAGGCTGCGATGTATATTCAATAAAATTACAGTAATTTGACCCAAAAAACTCCCAACCAGGCCCACTCAGCGGCATACGAAACGCAGCACTTCTCCGGTGCAAACAAGTGAAGACAGCACAACCCTACTCAAAATCACATGGTTTTTGAGTGGGGCCACAACATCCCATTCAATCACCGGACTCGTGAAGGAGTGCCGTACATGATGCTACAATTTAGCTGCGGTTGCAGACTTGACGGGTCTTTCCATTACTTGACTGGGTCCTTAAGCATCAGCTTACTTGGTAACAGGCCCGTAACCAGGGGGGGCGCAGGAGGGGATTAGCCCCCAGCAAAATTTTTCGCCCCCCCCTGGAAAAATGTGTTGGACATAGTTTAAAACTATTTGACATAGTTTAAAAGTATTGGGCCACTCAGAAAACTTTTCGCCCCCCTGGTGTCCCAAGCTGGTTACGGGCCTGGTTGGTACTACCTTAAAATTGCAACGGAAATTGCTAAGGATCTTTCTTTGTGGTAGGTGGTGCATATTATTTTCTTTTGACATTTGACACCTCGTGGTTTAGCTGAAGTTTTGAAATGAATACCATCGTAGCACATTAACACAAAAGTTGCTTTTTGTATAGTTTCACGGATTTCAACAATACGACGCTGACACGTGAACTCTTCACGCTTTTTATTCGCAGGAATTAATGTCCAATCGAAACCTAATGGAACAGATTGCGTCCGGGTTGCTAAGATATGACCTGAATGAGCAGGTTGGCTTTAATTGATATAAAATGATAAATCATATCAGACTTGTACAATTTTTACCCGATTTACCGCAATTCGCAGGCTGGGGAGCTGTTCGAACGCACAGGTAATTTTCAGAATGCCCTGGATTGTTACAGGAAAGACAAGGCTTACAGGTTAGTGAGCTTTGCAATACTGTTTGTCTCTTGCTTACGTTTTTGCTCCGTATCTCTTCTAATGTTCACTCTGTCGTGTTCAGACGAGCTGTGGAGCTCGCCCGCACCTCTTTTCCTTCTGAGGTTGTTCGGCTTGAGTACGAATGGGCCGAGCATCTGAATTCGATTAAGCAGCTTGACTCAGGTAACTTTTCCACTCATCATCAGTGTTTCCGGGAATAAGCGCCGTATCAGCTTCCTTGGCCGGAAGAGCAAGCTTCGTTTTGTTTCTTCGCAGCCATTAATCACTACATTGAAGCAGGAGCCACCGAAAAAGCGGTTGAGGCTGCCATCGCTTCGCACCAGTTCAAGAAAGCTATCCTTATTTTGGAAAGTCAGGACCCGTCAATGAGTGGCAAGTATTACCACAAGATCGGGATGCATTACTCGCAGATTAACGACCACGAGGTGCGGCTTGTCTTATATTGTTTGAAAAAGAATTGCTCGTTGGTTTTATCACAGATCATAAGCAGGCACTGCATTTCATATACAAGGGTGACTACGGTCTGTAAAGTTGGAAGCAGCAGTTCATTGTGAAAATCATTTTTTATTTGAGATACGCACGCGAATCATCAGCACATCACAGTGCTAGTCTTAAGCATTAGGGGTTGGTGGTATTAGATATTTCGATCTGTGTTTATATGAAACTAACTGTGATAAAGCTGTAGTGTGCCGTAAACCGTAGTCGTCAAAGTATTAGAAATACTTCTTTTATGTCTGACACATCGCGTTTTTTGTGCATAATCAAGATCTACGCCGGTTCTTCTGAACAATTTATGAAATCGAAAATGTCAATTTGCTTGAGCTGGAATTCACAACTGTGAGGTCATTGTTTGATAAGTTTTGATGGCTTCCGCAACGAAGGCATTTACAGCACAGTTAGCCAGGGTTGCAGAGTCGGAGGTAAAATGTCCGACTCCAACTCCGACCTTTCCAAAATTACCGGCTCCTGACTCCTTAACATACGTGAAGTTTGCCTGTCAACAATGGCAAAGAAGCGAGCTGAAATTGTTTTTGAAATAAGCATTTTGCTATTGTCGCTAGATACATGAGTTAAGGTTGGGATTAATCTATTTATTTGAAAATTATTTACCAATCATAAAAATTGATTCTGGCCACTATCAATGGATTTTTATGCGTGGTCTTTTCACGGTAATTCCATGATCACTCAGAACCATCTGGGCAATGTCGATTGAGCAATGACGTGTAAAGCGGTTGTGATTACGGGTAGCTGTGTAATCACTAAGCAACGCTCACTGTTGCTTAAGAGAAAGCGTTCTTCCGATGATGCACGGTTCTTCAAGCTGAAGGAAGCTAAGTTTGTAGCAATCAATGGAAATCGTCGTGCACAGCAAGAATTCTCTGTTTCAAGAAAAGTTTCAAAAGAAATTGTATCATTTCAACAGGCACATGTTTGGATTCCTATCTTAAGAATGCGATGTAAAAATGATTCAACTGGACTTCCGGAGTCGGATAACAAAATCCGACTCCATCCAAAATCCTCCGACTCCGCAACCCTGGAGTTAGGGACGAAAACCTGTCAAAACCAACAGACACAGTATGCTGCTGAAATGCAAACCATTTTGACATCAGCTACAACGCCATAAGCAATTCTTTTTCAATGCGCTGTTAGTTACTACACATGCGCAGTGAGCATGATTGGCTTTGCGCAAAACCTGTGTGGGTCCATTAGTCAAATCGTCGTGAGAAGTAATTAGGCATTTGGGCGATGCGCTAAATTGTGCGCAGTGTTCATGAAACGAGGAGAGGAAATGATAATAAGAACATCGGTGTTAATGAAATTAATGATAAGGTGCCAGTGTATGTGAAAATGTATGTGTTGTGCCAAACTCATTCGAGGCGGATTCTGATTGTATGCCTGATTCGGGACTCAACGTTACGCCCGCTGTTACATCTGGTTGCCACATCAAGTTTGTGGCGAGTCCTTGTACGTGTGGACTAAACTTGCACTGTTTTGTTGAAAAAAAATCGTAAAGCGTTTGTTTGCGCGTGATGCATGAGTGTGTTGTTTCCAGACTGCTGCTCGGCTATTCATGAAAGCAGGGTCAAGCAACGAAGCTGTTCAGCTGCTGCTCGCTGCCGAGCGGTGGGGGGACGCACACGCCCTGGCACAGACGTGCATGAAACCTGATGAAATCACCGCACTCTACATCAACACCGCTCAGCAGCAGGAAGCGAAAGGGAAGTTTAGAGAAGCCGAAAGGTAGCAGCGCAATACTTACAATCAGCTATAAACGCGTGATAATTTGACTGTTGTTTTTAAAATGCTTTCAGGGGGGTGTGTTGTTGTTGTTTATTTCTTATTATTGAACGACTTACGCTGAAATTTCAGTAACAGTGTTTAACTTCGCAGATTGTATTTGACTGTTGACGAGCCTGATCTCGCGATAACGATGCACAAGAAACTGCGAAGATATGATGACATGATAAGGTTGGTGCGAGAGTATCATCCCGATCTTCTGCAGGACACTCATCAGCATCTCGCGAAGGTCTGTGTGTTCAGTAGTGGTAGTTTTGATCGCATTTTGGATTTGTAACTGAATCTTTTTCTAATTTAAACCTGACGCATCAGTTTTATGTAAACGCTTTGCTCAGATTGACGGCCACTAACTAAACAAATCACAGCCTTGGTTGGCATATATAGGCAACGTGTTACTCTTCACAGTTAGCGGCCAAATGCATGCATTGATTAGCTCTTATTGCAGAAACCCAAATTAGTGTTCATTTATTTCACGCAGACGCTCGTTTTCCCGCAGTCGCGATCGTTCTATTGTTTATGTTCTGCTTATACCAATGTGTACATGTGTTTGAAAGGCTTTGAGATCAAAAAACTCTATTTCGTTTTCGACGCAGTTGCTAAGTTTGTGTCTCGTGCGACTCATTGCGGGTTGTTTTTTTAAAGCAATTTGTGGGTAAACCGAGGTATTTCTAATAGAGATCGACCGATATATCGGCCGATGTTTGGGTTTTACCGATATATCGGTATCGGCCAAAACGGCCGATATTATCGGCCTCAATAGGAGTTGACAAAACACTGTTATATTCCTCACGCATCCA
>JGI24159J19872_10007946_pt1 | contig 13890 bp, 4 predicted proteins | sample Ectturendosymbi4_FD_19872 | JGI IMG/M metagenome (IMG submission 19872) | reverse complement strand
ACAGCAGCAATAAGAGCGATCCCAAGGGAGGAATGCGGGAGGGTCATCGAGAACTTTGCCCGCCGGATCCAAATGTGCCTGCAGCGCCGGGAAGCTCATTTTTTGAGCGCCAGTGAAACAAAGAGTTTTTGTAGTACAGACTTGAAACTTTGGAGATGTCTGCTACACAGGCTTGACCTAATGTAACTTAAGTTTTGTGTTAATCTAAATAAAATTTTGGAAGTTATTTGATTTTTGGTGATGACCGGTTTTTGTGTCACCCTGTAGATAATTTTATTTTTTAAATCCTAAATGTCTGCTTATGTTTGTCAAGAAAGCCTTGAGAAAATGCTATTGCGTTTTGTGAAAAGTTCCCAAACCTTATGCATTTACGCTTTTATTTTCACCAAACTCTATTTCAGGATTTTTTAGACAGCACTGGCGACTCTCCGACATTACTGCTGAGAAAAGAATATTTTTTTAAAAACACACATCTTTAATATCTCCATCAGCAAACTTCTTGCTTATTTCTTTTGATGTGCTTTACGCGTTGAAGATTCTACCCTGGCCTCTAACCAGCTTGGGACACCAGGTTGGCGAAGAGTTTTCTGAGAGGGGTCCACATTTTTAAACTATGCCCAATAGTTTTCAACTATATCCAACACATTTTTAAAGGGGGGAGAAAAATTTTGCAGGGGGCTTCGCCATCCCTGGTTACGGGCCTGATTGTACCTCATTTTTCCGTCATCAATCTCATCAAAAGAATTGAGGAAAAGAAGCAGTGTAATAGCATAAAATTTCACAATGGCCAGGCGGGTATCACGACAATTGCCAACTGGACAACTGCCAACGGACAACTGCCAACCCGACAACCTCCAACAGGACAACTGCCAGCAGTACAATTGCCAACTAGGAAACTGCCATCTACGACCATTGCCAACAGGACAGTTTGCCAATCGCCTGCAATACAATTAACAACTAGGACAACTGCCAACCGGAGAACAGCTTCTGTGAAGCGTAGTTGTAAACGGGTTCTTTTAGGCAGTTGGCAGTTGTATTGTTCGGAGTTGTCCTAGTTGATAATTGTTATTGTCCTGTTGGCATTGTCGGGATGGCAGTTGTCCGGTTGGCAATTGCCCTTGGCATTTGTCCAGTTGGCAGTTGTTCAAAAACCGTTTCAGCAATATCTTGAGTGTTTCAAACTTTTAGAATTTGACCCACTTTATATTGTTCGGTACAGCACTAACTGGTAAGATTTTGTATTGCATTTACTTCTGAACTGTTGCATGCATTTCAGCTTGAAATTATTTCCTCCATTAATCATAGATTGATTTTTTGTAATAAATAACTGGTTTACTTTTGAAGCCATTTAAATACAGGAATGCTGATAGTTTATAGTAAATACATGATACACAGGTATAAAGAGAACACCACGTAATGGCGATAGTGCCTGTAGGGTGTTATACATGCTGTGTCATCAAACCTCGCCGAAAGGTTGGTTTGCACATGTGAATAAAACGTCATAGCGTGACGTCAGGAATAGCCTATACCAAGTAAAGATGAAACCACCTCATGCCACCCTTGTGCGTCGGAAGGATTTTTTCTAGGGGGATCAACAGCGGATGTTTCCAGTGTGGACCAAAAGTGCAAAATTTCTTTTTACCCACTCGAAAACAAGAAAACAACATTTTGCTGAAAAGTTATTAGGAAAATATCAAATTTCAAAACCCACTGGGAACCTTGGAACCTCCTGCCCTCTCCCTTCCGACGCACAGCATGATGCCATCTATTGAACCATCAGTGAAAACCTAATCAGAAAGGACACCGTACACCACTGGTGCCCATTTGAGATAAAGACTTTTTGCCCTATTTGTCCGCTGTAGTCACATCGCCAAACAACACGACCAGTACGAAACAATTTCAAGTGAAACATATCAACATTTATGAAATGCTGTGAAAAACGCCTGGGCGACGATGAAAACTTATAATGTTATTAAGGTAGAGTTCGCCGCCGCGGAAAATGTCACTGATGTCGCTTTCCGTCAGACACATCCATATCAGGAAAAGCGACGTGCTTGTTACGGCCGCGTTGTAAACAACGTTTCCGCAAAACGTTTTCAGGGCTTGAAAAGTTTGACGACGTCCGGTCGTCCATGGACGCATCAGGGTTTGTTTGCTGAAGAGCTGGCTCAGCATCTGTTTGGTTGATGGCCTGCACCAGTCTTCCAAATCGCAAGTGGATGTCATCTGGTTTCTGTAAAAATGAAACCGCCCTTTGCATCATCAGGTTTGAGCTTTGTGCTGCAAGACGAAAATGACAGTACTCAGCTTACGGAAGCTGAAAAAAGTGTATGGGCCATTGGCGGCAACTTACTAACATAAGCGTTTTCGTTAGAGGTTGTCAAGAAAAACTACATGAAGTTTTCACGTCAAAATTGGAGCAAAAATATTTAAAGATTAATTTTCATGGTCAAGACCAACTTTACCGTGAGTCCCGCTTTGCCAAAAAGTTGTGGTTCTTTTAAGAACTCAAATGACTTTGCGTTGGAAGGAAAAGCGAACATTTCAGCCGTTATTGTTGACAAGCTAACACATTGCAATCATAGCTTTGTTCCATAAACATTAATTTTCAAAGACTATAAAATGTTTACTTGATGGTGATTTAATCATTTTACTCAAAGCTCATAAAAATTTCGGTTTTGTAGTGCTCAATTCGACTGAATTCATGTTTTATGTGTTCAAAAGTAGAAACCAGATGTACAAATTTCCACTTGAAAATTCTGAAACAACAACAGCAACACTGGTCAAATTAGGTTGGATTTTTGCTTTTTCTGTGTTTCTCGTTGTTAGATCCACATCTTTGACAATGCTTTGCACAGGAAAATCTATACCTTTGCTACAGCAGGACAAATTGAGTTCCGCTGGGGAAATCGGATCCAAACCTTTTAGTTTTTACGCACGACCGATTTAAAATATCAAGCGAAAAAAGCTTCGTACAGATTTACGTTATGATATGTCTTGCCGTAATTAAAAACTGACCTTATGTCTGTTTCTGCAGTTGAAACACAACGATTTGCACAAAAATATTCAAGCACAAAAGCAATTGTTTTTCTCAACAAATTTCTTGTCACTGACTGGATGTTTTGCAACGCTTAACCAGTTTTTTTTAAGGAAAATGTTAGCTACCCGGTATGGACCTGTAGCGACCCGAAAAATTTCCGGCTAAATTTCATATAATTACAGGTGTTTTGAGCGCCATTATTAGGCCATGATAATTTTCTCTGAATCTAGGGACCCGATTTTCAATTCTAGGAACCCGAATCGGGTCCCTAAAACACCTTATAAAACTGGCTTTACGGGAAAGCCGACCTTGTTTACGACAATGGTGTAGAAACGTTTGAGGCAACTTGTGTTTCGGAAGACACTTTGCTACGAGTCAAATACTGCGGTGTGACACACTTAAAGATTAAGAAATTCATACCGGGATTTAGTTTTGGGCATGAAAGAGGTATTTGTAGAAATGTCAGAAAACTTGTCCATCTCCGAACTGGTAAAACAGTCGTCCGAATCAACGCTCTGTGAAATTCAAACTTGTTAATTGTTTGCCGAAACTTATAAACAAACTTTGACAGCCCTCTGAAAATGTTGCACAAAGAAAAACCTGCAACTTGAAAATTTCTATCCTGATCAAGGAAACAGGTTAAAAGCTTCTCGATTGAAAAACTGCTGAAAAAAATGCACGTCTATGCTTTAATGGTAATGCTGCCATTCCGCTGACCATCCAGAAAATACCTGAAAAGATACTTTGCTTCCGAATGGCGGCGTAATATTGGTAGAATGGCTCGAAATCTGTAAAAACAGCATTTTTCATCAAATATTCGCAGCGGCAAAAATCCTATTTTCCACATGTTCATTCATTCGCCACAACTAAACAGTGTTTTTGTTCGATTTTTTGTTTTTGCAAAGCACTTCTATTTACTGTTATGATAATCGCGTGATCTCGGAAGGCTTTCGAAGAAAGTTAAAAAACAATTCTGAATTCCACGTGAATTTCGGTTGCTTCATACAAAGATGCTGATTAATTACAGTGTTCGATGCTTACCAGCAGACCTCCCCACGCACATATCTGTTAAAACTATCAATAGATGTTTCTGAGGGCGTTTTGCGGGAAACGACGATCAAAAGAAAAATTTCATAGATTGGTTCTAAAAGACAAGCTTTTAATGTCATATACGATCTTATGCAGTGTTTCCAACAAAACAAACCTTGCAAGATTTTATCATATTGCAGTTGCCCATATCAAACTGACTTAGAGCTACATGTAATGGCACAGTCATATTATGGAGTCGTTATCACAGGAAGTTCATAGCATGCAACATTTGCACGCTTAACAAGCGAGTCTGTGCAGGTATTTAGTTGAAAACTTGGCCAAGAATTCAAAGTAATAAACTCACTTGTGGCGAAACACTGAAAACGTATGGTGTGACTGCGCTTTTCTGACGACGACAAACGCAATCCTGCTTGCTGTCATTTCTTTTCAATCTGAAAGGGTCTAACTGATCAATTTGGGAGACGCTTCCACTTTTGATGCGTACGAACCGATTCATAACAGCATCAACGAAACTAGGCGATGTCAACGGAAAGCTGCTTGGTAGCTGAAAGTTAAGTGGAAAATAACTCTTGAGTTCCACTTTTTGGATCAAACGCTTTGCAATGAGAGGAAGTTTATAGAGCTCATTTGTCGCTATTTCAGCGATGCTCTCTGCGCACTGCTGGTCACTGGTAAAATTTTCGTGAACGTCGCAGCACAGCACGCTTTCATTAGCGGTGGTTTCTCGAAAAACTTCAGACATTTTGCTACCAAGCGGTATTTCTTCAGTGGCAGCCATCGCTTTTTCTGTCGCTACTTGCGGCTCTGCTGCACAGCTGAATTGGTTGTCGCTTTTTGCAGGCACAAGACAAACATTTTCTTTCGTAGAGTCTTCGCTTTGATGGCCATCGTCAAATTCCGATGTAATTTTGGAAACCTCTTGAGAATAGTTATCGTTTTTCGAAAATGTATCGTTGGCTGACTTTTCTGCTTCCTTCTTTGACAAATCTGGTTCCTCTAGAGCACCACTACAGGTTGAACATATCTCTTGCTCGCACTGGCACATTTGGCTATAGATGGAAGCCTCATCTCCAGTATACATATCTTTCTCGTACTGACAAGCGTGACTCAGGCTAGCAGCCGCCAAATCTGTAAACCCTGGCTTCTGTAGGTGTTCATCCGATGCTTGAGGTTCATCAGAATCTTCGGCACACAAACCTGATGGGGGATCCCAGGATGATTTGGAGCTTCGTTCCGTTAAGATGATTGGTTCGCAATCACCACCAGCAACTCTCGATCGGTCATCCTCAGAATAGCTTCTGGGCGTCCATTCCCAAGGCGGTATCCTAGACGAAAGTTTTTCTCTGTCTCCCTCATCACATGACAGGGTTGCATTGTCCTCTTCGTACATTCTTGCCGATGTTGTTGGTGTTGAAAATGAGGAGCTTCTTTGCCTTTGTCGACGTGGCGCAGCGTTCAGTTCCATCTCCCCATCATCACAACTGGAACAGAAACTGTTAAGAATATATGGATTCCGTTCTGTGTTTGAGGGAGAACAATCACTGAGATCTTCGTTCAACTCAGTGGCAATGTTAAAAAAACTTTTGTTGTTCCTACTTTCTTCTTCTTCAGCAAGTGTGTCGCAGCAAGTTTCGCTGCAGGTTCTGTCTAACGAACATTCAGACTTTCTCGACGATGCAGAACTGTCCAACGGACGCTCAAGTTCATTTTTTAAAATTGCATCTGCAGGCACCGCAGAATGTTTCTTTGTCTCAAACTTTTCAATTAAGCGTTGCATGGCCGGTGACACATTGCGTGGTTCACATTTACCTGAATTTTCGCTTTCGGTTGATTGTAGGAAGCATTCATATGTGCTTGGCGCGCAAAATGAATAGAACCCTTTAGCGAAATTCGCATCTCTCAACGCAGCGTTGGATCTGAAAGAGAAGTTTCGTCGATACAGTGATACCAGACTTTCATTATCTTCTTCAACAGTGAGTTCTAATTCACTGTCTTCATGGAAGCATACTGCCCGACTTGGGTCACCATTCGGTTTTATTTTGGTGCTGGCAAGAAAAGCCGGCTCTTGTGTTTTGATGCAGGTTGGCAGGTCTTCCGGGTATTTTTCATCAGTACGGTCACGAGCAACTTCTTCATCCGAATTCTGATTGCTTGAGCAAGGTGAAATCTCAGCATCGCTGTCGGTGAACTCCCAAGACTCAATCAGTTTCAGTTTCAGGTCTTCTTCGCTGATCGGTTGCGTTGTATAATAGGAATTCTCCCCAGTGCAATACTGGTCAAAATCATTTCTGTGAAGCCATTTCCAGGACGTCATTCTACTGACCTCTGGCGTTGTGTTGGTGCTTTCTTGCGATTCAGTCCAATCTGACATGGTCTGGGGAAGGTTCCATGGCAAAGTGGCTTGAGAATTCTTTGTTTCGATACCCACCAAATGGAACTTAGACCTGGGAGGATCGCAGATAGGCGCTGCTCTGAAATCTTTATTTACATTATCTTTGCAGTTGGAATTCACCAAATTGTCATCGACTTTAGGGCCTTCTATACGGACAGTTGGTTTGTATGCATCCATGTCGAACTTTGGTAAGTTCTTGTTGCTCGATGTGAGACTTTCATATCTTGTACCAGACAAAGCCGTTTCTAAGTTTTTGTCAAATGCGATACTGGGAGAACTGCGTTCTGCTGTATCCTGCGAATCGTCAGGCATTTGCTGCACCTCGCTCTGTTTTGGTTCTTCGCTGAAAAACCTGCGGCTCAGGCGGTTTTTTCTTGCTCGTATCTTTCCTGGAGCTTTTGCTTGTGAAGTGGTGTTTTGAGTGTCGTGCGAGTGAGCCAACAACGTTGCCTGTGTGTCGTTATCTTGGTTGAAGTTATTTTGAACCGATTTTGCATCAGGTCGTTCAATGGATTGTTTGCCATTTTGGTGTGATCCTGCACTACTGCTGTCAGCAACAGCAGAGCTCACAATTTTTTTGTCAGGCGCGTCTTGGTTTTGGTCGTGATGAGGCGAAAGCGAAGGCGCCTTTAAGCCTCCTGGGCTGGCAAGAGTGAGCAGAGAGTGCAGAAATATTTTTTCCTTCCGTTGCAAACTTTGTTTTGCAGCAATTCCATCTCCATCCTGTTGCGGCGGCGACGATAACATTTTGACAGGTTCAGAATATTTTGGCAATGGAGATGAATTTTTCGTGTTTAATGCTGAGGATTCATTCAAACAGTCTGGTGATATTTCTTCATCTGCTTCTGTAAACTCGATCTCATCAAGAAACTTCTGTGTTCCTTTGTTGTTAAAACTCTTCTTTTTTTTGTTTCCTGCTGGTGGTTTTCTTTTAATTGTTGTAGACGACTGGGGAGGAGATACAATCCGATTAACTGGAGCATGATTAGTTTTTTCTTTTGAATGAACAGAACCGGTGCGGGTGTTCCTCGCATTGAAACCACAGTCAGAAAACTTTGCAATGCCTTGTTTTCGGACAGAAGCAGAATCAAGGCAAGATGAAGTTTTAAGATTCTTATTGAGGCCTGCGATCTCTTTTTTGCTATCTGATTGATTCTTCGGTGCTGCCAGAGTCTTTGGTGAACACTGCGATCGTTTCAAAGGAGGTTTCAAAAGTGACACGTTTTTGCTGCCCATAAACGGTTGACGTTGCTTGGCGCTTGACATACGTGACGTTGGGTTCAACGGTCGCGTCGTAGTCACGCTTCCCTCCGCATATTTGTAAAGTTCCTTCTGATATTGGTTTTTGTTCTTCAGAGATGATCCTGAAATAAATACACGTGATAACGCAATTTAAAATGCACTTTAAGATCTGGGATGCTTTTTCGATGAACGAAACTAAGGGCTGAATTAGCGAATACAAAAATTGTTTTCAGGGAGAATCAATCGGCAAACATACGAATTTATAATTTAGATTGCAAATTCTGTTTGGGAAAAACAGTATTTTTACAACGGAAAGAAACAGGTGAATGTAAGAATCCATGTAATTAATCTAACATATTTTAGCGGTTAACTTTTGCGTAATCTTTAATGTCATTAAAATTCCTTCGTACTGTGATGAACTCTTAGCTCCATGCACTCTAACTCTTAGCGCCATGCACTCTAACTCTTAGCTCCATGTACTCTAACTCTTAGCTCCATGCACTCTAACTCTTAGCTCCATGCACTCTAACTCTTAGCTCCATGCACTCTAACTNTTAGCTCCATGNACTCTAANTCTTAGCTCCATGCACTCTAACTCTTAGCTCCATGCACTCTAACTCTTAGCTCCATGCACTCTAACTCTTAGCTCCATGCACTCTAACTCTTAGCTCCATGCGCGCACACCTTGGATCACGGATGGAGTTGACAGACTCGACGAGCTTCTGTGAACGCTTTTGAGAGGAATTTTGTTCTGGGAACAGCTGGATGTCCCCATCGACCTTTGTCTGGCCTTGACAATTTTTTTCTGACCAGATCTTGTGCCCTCATTCGCTTTTAATATATTCGAATCGCTCCAAGAGCCGCTGCAATTACTGTAGTTACGACGTATAGGTATCGATGTGCTATGCCGCGTGGAGGCAGTCGACATCATTTCGCCCGCAGCCATCTGATGCGATGGCTGACTGGAAGACTTCGCAACTAATCCTTCTGCTTTTTTGCCGTCATCGGCTTCTGCTTCGTAACGTGCCGCTGCGTAGAATCCATTGCCGTAGCTCCTCTTTTTTCCCTCAGGAAAGTGTCTGTTCAAAAATAATTATCTATTTTAAAACAGTCAAACAGTCTCAAGCGCTAGCCAACCAGTCTCAAGTGCTACGTCTGCAAAAGTGATCAGTAAAAAAGATTTTGTTGCAAACACTTTGTTTATAGAACATGAAGGACAAACCTCCACAGAGACGATGACTCGGTCGACTTGCTACGGTTATTTTCAAACTCATCCGATGATACCGTAGAGTGGTTCATGCGATCCTTCAGCAAACCGATGTCAATACCGACACGGTCGAGGATACTATGAACTTTCTGTGGGCAAGAAAGAGGGTAAAAAAAGTTTTTCCAAAAATTTGGACATAACCGAATGCATTAAATGTTAAGCATGTCTGCAATAGCCTTGAAAAGCATTCAAACGAACAATAACCATCTTGTGTGTATTTATTACCATAAAAACTAAAACAAAAACGCAGAAAATGACAACCGTTTGTAAAAAAGAATGTCTTGGTTGGTCTTGAGGGCATATAACTTGGAGTGCTGTGCGTAATAACATAAAGATGCATTGTCTGAAAAAAGTATTATTAAATTTATTACAATTTATAAACGTTCTTGATCTATTCACATGTATACATGACCTCCGAACTATCTACTCAAAATGATAGTTTGCGCAAGTTGCTTGTATGCAGTATATTCATAGGATGAACAATTGAACTCCTTTAAATTGTAATCGCTGTGCTTTGAAAATTAGAACTGAGGTGCCTACTCTTTGTCATTATCAACGTGACCAATTTTTTGCAATAATGTGCTTCGTTTCAGTGGATACTAGTGGTGTAAGGAGTTCACTATTCATCGACACTGATCTTATTAGCGTATATACAGTATTTCGCTTACGTGGGTAAGCATAATCGGCTCTTATTCAACAGAACCTGTAAGAAGTTTGTTCATTACTTTCTTACTAAGTTGTCTCGCTTTCATAACGGTTTAGGTGAAATTCGAAAATGCATTTGGCTCAGCCTTACCTTTATATGCGAAACCACCTCGCAAAACTTTTTCCGACCTCGATCTTCTGCTTCCATATCAACCTCTTCAATGATTCCCACTAACGCAAATGCTCCTGGCTTGTGTCTGTGTAGTTTCTTCTGTTGCGCAATAATACCTATTTTGAAAACAGTGAGGTCATAAAGAACCACAAGAAAGTCATGCTCAAAGTGTTGTGACAGGAATTTGGAAGCTTTCTCTGCAAGTCAAGGACTTAAATCTGTGTGGACTTTGTAAAGCAAACATGCTTTAGGATAACCGGACTTACCTCAAGACAACGGCCCTGTCTATTGAAAGGCAGAGGTTCTTCAGAAAAAGATTAGCTTTTGCCTAACATGACTTCAGCCGCCCAGTTATTCACTGCTACTTCATCGATTGCGCATAATGTTGAAAACCACAGTTTGGACGAACAACACAACAATTCGACGGAGACTGTCCTTCAAAGCCACGAACCGCCTTACCACATTGTTTTCATATTCGGAAGTTTTGGTGTTGGGGGTAAGTAGCTTGGTGTGTTCTTCTCATCTCGGATATAGCCTACTTTCAGCCACAAGGCCTAAAAAGATGACGTACTAATGATTTTAAGAGCTGGATTTGCGTATTTTAAGTTTAAATGCCCTCTTATTTCTCTGTTTACTATATTAGCAAATGTCCTTCAAATTGGTTTAGTTGCTCTCGTTATCTGGTAAGTTGCACGCGAACATAGAATAAAATGGCTATTTATGATATTCAGTACGCATGGAATAACACGACGCAAAATTGAGAAAACATTAAGTAAATTAAAAATGTTTTTAGAATTGTCATAACTGGTATCTCTCGCGCTTGAAAAAATGTTGATGTTGTCATTCGTTTTTCAGTTTCTTGATTTTAATTCATTCTGTTGCTTACACTAAAAACGTGCTCAGTTTTTTGATTAACAGCTGTCCTGCGCATCCTCTTACGAAAGTGGGCCAACTTCGTAAACAACTTCAAATGGGGAAGCCTTATGAAAGTCCCCTATACTGTATTCGTCATGATAATCGGAATGGCTTTGCAAGGGATCGCTTTGCATTATCCACAGGTAAAAATGATTGTATTATTTGCGTCCTGATTCAAACAAAGTTAAATGAAAAGCAATACTTTAATGACAATGAGTTGACAATGAAGAGATACTCTTCAGGGTATAGAAAAAGGCCTTTACACTTTTCAAAGGGGGTCTTAACATTTTGCAGCCAGGGTAGAAAGGGTCTGTACACTTTTCAAAAGACAGTTACGCGATTTGACTTAAGCCCATGCACTGTTTCCGATTTTTTGTGTCTTTGGGGCAAGAGGACTAGATCTGCCGTTTAGTGGGGATAGTCGGGAAAGGGGGCTATAAAATACATACGCATTCAAAATTTTCATAGCTTTGTTTTAAGCTGGCTTAGTAATAAACGTGATTAAAACTTTTGATAACCTCAAGAAATTGGGAAATCACCATGTGAATTTTCTTTTAAGCATAATACCTGTTAAAGTGCATTACACAAGAGGAATTTCAAAATTTACGAAAAGGTGCACAGATATAGGATGTGAGTATGCTTACGTTTCTCAGTAAACCTTTAGTAAATTCACTTTCAACGTTTGGAGTAAGTCATGTAATTGAGGGTAAAAAGGACAGCAAAACGGAGTCTCTGCTGACAAGGAGGGTCAATTAAAAAACGTTGAGGACGTTGAGGCAGTGAATTGCCCTCGAATCGCCCTCCTAAATCTGATTCTATTTGGGTGAAGAACGTTGGATTACTAATCCGATTTTGTCCTTCCGAAAGTTTCAGCAGATGCGACTTAAGAATTGGCAGCGATTTAGTTGATATATCAAATAAACCACATTGTAAATCTTAAGCTCCCAGTTGGACGTGCAGAGTGCATTGTGGCTAATTATAGTATCTCGTTTTTCTTTCACACGTGGCGCCACGCCTTGTACGCTCTATAAATATTTATATGCGAGTTCAAATCATTACAGGATCTCCAGCCTTACCTTGTGAGTGAAATGGACCCAGAGTTATTCTTCCATATCTTTCTACCGGTAGTCATTTTCGAATCTGCCTACGTCATTGACATTCACGTGTTCTGGAAGTATGTGTTGCCTGCCACTTTTACGTATTTGTAAACTATAGGCTTCAGTAAGGAAAGTAGTTTTATTTGCTTGTTTGCTTAGCACATATCTTCATCTAAAAAATGTTTATCGGTTTGTGCTCCAACAGTAAGTACTATAAAGTTGATATTTCTTTTCGCCCAACGTGAAGAATCTTCTCATATTCGTTTTACTTGCTGCAAAGCTTTTTGGAATTTTCTTTGTATGTTACTTTACTCATTTCGGTGGTAGAAAAAAAAACTAAACAGCAGTTACAACAAAACCTTTGGAAGAAAATAAGCTGTTTTTAAGAGCCATTTCCCAAAGTAAAAGTACCTTGGACAGGTACACTTCTTTCTTGAGCATAGCACCCACTGTTTACTACAGTAGAAGCAGGTGAATCTTCGGTAACGGCAATTACTAAAATCAACTTTATTTTGAGACGTTTTCAAGATGTAAAGAAAAAATCTCTCAAACTTTAGCGCCTATTGCAAATGCTTGGGTTCATGTATACAAATAATATTAACATTAAGAGATACTGTGCTTTAAGGCAAAACATTTGAGCAGTGCTAGTCAAATATCGAAGCTAGTTAAGTGAAGGCAATAGACGAAAATATAAACGGAAGAAAAGAGCAAGACTGTTCAAATTTTGGGCTAACAAGAAATTAATATTGGGAATATTTCCAAAAGTAGCGCTACTGCTGTGCAGGGCCGGCCCTAGCAGGTGCGGGGCCCCTCTAAGCAGTGGCATTATTACGTCATCGTGCTCAGTCAACAGTGCTATGACCTTCTTGATGAGACATTTTAGCAAAATAACTAAATGAATATAAAAAAAGACGGCAATGTATGTGGGCTACATGATAACACAATAGTTTCTTTTATGGGACCTGGGCATAGCTCATGTGTCACCCAGCTACGGTCATGTTTATGACTAATAGTACTCTGCTGTTGTGGACATTAGACAGTGTACCGCTACCATTCGTAATCAAGCCGCAAGTTGTAAAGGAAGCCCTGCAATGGAGCGGCGAGCGCAAGAGCAAAGTCACGTCAATCAAACCAAACTGACAAGCGAAATGAACTTACAATGAAATTACTTCGCCCTTGTTGAACGACACTTTCGGGCAAAGAACAGTAACGTGGAGAAAACTGTTAAGATTAACTGATTACTTATCTCTCTTTCGGTAACGACATCGCAGACGCGTTCTTGCATAAAGGTAATGTCTGGGCGCATGATCAACTATCCGGTTTATGACGCATACACGAAAAAAGCAAACTTTACAAGAGAGCAACCCATGCATCCGAGTTCCCCCAAAGCCCACGTTTGTAATAGAACTTACTCATTATACTTCATTATGCATGCGCTTGGAATACGCACTGTTTTTTATGAATTAGAAATGTAATGTGCAAAGATTTTCAACTATCACGTCATAGTTGTAATCATTTATCAAACGTAAAATATAATGCGTGTGGGTGACTGATGAAAACAGAAGCATATAGCAGCGCAATATATTGATAAACAGGAACGAGTGTGCTGGATGACATTCACAATTTTTGCCTTGCGTAGTTAAGCTGCAGGGTAGCGTTAAGAGTCCTTTACGTTTATGAACCTGCATGGACTTTGAAGTGGTGGTGGGTTTTCTACCTATCTGCGCTCGCAATTTGGCAAATCACAATAAGTTTGATGGGGCGGCAAATGATAAAAGTACTTGCAGGACCGACAAATAACGCCGAACAATTTTGTGGACAAAAGAAAGGAGGCAAATTTAAGTGCGAACACTTCACAAAATTTTCCCAGGTTTGCATGAGATTTTTGGCCTCCACAGGATTACCAACCTCTCATCTTTTGTCGTTTGTTTCAATGTGGTACAAATAATTTTATTTTGATAAAAGAATAAATTTATAATAAATACTACGGCCAAAGCAAACGATACAACTGACATCTTGCAAACGTTTCGATAACAACTGTTATCATCTTCTGTGCATAGCAATAGAACT
>JGI24159J19872_10007940_pt1 | contig 13893 bp, 9 predicted proteins | sample Ectturendosymbi4_FD_19872 | JGI IMG/M metagenome (IMG submission 19872) | reverse complement strand
CTTATTCGTCTTTTGTCCACAAGAAGCCCAATCTTACCCAAATGCAACAAGAGTTGAAATACTTACGTGCGCAGTGGCATGGCCAGCCCAAAATTTTAGGTGGGTCAAAATGTTGGATATTAGTTGAGCAACAGTAATTTTGTTTGAGATACTGTCTCTTGAAGCACAAAATGACTAAAAATTTTAAAAATTTGGAGGGGTTATGGTTTCTTGGCCCCTCTGGGTACGCCTATGTATGTGCGCTTTATATAACGTATATGTAATGTAGTACCACGCCTACTTAAGATATCTTAAGTAGGCCGTGGTAGTACTTTATATAAACACTTACGTATTTATATAATATTGTGACCATATTTTTTATTTAAAAACTTGTTTATTAGAAATTTCGTTTACAGTGAAATATGCACATTCGGACTGCCCAATTTCGGCAAAATAAGCCTTGCATTTAATATTTTCTTCTCTATCCCTGTGCAAGATATAGTTTATTTAAAGGCTATACAAAAATATTATCCCAATGGACGTTTCTGTGTCGGTAATCATCGATCAAAAACCGTATCTGAAAAAATTTAGGCGGGGCTTCAGCCCCCTTAGCCCCCCCTAGATCCGTCTATGACACGACTAGACAGTCCAAACTGAACATTTGCGCCAATCGTGATTATCACTGAATCAAAGCAGCTTATTTATTTGTGTGCAGACAAACTAGGTTTGTCCATTAGAGACTCAGAGATTTTGTAAAAATTACTCTGACTGAAGTCCCAAGTGATTGAATGTGACTCAAGTCCTGCAGAGTCATTCTGTGAAAAACGTGACTCGATTCGAGTCACAAACGTTCTCAACGTGACTCGATTCGAGTCACAAACGTTCTCAACGTGACTCGAGTCGAATCCGAGTCACCAAAAATCGTGACTCGAGTTCAGTCGAGTCATTTATTTGAGTTTTACTATCACTGGCAGAATGTTTAAAATCCAAATCCATTTAACGTACTAAAATTTGGCCAGATTTAAATCCAAAGCCACGTCCATGTTCATCTCTGGTCAGTTTTTGGGCATGTGAAAGAGAAGGAAGTGTGTTTGTTGCAGCAAGGCTGGGCTAGATTTGTAGAAATCACTGAGAGTGAAGGAGAGAAGTAAAGTAAAAACATTTTGTTGCTTTTTGGCGCCAGTTTGTAACAAACAAAGAAAAATTTTAAATTTCATTTGACTCGAGCTTGCAAACGTATGACTCGATAGTTTCTGTGGCCAGTGACGGATTTACTCTTAGGTTAAATAAACCATGGCCTCGGGCCCCGCACAACTTTTTCCTATGACGACTCAATATTTTGACTAAAAATTTCCAAACTGCGCAGAGGCATAACTTTACAGTTTACTTTGAAACGAGCGGAAATGCAAATGTCTACTCTAGACTCTTATCAGTACAGCAACAACACAACAATATTGTGCATCCGGGCGTGAGAGAGATTCAGGCCGTCTGTATGAAAGTGGTTACAAAAAATGAATGAAAGAACTGATATTCAATTTTTCGCTGACAAGGAGCTCGCAACAACGCAAGACCTCAGACACTACAAAAGTCCGATGAAAAGCAATATTGTCAGTATTGGATCCTATGTTTGGTTGTTTTTAACTAGATTTTCCGCAAACAGACATTGCTTGTTGAAGCTGTGTATCAGGGGTCTCCAAACATTTTTTCCGACTGCCACACAGTGCACAACACTCCGAGGGTCGGGCATCTTGCGTAATGTGATTTTTTCGTGATATGTTAGATTTTGCCAAATGAAGAAATTTTTTGTGAATACATTATTTTTTCATTATTGACAAAATCTCTTCGCGGGCTGGATGAAATGGCATCGCTGGCCGTAATTTGGGGACCCCTGATGTAAGGCAATCACAGAACCAAAGTCGGCACAACAAAAGATAGACTTTTGAGGGGGCACTACACATACGAGTGGTACACTTTCACGCTTTTCAGAGATACGGTCAAATAAGTCACACCTGTATGGGGCCCAAAAAACTAAGATGGCCTAGGGCCCCACGCTGCCTAAATCCGTCCCTGCCTGTGACTCGACACTTACTCGACTTGAAGCAATTTTACATGACTCTGACTCGACTTTCACTCAGGTTTGTGACTCTGACACAACAAATATGAATTTGGCCATGGACGGATCCAGGGGGAGCGAGCGTTTTTTCGAACTCTGTGAAATTGTTGAAAGCACATGTAGGCTAACTGTAAATTGGTCAAAATTTTTTATAAATTTTAATTATTATAAATACAATTACACAAAAACAAAAAACCTCAATTACAATTACATGAAAATATAAAATCAATTATGCCTACATTCAAGCACAATTGCAATTGTAATTGATCTAACTCTGGTTGGCACGGGTTGGTTTACCAAATTTGTGACCTGGCGTTTTCAAATTGAATATATAAGCAAAGGGTATTAAGGCTCTCACTACTTTGTCTGTTAATAGCGCTCAGCAACACACTAACTGGATTGCTTTACATGATTATATTTTGTTATACTACAAGTTTACCAAAACACGTGAACGTGAAATCAGAGCAGCGTAACGTAACACGGTTCGTTATAGAATACAGTCGAACAACAGCGTTGAGTATTCACAAGAGCAACCGGAAAGAACGATCAGTCGCTGTAATGAATGCTAGCAGGCTAGTAAAGTCAACTGGTAAGCTGTTCACAAACAAGCATGTTGTATCGAATCACGATCGGACATTGCTGGGAAAAATCACTTAATAAAAACTCGTGTCATGCACGAGTGGCTGAGTTTGTCTAGCACACCACATACAGAATATAGGGTCAGGAAGCGACGGGCGGAGCTGTCATTGGGACACCGTTTCCACAAGTTCATGCAAAAAAACAGAATACAAGGAAATGTTGTAAAAATCAAAAAAATTGCAAATGCAGACCAAAGGTCGGCAACCTACGGCCCGCGGGCCGTATTCGTCCCGCCAAGCAGTGGCGTACGCAGAAAATTTTCAAGGGGGGATTTTATTCAGTGGCATATGGTGGTCATTTGTGTTTGGTGTGCGCTGTTTGTGACGTCACGATTTGACGTATGTCATATTCTTGTTTTCAAGCAAAGCTTGTTGACATACTAGGCATTATCTTCTACACACACTCCACTTATTGTTGTGAAAATCAAGCCCTATACACTTGCATTACAATATTTTTTTTTATTTTAAAGTTAAAGGGGAGAGGTTAACGCCAAACCCCCTCCCCCTTGCGTTCGCCCTTGCCGCCAAGCAAATCATCCGGCCCGGAACCCCTTTACAATTTGTAGTAATTGTATGGTCCTCCCAGTGGTATTATATTTTATAAATCTGACCTCCTCGCAACATTTTGTATTGCATACTTATGAGAAACCCCACTGTACTATGATTGTACTTTATGTCGCATTTTGTGCTTTCGTTATGAACTGTGAAGATTAGGAGTTAATCTGATTCAAATTCTATACCTGTAACAACATCTTAAACAGCGAAGGGAACGGGATTATTGGTGAAAAATTAGTGCAGCCCGTCAGACTTAGCAGAGTTTGTTTTTGGCCCGCGACTAGGGAAAGGTTGCCGACCACTGATGTAGACGTTGCAATAAAGCAACAACACAACACAATGAACAAAGCAAAAAGCACGCTCTGAATCCAATCAGTTTAAAGCACTAACCCTCATTCAAAAAACTCTCAGTCTACATGTGCACTGTACCCACAACAGGGATATCTGCTCAAGAATACAGCGTGGTTTCTCAGAAAGTTAACATTGCAGCTCAAGCATACCGGCGCAAAAGGATAACATAGCAGCTCACAGTCTACCACGCTAGGCTACTACATATCAACTTTTTTGACATAATAAAGAAAATTGTTAGACTATCAACAGCTTCCCTATAGATAAATTTTGGAAACCTTTTTTAACTGCCAGCTTTAGAATCGCTTGCTTAACCAAATTTACGACTGAGCTGGAAGATTCTGCATGTCTGCAGCAAAAATGTAGAACCGCCACTGTTTGTTACATCGCATCATTTGTCTTTGGAAATATGCCAACTCTTTTTCCCTCTACCTACCCCTTCCAGCCCCACGTGTTTCTCATTTGCGTTTCTACGTCATGCATTTCATTCCAAGCACCTCTTTCCTTATACGTTTCATTCGCAGTTTCGCCATCATAGACTAATCCTTCGCTCCAAGCGATGCATCCGAGAGCCCAAGATATCGCGCCATCATTATCTTCCTCATTCACTGCTGTCATTTCCAGCATTTGGTTTTTGAAGTCATGCATAATTGGGATCACGTGATATTTTACAACCTCTTTCATCGTGATGTCATAATTAATCATTCTACTATTCGCTTCATGTATTCCTCTTCCATACCCACCAAGACACTCACTCATCCCCCATAAATATTCTTTCTCCTTAAACAGAGAAATTGCCACGAAAAACACAGCTATCGCTTCTTCGCAGCGATCAGATTGCAGCAGATCTTCAGCAAAACTGTTCAACTCATTTCCAGGTGTGTTGAACTCACTTGCAATCAAAAAATTCAATTTTTTAATTGTGTTTTTTGCTTCGTCTAGTTTTCTGTCTGCTAGACAACCTTTATAGTGTTGCAGCAAGCCGGGTACTTCGCTCAACTGTTCAGGTGAATTCGAATCAGCTGCAAAATGACAAGAAAAGGTAAGGTGTAGATTTGTATACGCTGTGCAATGTGAATAGGATACTTATAAACGACGATTATCTTCATTTAGCCTAACTTATTGAATTTATCATCTGTGCCATGAAGTTATTGGTTCGTTTAATTTGTAGCCCCCTTTCACACAAAACTTTCTGGTTTTTGTCAACTACAGTATGGTTTATTCTGCACCTTAAATTTGCCTATTCGGCCATACGGCTCGTTTTATTGTTCTTGCAACTGAGGGCAGTGGTAGAAGGCTGAGAGAATTAGCCTGCGTCTTCAGGTACTAGTAACGTGTTTTTATCTTTTTGTTCCAGTGTTTTCTTGTGGGAAGAAACACGTCCTGTACAAGTAGGCTATTTTGAAATTTCCAGTAACATACTTTACCCAGAAGCTGTTTATTTTCAGCGCATTGAGTCAATTTCTTAAACTTTAGCCTAGTGCTAGGTTTGTTGGACTGCTTAGATTTGTTTGACTTCAAAACTGATTTGTAAAAGTTAGTCATGGCAAAATCCTAGGGTGTTTTCTGAAATACTGTTTTGATTTGCGTTTCATAAAATTCATACGTTTAGAACAGCTGCCCACCTAATGCACTTTATTTCATCTGTTTACGCTTTTTCATTTTAACTGACTCGATTATTCCAGGGCTGCGGAGCCATCGTAAAAATGACACAACTCCGGCTCCGGAGCTCTTCTGTTCATGAACGTGGCTCCGGCTCCAGCTCCGGAGCTGTTGGTTTTCATGACTGTGGTTCCTGCTCCGGAGCTCTCTTCTTTCATGGCTCCGGCTCCAGCTCCGCTTCTGTTCGTTTTCACACAATAATATTTTCAATTGTCTTGGTGTGTCTCAAGTTGAATGGAAAAAGAAAAATATGAAGTAGGCTACACAAAACTAAGAGAATGTACCAAACGTTTTTGAGTAATTTAATCTTGTAGTTTTTCACAAGCAGCGCTCTTACCATGAAGAAATCAGCGAAAAAACAACTACCACAGGTTCAGACGATTCAGAGAACAGTTACTAGCAGAAACATAACTCAAGATAACGGCAATATAAACGATTTCTGGAAAGGCAGTCGCTGGTTTTGCCGTCAGTGCCTGAGGAACGTTTTGTAATTTCTTACGACCAGAATCAAGAAAACTGCTGTTTGGGAAACTACATTTGTGTCCGAGGATTTAAACCCAGACCAGTCCCAACTGACCCAGTATTTTTCACTCCGCTCGTTGCATGCTTTGTCTGTTGTAGTCTTAGCGGTTCCAGCTAACAGCGCTGCCCCGGGAAACCATGCAAAGATCGCGAATGTGTTCTTTCTAACATGCACACATTTGCATTAACACAAATGCGAAGATGTGTTTAACAGCTCTTTGTTCAAAGAAATAGCATGACTTCTAGCAAGAAATTCAACATTGACTTTTTTGAAACAACTGAAAACTTTTGATTTCTTATCTTTTGCTCTCATAATAAGCAGTGATGAATCGCAGAGTAAAGCACAATTTAACCTGCAAAGCTTAGGAGAAAATAGGACTGGTTACAGTGCTGAAAGCATATAATTTTTTCCACAGATTAAAACTTCAACAAAAGTCCATTACTTTTTCATACCCTCCTGATAATGTACTGCTATGTTAAGCAATGCTGGTTCGCTACCAGTTAGTTATCATTTTGATGTTATGTTACTGCTTGTAAACGTAATGTTTCCTAGTTACTTTTGCCAGTAATCTAGTAAACCTTGCTAGTAAGCCTAATGGTTTCTAATAAAAGTTCCTGCTTTACAATGGCGTGGCGTGCATTTCACGCTTAAAACTGCAATAGTATCATATCTTAATCATACTTCTTTTAAATCCCATGATTACACAGCTACAAAAGCTATGGACATTATATTATGCACCTACTCATTATAGCGCAGTTCTTTTTGGATCGCTACACTGCTGCACAGACCCGGTTCAATCGTTCTGATTAGAAAGGAAGATGTTGTGGTAGTTAATGTTTTTTACTTCTACAGCAGTGGTTCTCAATCATTTCGCTGAAATAAAGCCAAATCCAGACCAGTGATTTTGTTAGAGAGCTGCACTGAAGAATTTTAACACAAGTCCGTTGACACGTTTTGTTTCATTGCAGTAACGAAGTNTCTTGCACAAAGTATTAGAAGCGTTACTGAAAGACTGCTAATAGTCGCACAAAGGATGCTTGGTAGCTGCATGCGNGTCTAAGAACAGTGTTTGAGAACCATCGTTCAACAAGTAACACCACGGATCTCACAGCCTTCGCCATGATTAAACCGAGGAAGGCTTGCAGATCCATTGTTGCAGTCTGGTGTCGTAACTCGTTACAGTTGCGTTTAGTGTGCTGTAAAGAGCACTGTTTTAGGCAAATGAGTCTATTTGGCAAAACCGTTGGTATCCAGGAAGGGACCCAGAGCTTCCTCTGTAATGGCCATAGCTCCGGCTCCGGTCCTAAATTTTAAACTGAGCTCCGGCTTCAGATAGAGCTCTTTCTGATTTTTTAATTTGAGCTCCGGTTCCGCAGCCCTGAACTATTCCACTAGATTTTAAAACAACGGAAAATGGTTTATGTTGGTTGTCAACCGTGACGCTACCTAGTTTTTTTCCGAATGCCTCAGAGGTATTCTCCAACTTATCCATTTGGGCAGTTTTGGCTCAGATGGGATCCGCAGATGAAGAAGATGTTTTCAGCATGGTTTGAGCTTCTGACATTTATTTTCAGTGTTCATTATTCGCATACATTAAACAAAATGTGGAAAAGTGTTTGCGACTCCTTGGGAAATGTCTGCTTACATTTTTTCAATCACTTTAGCTTAGTACTCTGTCAAATACGCCAACGCAAGATCTAGGTTTGTTCGGTGAGCTATTTGCCGAGAAAGAAAAAATGGTAATTTGTAACTAAAGCGAAAGAGGCAAAAGTTTTTTTTTTGACTGGATGCTAAAATCTGCTTGTAATATCTCCAACTTTTTTCCTAGATGTTTTAGTTTTGCTAGACGCATTTATTTGATTAAAATGTTATTCAAACTTTGTTGTGATACTTGCCTAACTTACGACAAAAAAACATCACAGAGTATACAGCAGCTGTTAACAAATTCTTTGTAGTAAAATTAATTCGATCTCAAGTCCTCTCATCTTTTAAACTGACACAAAAAATCTTTCCATATGAGATTCAAAAAAATCATTGCAATCTTTTTACCTGAATTGTTTTGATTCATCTTACTTTCTGAGCTTGGTGTTTGCTGTTCGGTGGGACAAATGGCGCAATGTAATGGAATGATATCGTTTATTACTGCACTTCCTTCCACCTGAAATAAAGAAAGCATTTCAAATTGAAATACCATCAAACCAGTGTCAGATACTGCTCTTATTTCAAGTGTATGATTTATGCCGGCAAATATTTACAGCGTATACTTTTGCTGTAACAGGAAATGTCTGTTACTTTTGCTGTAACAGGAATTCTTAATTATTAACGTGTCAACAAAAATGGTAAGTAGTGACAACCATTTTTTGTTGACGCGTTAACAATTAAAAAACGTTGCAGCCCTTTTTCAGCAATAAACATACAGTACATCAGAAAACAGGGAAAATAGCAATCTTTAAAAATATGCAGTACCTTGAGTAGAAACCTTTCGATGCGATTTTTGTTTGTACAAATTTAAAAACACAAGCACATCACAAACTCACAACCTACAAATTTTGTTTACATTTTGCAAATTTTAATCTTTTGGATACCCAGAGAATTCTTCTAACATCAAACATAGGCATGCATGCCATACCTTGCATTGCCAAAGCCAAGCAACCTTGATGTTGCAAAGACAAGAAACAAATGAAGCTTCACATCTTGCAGGGATGGTACAATTTTTCAACTTAATGCTGCTGAGCTGCAATGTAAAAAGCTGTTGGTGAAACAATCCTGAAAAATAGCTAATTTCAAATAATCTTTAATGGTGGACAAACTTGTTAATTTCACGGAGCCAGTTTTTCCCATATCTAGTTTAAAACTAAAAAAAACTAACTAAACTATAAACCAAACTCTGAACTGTTAAACTAAACTATTTCCTGTTTAGAAAAAGTGGCAAAAGATATTAAAATTTTCTATACATTAAAAAAAGTTTAATAAATGCTTCTGAAATGAAAAATAATGTGCACGATTTAGGGTTGGCGTTAAAAACTGAAACGGGTTTCGACTTTCAGGAGTTTAGATAAATTTATTGCCATGTTAACCTCGAGTCAACACTCGCCGACCAAGGCAACAGCCGCCTAAAGCATGCACACTGCAAGACGCATCCATAAACAATCTAGGGACCAATAAGGCAGTTATACGAAGTAGCTTACACTGCACTCATGGTACATGACGAGTGTGAAAGCATTCAGCAGAATAGGTGCTTTTAAAGTTCTCCGAGGAAAGCGATTTTGTCTTTTAAATTGTGAACAAATTTTCCAAAAATTAAAGGGTTTATTTGGAATACCGCGAGGACTGAAGATGCGTAATTTTACGTGAAGTTGATTTACTATTAAAATTTGCCAACAGATTCCTTGCTTACCCCCATTGTGGAGCGTAATTACAGATATGTGCGAGCGCAAAAGGATGGAGCAGAGAACAGTCGAATGATTCCTTGAAATACAAGAAACCTTAAGCTTTTTACTAGCTGGTTGTATTTGAGTCTTGCTTTCTGATATTTAGTGGTCCCGGTTTGGGGTTTTTGGTGAGATATATTCGTAGCTTGTGTTTAATGAAAATGTACTAACTACAAAACAGGTCTGGACTCTTCACAGACGTTCAAGCCCTGCTTGTCTATAAAAAACTTGTTTATAACTGCCTGGTTTTCTAAGAACAGATTGGGGAGCCATTCTATTTCTGCTTTCTTTCTTGCGTGCAGTTGTTCGTGTTTAGTTTCATATGTTGTTTTAGAGGCTTAACGCTGTTCAGCGTCGGAAATATTCTATTTCTTTTTCTAATGCAGTGGTTCTTAATCTTTCATAGTTTGTGGCCCCCTTCCACAGACTCTCAACACTTGTGGTCCCCTGCGCATCAATAAAAATACCTGGCTTTGTTTTGGGATTTGCAATATCACGGACGAGTTATCTGGCAGAGGCCTCTGCTCGTGACCCCGGAGAGCCGCTCCGTGGCCCCCAAGGGGAGAAACTCCGTTCTAATGTTTCTCTGTTACCCTCGGCAAACTCTCCGTCAGAACCATTGAGTAGATTTGTCGACCAGCTAATTCGCAAAATGTTTGCAGCAATGATGTTTATGGATTTGCTACGTCCCTAATCACTTCTCATCTTTATACAGCTGCATTCCCGTTGTAACTCTTTCGGCATAAATTTGAAGTGTTTTTTTATTTTAACTTCTTCGATTTCAGTTTACTCAGTGTTATTATTTTCATGGATACCATTAGATACCCACAAGTTGTGCCTTGTTACAAAAACTTAAACTTTCCACTCTGTACCAAATTTGCATACTCTTTGTAAAATACTGCTGACACAACTGTTGATTCTGTGGTGCTAATGGTTTTCACTAAGCAATACAACATGCACTGCCTCAGGCCCGGGCAATCGTCCCACCTTACAATTTCAAAACCGTGTTTAAAATAGTACAGCAACGAGTTACAACGATTTTGACCCACCCCCAAAAATATCCGCTGGTTGCGGCCCTGCATTGTCTACACAGCATTGTTGCAACTGGAGATGGCGGGGACAGAAAAATTGTGTCCGCTGTCCGCGCCTCATCAGCAGCTTCTGTCCGCTGTCCGCAGTCCCCAGCTTCTGTCCGCTGCACCGCAGTCCCCGAAGTTTTACGCCGCACCAGCAATCGCCAGTTGTATCCCCTCACCTAAAGCACTGTGCTCCTCATTACATTTTTCTCTGGGTGTANGATTTGCCAATAAATTAGGCAGTGTCTGTTTTGCCGCATATTGTTTATTTTGCCTCATTAGATAACAGCACTGNTGGAGCTATTTTGCCTTTAGCCGAACTTGATCAGTTGAAGTGGTCGCATTTTATGGCAAGTTCGAAAACATATGGCCTGCTTAGTTGACTGTGACGTCAGAGTTCAATGGACGAGTTTTGTCATGTCTTTACTACTGGCAAATTGTTAGCACATTCTTGTCCGCGTTGCATGAAATGTAGACTAAACCTTAACCATAAACGTTATTCGTAATGCCTGACTTGAACCTCTAAATCCTTATACCGTATTCCTAAATCCTAACTCGTTTTCTCTTTGCATAAAGGGATCCTATTTGGCACGTGGCCACATCAACCAATCGTCTTCAGCTAAAGGCAAATTTATAGCCCCAGCACAACCATTATATATATACAGTATTTGCCCCATGAAGCAAAACAGACACTGCCTATAAATCTGCAAAATGTTTTTAATCCTTTCAAATTGTCACACCACTCTTTTCTACTGTATGCAAAGCCGTAGCAAGTTTTTGTCACAATTCATCAAAATAAGGTATTCGTTTTTGCAGTTGCACTAACTGGCACACAAGCAAAAATCCCTTTGAAGCACTGTTTACACCAACATACATCCCCTGCTGACATTGTGTCATAGTTTTATAAAGTTTTATAAACTTTGTGTGTGTTCTGTACCTGTTGCAACTGAGCACTGGTTACGTGATGCACTACATGTCAGTGATGGAGTCTCGAGACTTGGTCTCGGTCTCGAGACTCGTCTTTAGACCCATTTTTGCGAGTCTCGGTCTCGGTCCCAAAGGTTTCAGCTCTCATCTCGGTCTAGGACTTGAAGGCTACAGGTCTCGAAACTTTGAATATTGCAAAGAAATGGTATGGTAAAATTTCTATTATTCAAAGATTTTTTGTTTGTTGTATTTTCAGGTAAGAAACAACGAAAACAGGTCGGAAAAATGCCAAAAATTACAAAAATCAACTTAGAAGCGATGACAACATTTTTTGAAAAAATTTTGGCAAAATACACAAATTTTGAAGTGTCGTGTCTCGGTCTTGGTCTCGAATTTCAAGTCTCGAGTCTCGGTCCCGGTCTCGGGATATTTGAAGTCTCGGTCTCGAAATTTTAACCAGGTCTCAGTCTCGACGGTTACGGTCTCGGCTACATCACTGTTATATGTTTCACCAACTATCACAAATCTAGTCAGCATGGCAAGGTCACGGTGTGTTAATTTAAACCTCATTTACCTGGAATTTCGCATTTAGTGTTAATGGAGAGATGACATATATTCAGAGCAGTTTTGCCATACAGTCAAAGCAGCATTGTATATAACAGGGGTGGCCAATCTGCCGCTCGAGAGCCACATGCGGCTCTTTAAACCTTTGAATGCGGCTTCTTGAGCTTTCCGAAAAATTATATATCTTTTTTAAATTTTCATTTCTAGTGCAAAGTGTAGAAATATTGCAAAATGGTACTGTGGTAGCTAGCGTGCTGTGCAGTATTACTTTTGCAAGTTTTTCCAAAAAGAATTGTGACGTCACAGTAGCGTAGATTGCAAGCAATTCGTGTTTTTATACTTTTATGTTGCGCTTGCATTTCTTTATAACTTGGGTTTTACGATATGTGGCTCATACACAGAGCAGGCTTGGCCACCCTGGTATATAGTATACTAACACAATGTTCACATTATATAGAAGAATTGGTAGCTAACAAACATTTGGCTTGCAGCCCTGAACCTAAAACTTGCAGTCCTGAAAGCATTTTCCCAGTTAGATGCCTACCAGTTAGCTATCCACAGTTCTGGATTAGCAATTCGCATGCCAGTGCATCAGAGCAGTGACTGCAGCACGCCAGCTGCAGGAAAAATAACAGCAATTATTCTGCCTACGGATCTTCGCCCAGAAGCATCACTAAAACGCAGGTAAAAGCTGTAGGCTAAACAAGAAAAACATCTGTTGTGATCTGAGGCAATAACTTCCGCAACGTCCCTTTGTTTTGCAAAGATTCATCATTAGATGAACGTCCACGCGGCGGTGGCGCCGCTTAAGATTGTTAAAAGTCACGCGGCGCGGCTGGTACGCGGTAAATATTGCAAAAACCGTCCGCGGTTGACACGAGTTGCAACTTGCAACCACTCGGTGGGCGCGGCACTGAATGCGCGATGCGCCACGAACGGTATGTACGCACAGCACCCCTTTGTAACTGGCGACAGCAAGCAGAAAGAGTCCCGGCGTGTGATCTCTGCTGTTGCGTGCTGCCCGAATGTGAACCTTTGTGCACTTGCCGTTCGGGTTATCCGATCGCAACAGTATCTTAAACAAGGTTTCTTTTATACACTAGAAAAGTGTTCGTAAAATGCTAATTGTTCTAAATTTCAAAAGTTAATTTTTTTGTATAAGTCTCTGTAAAAGCGGGTGGATGAATTTGATCGTGTTTAGGGTTGCACTGATAACCATTTTATGAATGTAGAATTATGTGAAAACAATCAATATCTTAGAAAAAAACTGTAAAAAGGTGAAAGGTGAGAAGAGAATTTGAATAATTGCGACAAATTCTCCATACAAAGTTTCCAGAAGGAAACATTGCCTTGATATTTTAACGTGATTGAAGGAGAATAAAAAAAGCAATTATTGAACAGGAAAACGCTTTCCTTTTAAAATTGTGGATACTTCGAAAAAGCATAAAATTAATTACTTGACCTACCTCGACGTTACGATTCCTAATTTCCTGGCATAATCTGGGGAAAGAAAATCTTTCGAATTCACACATATCCACACTCATCCGTTCAACATATTTTATTTGCTCGGCAATACCACTGATTTCTTCTTCACCCAGTGGTGTTGCCTTGATGTTAATTTCCTTAAACTGTAATGGAAACAACATGTAGTAATGAAAACGTGAAATGGTTCCGATAGGCTTGCTTTCGACGATGATACAATTGAAAGAAACAAAATAGCATTATTATCTAACGTTTATCAAAAACGACTGTTCGCAATATGGTTGGTCCAACTTGTATCTTGTTAGAACCACTTCAGTCAAACCTTGAGACAAGCAAGCAACTGTAACGGCGCGAGGCGACTTATGCCCATCTTTGTTTAATGGCTTCAAGCTGTGTTTATGCGGTTACTGGTTATCTAATGTGTACAGCTCTCTAGGTTCAAAGGGCGTTTGATTTACCTGATGCTACCTTAAAGCCTAACATTAATTTAACATCATTCTGGTTTGGTCGTCGTCGAGTGCGGACGTGTGTCTGAGCTCTCTGCCACGGACACAGATAGAAAGCTGATTTGGAAAAGTTTAGTAAAGTTCCGTTC
>JGI24159J19872_10007939_pt1 | contig 13894 bp, 7 predicted proteins | sample Ectturendosymbi4_FD_19872 | JGI IMG/M metagenome (IMG submission 19872) | reverse complement strand
TTTCTTGAGCATCAGTATCAACCTGTGTCTTCCTTTCTATTAACTGCGGCGATTCTTGTCTATCCATATCTTCAACTTAAGCACTAGACAAGATATAGAATGAAGTACTGCTACGTTAACTTATCAGCAAACGGAACACTATTTGATAAAAGGATGTTATACAGCAATGTGCTTCTTGAAATGTCATGAAAAATATATCGCATACCTGCGATTTTTACAACTTTTTCATCAAACAACTGCAAACTTTGGATTGAAACGACCTTCAACATTTGTTTTGGAATGTTCTGCAAATGCAATATTTAACGTGGGAGTCAAAAATCACATTAGACGCCAGACTCAAGCGACATGTAAAGTCACGCATACTATTGCAAAAAATGCAGTTTTTGCATTGCTTTTCAGCTTGCTTGAAAAAAGTTTCGCAGTGATTTCAAGCGTTCATGCTTCACCACTAATTTGCCCTCATCTTCATCCCTGCTATGTTCTCAGCAATACCCTTATTGCAGGCCTTTTGGAACAGATAGATTCCGATCAAATGTAAATACTGCGAGAAGTATGTGACAGTGCAATTTCAGTTCATAGGGTAGCATTTCTGTTTGACAGTCGTTGAATTGTTCTTTGTGTTGTAGTGGGGTCGCGTTGCACGTTGCGCAGGTTTATCAAGTGGACCTAACTGGGTTAAGCCACTCACATTTGAAAGACAACGCGTTTAAACCCCAAACGAAAGCATCAAACAAACAAACGATGCAATCCAGCAAATATGGAATTAACTTCAGTCGTGCCTCAATTTCACTGCAACTGAATACGAATACCGCTTTCAGAGAAAAAATTTGTATATGCATTTGCAAGAGCCAACAGAAGCAAATTTCACTGAATCTCAGCAAAAATAAATAATCCGAATATATAGCAAATTGACCTTATCACTCGAAGCAGCGATTTAAATTGTACGAAGCATCACGTTATGCAAGTATAACCTGTGTGCATTTACAACAATGAACTAAGTGCGATTGATAGTGACGAAAGGCGGTATCATACAGGAAGGAACAAAAATAGCGAACTGAGCAGCACGGTGTGCGTTTATTCCTTTCTATGGCGAATACCATCAAAACGAAGTTAATGCAATCTACACATGCTGATTCTCGCAGAGTGGCAATTCAGAAAGTCACATAAGATAAATATTTAAACACAACGAATAATCGAGAGAAACTTATCCATTCGTTTGTAAACTGGAATGAGAACTTCATATAAACTTTATGACTTAGTCACACAACAAAACTTCCTGCGTTCACACACTCTCACGAAAATCACAAACCATTTCCTCTCAAAGGTTACCTCTTTCGGATGAGCATCTGCAATCCGTCAAAAACTTTGAATAATGTAAAGTTCTGCAGGTTTATTCCAAACTAGCAGATTGAAAAGTTTTCAAATTTGGATAGATCTTTTTGTAAATAAGTGAGTTTTCGGGATTTGGTTCGTACTGCTCCGCAATCAGAACAATGTTTTTAAATTATTTGATCAAGCTTTGTGTTGGGGTACAAGACGAACGACACAAAAATGCTTCCCTCTAAAAACTATTCAAGAGATACTGCAGCGGTTCGCATCAAAACACGGCGGTTTTCTTGAAAAAAGTGGTGTCTGCTATTTCGCCAATTCGAACGTAAAGTTTTTCGAAATGTTCTGCTCTTTTAAATATTGAATTGAAAGCTGTTTGTTGAAAGACTACCGCATTTACATCCACGGTAAATCTGAGTTGGTTGATTTGTTTACACACTCAATGCACATAGTCTGCGAAACCTCAGCTTTGCAGGTAGCGGAGATGTGAACAACCGTTTATATAACATCAAATGCTGTTGGTTATGAAAGTATGTTTGCATGTGATACAGCATTTTACAGCCCATTGCATTAAGTACCGTAAGACAATTAGGGAAAAAATTAATGGGCCTCCAAATTAATACTAATGAGAAGTCAAACTCGTTCATTCTTGAGTTATTAACGGGTTGTGATTGTCGAAAAAGACGCTGGTTGCAATTTAAATCATGTTATGGATTCCCTCCCTCTACCCCCCAAAAACAGAAACGAAATAGTTTCAACAATGGATCATGCTTCCAATTCGCCTTTCCTGCTGCGGCTTTAGGTTGAAAAGCAATGTGAGACTACGGACAATTTTCAACGCTATGTTTGGGAAGCTGAAACACTATACGTAGTTTGTATTGTATGCTGTAGGCAGAGCACCCATGTAGCTCAGGTCTGCGAATGTACATTTCGCGTTTTGCGATCGTTCATATGCAAGTGCGTGTCGTTGAACTGCCGTTTTCTCTGAGTTTGTTTCCTGTGCATTACAACTCAACGACCTCAAAAAGAAAATGGAAGCCATTTTCTTGCTAATAACTATTATGGATTTCAAACATCGATTGTTCACTTCACGCTGTTTTCTTTCGGGTAGTAAGAACCGCAATAACAATAATTATTATCACCAGTAAAGTAATGGAAACACCCAGGATAATCCATAACCTCTTGCTCTTCCAGTACATTTTTTGCCGTATTTCACCTGCCTGCTTTTCGAAAATGCTTGCTTTTTCTTGAAGCTGCTCAGCATTATCCTGCAGACAATAAGTATGAGTTCGGGTCACCAAATCATGCTGAAGAATTTCTAAAATATGGCAAAGCATACCTGCAAATCTTCGAGTTTGTTTCCTCTTTGGCTTAGTTTATCCGCATTGTCTTTCATGATGTCCACAACTTTTTGAACCTGAATGAACGAAGTTAAACAAATTATATGCGTTTTGATGTCAATTCGCTGACGCTGACGATTGAATTCGCTGACGATATTGGACAATTGATACGAACGTTCTTGCTTGCAAGATGTTTAAACTTAACAAGCGCTTGCGACAAGATCTCACATGATCACTTAACGAAGACTGCAGCCACTCTGGGCAAGCAGTAGCTACGTTAGTTTTATTGAAAGGGTTTAGGAGGCGAGGCATACGTACGTTGGCAACCAAAATTTTCGCCTGGAGTGGTTTTACACCTGACCACTCATTGCGTTGCATGTCTCTGGACCTTTGCGGCACAAGCATGGATACCGTGTTTGGACATTGCGTGTTAGCTTCGTCGTTCTTGTTAAATATATTAGGAAAAGGTCAGCTGGTTTGTATGTAGCAGAAGAAGCGAGATACATTTAGTCATGCTAACTAAATTTAGTCGCTGTTTCAAATCGCGAAACGAAAAAATTGCATTTTAGCTTCAAAAAGCAAATGGACAGGCTATTTTTATCAGTTTATATAACCACAAACATTTCCTTCAATACTGCTTACACCTTCTCTCTGGATGTCTCACGAAAATTACACCATTGCGCGCATACCTAGCTCACTTCAATTTTAGGGGGAAGTAACGTTTAGCCTAGAAATAAAAAATGCCGCTAGTACTTTTGTTTTTGGTTCCAGTCCTGAGCACAGAGTGGGTATTTATAATCAGATAATGGAGGACCGGTCGCAATATGTAAATCTTTGCTTTTTTGGCCATCACTTATGCTTGTCTGACCTCTGTCGCGAAGAACCGCTAATTTTAGATCAATCTAATACGCAAGATACCAAATTGTGTGTTACGGAGATCAAAATCAGGCCTAGCACTTTGAACTACTAACCAATGGTTAAATGTCTCACACTTTACCGATAAATAATTTTCTCACCGCATCATCCATTTGAGCCAGGTTTGCATTGTCTGATTGCATAGAAGTTCCGCTTTTCTTTGGGGAGTGCAGCGGACTGTTCGCTTGTGAATTTGTTGGTCTGGGTGTGAGATTATCTTTGGACGATGTCATTGATCCTGTTTTCGGCGGCATGCGCTCAAACAGAGACGCTGGATCCACTGTTTCTAGAAGCAAGACATCAAATCATTCACACTTTCCAAAATTTCCTTATTTCGCAGAAGTCAAACAAAATCGTACCTAATCTATATTCCGGGATAAAAATTGCTCCAACAAATTTTACTAAAAGACATCTATGTGCAATAGTTTGGAGTTGCTTTCATTGTATATAATATTGTTGTTTTTTTTCGGGTAGGAAATAAACGAAGTATCAAAACCGAAATAAGCAGAAATAGTCGTAAACAAAACTTTGCTCGAAATTTTTACTTTATGAGAATGCGGGTTTCTTGAATTTCAACATATCTCAAAAAATCCAAAATAAGCTCACAACTTTTCAAAACGTGTGTACGTTTTTAAACAGGTCAAACTTACAGCAACAAGGTGGACGCTAAAAGTAACTTTTAATAAAAAAAGTTTACTGTCGAAATTTCAGATGTGTGCATTATGAACACAATGTATTGGGAGAAGGGTCTGTCACTGAGTAGCATGTCATATAAATTGTTCAAAATCATCAATACATCTTTTATTTGTATTTCGACATTTTTAACTCGGGTATGTATTGGTGTTGTGTTTAAAAACAGGCAGTGAAGGCAAAATGTTTGTATATTAAGGAGAATGCAATGCACATTATCCAAAAGCTGTGCAGTCCGCTTTTTACACCATATATATCTGCACAGTGTACACTCGAGTCAGGCTTCACAACGAGCGGAGGTGCAGTTGCTGGACGTAAAATGCGCGAATGTCTACCGAGGAAGTTAGGTACATTCCTACAACGGTTCACTCTGGAAACGATTTGTGTGGCATCAAAATAATGAAATGAAAACAGTAGAGTTGTGTTGCGTTGCCAACGGCAATTATTCACATGAAATACTCGCTGATGACAAAAAACAGGCTTTGAAATAAAGGGTGGAATGCAGAAAATTGCAATTTTTCGAAATTTTTGAACAGCATCACATCATACACGACGTGAGAGTTTTTCGTAGAGCAACGATGTCTTAACGTTGCTCAGTTTACCGTGTTCCGCATCTGCGCCTTGGGGAGAGTGAACATTGTCTGCCGCAGTGAGTGGTATTTTTTCGGACGTTTTTTTAGGATTTTCTCTTCCTCGGAATGTCTGTCTTCCCCCTCGCGCTCGTTGAAACCTGTTAGCAAAGAATTGAATGATACGTCCTTTGCAGTAAACCAAGAAATTTCGTTGCATGTAGTACTTCACCGACTGCTGCAAGATCCTGTTATTTCGAAAATGTGTCTGCAATTGCATGTAAACTGCAGAGTGAACTGATGGTTGCCTGGCGATGTGCTTTGTACATAACAGTTGAAATTAAATATCGTAAACAGCTAGCCTAACGACTGTAAACAGTATCTGATGACAGCTGCTGCATGTGGCTTACTTAAACCGACATTTGTCACTTGCCACTCATACTTCTTGCTAAACACTTCAAGAGGTGGGTTTTAATCGATGTTAACATAAGATAAATGACTATTTTAAGCCCTTTGCTTATTGAACAAACCCATCCTATATTGCCAACCAATTCAACTATTTAAGCAATGTACAGTAACCACCCCTTCTCACAGCGCAGCAGAAAAAAAAACCCTATCATACATCTGTTTACGAGAAACATACAAAGATCGTGACCAGCATAATTGAACGTGCGACGAATCATTACACATCATACTTTTTGTACTGTACGAAAGCCTGAAGGCATCACATACGCACGGCTGCGCCATCTGACAAAGCGCGTGAGTGTCGGATCTTGCCGTCTGACTTCGATTTATTAGACGGCTGGAGTTTAGCACAGTAAGTAAAAAGGTAGATAAAAGTTTTCTCAACACATGGCCTTCACTCGCTGATTAACATAAACTGAATAACAATAGTATGCCATCGTATTTTGTATACAGTATACTGACGATATTCGCCCTATTTTCAAACTAACAAATAAAAATGCATTCAAAGCCTTCGACTACGCGCAACAATTTAACAATATCGCACGGGCTGTGTGGTCTCGTGACAAGCACGTTTAAGCTACAAAATGAAAAATATTACAAACTAAAAAAGAAATAATACCCTGGAGTTAGTTCCTTCTGTGTCTTCTTTTGTTTTGTTGTCGTCTTCTCACATTTGACCTCAATCTTTGTTTGACATTTTTCATGAACATTGGCTCCGCATTCTGTGTCGTTGACGAAAGATCATGAACAAGTAATTAATATAAAACAGTCTTCACGGGATTTCGAGAAAACTGTGGTTTTGTTCATTCTGGGCTCTGTTCATAACTTGCCAATGTGGTAGATTTGCGACTAAATTACAAATCAAAGCAAGTTAGAGAAGGATTGAAACAACGCTTGTCTTTTCCAGCTTAACGCTTAACGTTGCGGGTGCAAGAACGCTAAGATAGCAATGACAGTGTTGCTTTGTACATCACTGTTCATGCACTGTTGCAAAGGCAGGAAAACCAGGAACACAGTGAGGTTAGGCCTCTTAACGTGTCTTTCTAGTTTTCGTTTGTCGTGCTTCTTTGCCCTGTTGGTACTGCTGTGTTAGTCATGCTTCTGGGTCAACTAATTAGACCAGGTCACCATTTCTTTTATACTAACAAACGTGAAAACAGATGACCCTCTGAGTAAGGATGGACGTTGCATCAATGCTTCAGCAAATCTATTTCCAGGTTGATTAGAAATGTTGAATTGCTGTTAACAAAATCAACTAAATTTGTTCCCACTACATTATGTACCTAATGAGCCGAGCCATTATGGCTAACTTCTATTGCGTAACCGGGTATCAAACTACTAATATAATTCGCACAAATTTGCATTTTGTGCCCAACTAAATAAAAAAATGTTTGGTGTAGATGTCAAGTCAAGAAACATTGGGTCATTTCAAGCCTCTGAAACTGTATTGAAAACACATGCTTTTTGAAAACTTTTTTAGAGAAACTTTGCAAACGCGACAAGGCTGAGTAAATTTGGACATCTGCGTTTTACGTACAAACTATGAAGGCTCATAGCTTCCCTGTTAAAGATTGCATAATTGATGAGTGTGCCCTGCTGGACGACTTTAAAAACCCTCAGCGCCTTCAGCTTCCACAAATCAAACGATAAAGTTTATGGAAACATTCGAAGTCGCATGCCAATGAAGATTTATAAGAGTATATATATTCTGTATTTCAACATGGAAAATTATTAAGCATAGCAGCAAAATGTTTTTTTGTAAACGATGCATGACAATTGTACGAAGTTGATTGTCAATAGCTGTACAACCACTCTAATCCTTTGTTAATGGCTACGTTTGTTTTGATGGAAATGACCAGGTATTGTCTGTACTTACTGGTGAAAATCTTAAGCGTAACTGGCACTTAAGTGAGGCCATTCCGCTGCCACAATCTTTTTTAAATGCCAAGAAAAAATATAATTATTGTTCAACATGGCCAATTCGACATGTATTGGTATACAAGATAGGTGGTTAGTTATTCGTCACCTGTCATTTGTATACAGCAATGCAATTGTCGATAGCGTTTCATCAAAATTTATGCAAACGATGGTTGTGCGCCAGAGCAGCAGTACAATGACCACAGGGGGTCCACTGAAGGTTGTTTGCGTAATATCACTGTACAGGCATAGCGCACTGGTGCCTACCATTTCCTTCCCTTCATTGTAATGCATAGTCATCTTACCGCGTGAATAGTGTCAACCAATACCGCCGTAAACATCGAAGGGTCGTCTTAACAGTCTCTAGGACCTAGAGACGAGAGTCTAGGTGGACACCGTGCCAAGAATGTTGGCATGAGTAAGCAATGCGTTTGACCTTGAACAGGTCTGAACAACGTTTGATCGATTTAAACTTCTGCCAGCTGTGACAACCAATCGCTCAAAACGGCAAGAACGACCGTAATTTACCGCAAACGGCTATTCTCTCGCTTGATCCAGCTCACCTGAACACTTGAGACCTTGGTTGACTACCCCCACCAGTAACTTCCCGCAAAAATCGCAAAAGGTGGGTTGCTTGTACGTCTTTTCTCGAAAGTTATGATGACCAACAATCTGCAGAAAGACCAAGCAGGAATATCGCAGTGGAGTATGCACAAATTAGCCAGTTGCTTCTAGCACAGAGCTTTTGTAGCAAAGTGCTATATTTTGTTTGAATGCACAAACTTGACAATTTGAATGGGGGAAAATATTCACAACTCTATTACCGCCTGATGTTCGTTCGTGGAAGCCCACCGTTCAAGCCGAATATATCACACAACCATTGGCGATTTGCACGAGACTTGTCACGCGCAACAAGTGGTTACATGAAAAAAAATGTCTTACCAATTCTACGCAGCCTTTTGTAAGATCCTCTTGGCATTTTTCATGAACATCGATCTCACACCCTAAACACAACGGGAAACCAAGGGTCATCTGACTGTTCAGACCATTTCCTTTGAACGCAAATCAGACTAATCGAACGCAACATCCTTTGCCATATGAACTGTGCTTATAAGCAAGATATTCAAATTGTTCAAACCAAACCTCTGTGTATAACCCTTGAGCGGAATTTAATCTACGGTACTTCAGTTTTAGTTGACTTCGTTGCTAGCAATAAACAAAACACACAAAATGATTCAATGGACCCTACGGCACAAATATTTTCTCTTTATGATGTAATGCAGCCAATAACCCACTTTACAAGATACACTTACGAGTTAAGACGATCAAAATGGTAAGTTACAAGTTGTTGAGGGTGCTAGACCTNTGTTTTTCAAATGGGGTATGCGCGCACGCATGNGAAACACATCCACGGCTGACAAGTTTCAAAAACTGGCTGAGAATTGTACGTTGACAACAACTTTACCTTAACATTTCTCCANAAATAATATAAATAATTTTTAGAGCTAGCTTATTTTTACGAACATTTTGGCAACATAACTGCTCACATCAATGGCAGATTCGTAACCCGAACGTTCCTAGTTTTGCAAAAATTTCCTGTTACACATCGCCACGTACTTTTGCATCGTAGACCTTGTTTCACGACACCAAGCAGTAATCCACCGCAGTGAGCGCAGAAAGTGGGACGTTTGTAGTTGTGAAGTTGAAAGACGTGCTGACTGACCGACAGCATAACTTGACCNCTGGNATCCACAAAAGGGTTGCTCGGTGCAAATGTAGTAACAGTACGACGGNCTGGGTTTAGGAATGGATTTCTAAGTTCNTCCGTTGCTTCTTCCTCGAATGGGTTTGACTACATAAAAATGATGTATGATTTTGTTACAACTCTACAATATAGGTGGGGGAGCGAATTACTATTAGCTGTTTAACAATTTCAATTCCAGAGATATTTTTCAGAGTGTGGCAAGTCGAATGATGTCCTGATGTTAACGACATGGTTTGGTTCTATTTTTTGGCAGAAGTTAATGAAAACATCCGTTGCATTTCAACCGTTTCACCAAACTTCAGCCACATATTTACAAGGGATTTCTGCTTGATATGAATTTAGGGAAATGAAGTAAGTTGTGGTATAAGCCAGTGGTTCTGAACCTTTCATGGTTTGTGGCCCCCTTCCAAAGACTCTCAAAACTTGTGGCCCCTGCTCATCAATAAAACACCTAACTTTGTCTTGGGTTTTGCAATATCGCGGCAGAGGTATTTAGTAAAGGCCTTTGCTCGGGGCCCCCGGGGAACTGCTCCGTGGCCCTCAAGGGTGGCCGAGGACCCCGGTTGAGATACCCTGGTACAAACGATACTAACCTTTAATAAAAACAAAAATCTGTATCATTTTTAAATTAAGTAACTAACCCTACTTTAATGCCCACTAAGTTTGCGTAAAGTTAAAGGCTGCATTGTTCAGCTCTGAATCTTGAAAAGATTTTCTGACGCAGAGCAACGCGACCGGTGGTGTATGTCGTGGAGCACCTCGTCAAAAATCATTTTAAGGTTTTTTTCCCTCACATTGAGGAACTTTGACTTCCCAACTGTTAAAAACACACAAGATAGTTTTAAATCTCGATTGTTTTGAAGAGATTGAGTCGCGTTTTAATATGTTACGTGGCATGGGCTCAAACTTTCAGAAGAAATTTGTAAAACTTACCATATTAAAAATAATCGGTGAATGCACGAATCACTCTAACGAGCGATCATTTCGTGCTGGAATGCAATCTGCGGCTTCGATCGAAACTCAGCGACAGTTGTTTTTATGAGTCGACGTGCAAAATGCGCAACAGGCAAACGCAGCTTGGAAAGACTTTTTAGATACCAACGTACTTCCACTTTTAATATTAACTATTCTTTCCTGTTTTTCTTGGATTGCGAATGTAAGAATATAGTGATGTTTTCTTACTTTTTCTATTGCTTCGTTTAGCGGATGTCTAGAAATTAATGCTTGGGTTTGACCAACGGAGTTTCAATAACTGAAATATTGAAATAACTGAAATATCAATAACTGAAATATTGAAATAACTGAAATATCAATAACTGAAATATTGCACAGTAAGTGCAAAGCAAGCTATGATTTTTCCATTAACTTTAGTGCAAAAATGTAGCATGCTTTTTCCACAAACATATCAATGCGAAGTGAACGCACTGACGCCGCACGGCGGCACTGTTCGAAATCTATTGTCCAAAGTCAAAGGCAGCAACTGCTTACGACGCGTTTTGTGTGTGCCCACGATTACACTATTTCCTTTATGGCGTCCCGAGTCATGTTTGTCCGCTCCTGTGTTGACTTAACCACTGTGTAACAGAAATTGGTTGAGCCCGAACGGTCGTGGGAGGCAGTAATAATGCTCAAACTCGGGATATGCATATCCTCTACGCACCGTGCGGTGGCATAGGAACTCAATAGCGACAGCCTCGAACCGCAACTGGAATCTCGCTGTTGGCTTTTCGTTAGTATTTTCCCTCTAACAGAAAACGACCTGTTTCTACGCTCGAGGACTTTGCTCTTCGCTGCTGAACTGCATATCCACAATTTTCTGAACAGCATGCTTTACAAGACGTTGTGAAATTAAAAAAATTACCATCGCGATTTGGTGAACAGCCCTATGTTTGCAATGAGTTGTACAAGAGATAGGGTTTTGGTCGTAACGAAAAACAAACTGGTTTTGTTTGCCGAAGGACCAACTGCTCGTTTTATAACTTTCGCACGACTCGGCAATATCACCAACCGGTTCGATCAGACTTGACAGTGTCCACCTCTTTTTTCGAAGCGTTGCTGTCTGCATTACTCACAAGCTTTCTTACCTTACCCGATTTGCACCTTACTAGCCTGAAGCATTCTGACCATTTTCTATACTTTTCATGCACTGCACTTTATATTCTAGTATTGCCAGCAATAAAATTTTCAGCAGACCTGTGGATTTAGCTATCCGACTTGTTAAACAGTCAAACTAATGCCGGTTCTTACTTCAGCAACTTCTTCAGTGATCGAAACAACCGATGCAGCACAAAGCCGCAAAATCAGGGAGTTTCCTCTCTTCTGCTTGATCTAGTGAGAAAGAGCACGATATCCGTTTTTTACTCAAGCCCATGTTATAAGATCATTATATAGATACGTCTTTCAACGCTTAGTTTGCAAGTTTGCAATTCGTCACGCAGTTGTACGTTGCAATCAGTGTTGCCACTGGGGTCAGTCGCGTTAACATTAGATTGCTGCCCTTTTCAACATAAGATAACATGAGATTTTGACATTGCAGTTTAATATAAGCTAAATGCTTCGATTACCAATACCTAACAAGGTGCGATAACCTACGTGGAATCCGAAACAGAGAAAGAAGTATCGTCTTTAAACGGGAAAGTCAGTTATTTATGCACAACGTGTATGTTATTCCTACTCCCAACGCCATGAAAAGGGCTTCTTCAGTTTGGAGCAATTACCAAACACACATGATGGTGAGAAACTGATGAAAGAAACTTAAAAATCATGAATTTAACTCATTTTCATCCTAAAAAGTATAGAAAATTTGGGAAAAAACAACAGTTCAGTTAACATCAGATCTGTTGCCAAAACATTAAACATCAGAAATTTCTCTCAAAACATCAGATCTGATGTGAAAACATCAGAAGTCACAATACTGGTTGCAACTGCTTCGCAAACTCCAAGACGTTACGTCCTTCAGCTTTCAGTTGAAACACTACACCCCCTTTGGCTTGCAGTTAAATACTGCACAACTCTACCGGTAATTTCATTTTCGTTGTTTTTGTAGCGTTTGCATTGCGGTTTGATTCTGGAAGGGCCTTAGTTAGCACAATATACAAATTAATCGATACTTACGTCGAAGGAGATGGCAATCGCTACGACCCAGCAAACGGTCTCATGCACGGCTTCCAAATCACCTTATGATGCACCACACTCGTAGCAGCATCTATTTCTATGTGTTTTCCTGGAAGACTCTAAAACATTACAGTTTAACATACATGATCAGGCTACGGTGGTGTCATTCCTGCAATGCATAGAATCATTTCGTAAGTTACCGACGCTGACGCAATCCTAAGCTGCCGCACGTATCCGAATCTTAGTTTTTATGCCCTATAGGACCAATGATCTTTCTTCATGCAGCAATCGCATATAAGCATACACATGGTGGTTTAACTGCTTATGGTAACCGCATGTGCTGAAGGCATGGGCTACCCTGTTCGCAATTAGAGGTAGGAAGCTGTTTTCAGGTTACAATTCCACGGCACGTGAACTTTTTTCCAAGGCATTAAGTACTGGTTGGTATAGCCTCACTTATTCAAATCATAGTAAAAAACCGGTTATTACACACCCAGCAGGAAGCTTTGTATCTACTATATTTGCGCATATCGCTTGTAACTTGAAATGAGCGCATCTTTCGGAGTAAATAATTTTTGTTGGTGAAAAATTATCATGACACAATCGCAATTCATGCCAAATCCAAGAAGTTCAACATTTAAGTCCCAAATAAGCGAACTAAGGCTTTGCTCAAGATAAAAGCAACGGAAATGATAAATGTGAAGCAGTCAAACAAGATTATATGACAACTAAAGCGAAAGAGCAAGCACTAAACAAAGTTCAGCCCGGGTACTTGGTAAGTCGTAAATCAGCGCGGGCCAACTACTTTTGGCCTATGGGCCATTTTTCACAAACGTGACAAGTTGCGGGCAACTTCCAATGAACTGATATATAAAACAACAGTTTCACAAGATTTAAAACTAAAAATGGGAAGATAAGGAAGTGCGTCATTGAAATTATTACACAATAGCAAATAGCAATTTAATGCAAATCTCTGTCAGTGGCATGCCTGTGGCATGGGTGGCGGAACCTTTTTCAAAGTGGGGGGCACAAGCGCACGTCAAAAATCTACAGAAAATTTTTGTGGTTTGAATTGGCAACTGTGACGTCACAAGCATTAAAATATGACGTCATTACCTTTACACCATATGAAGGTCCAAATTACACTATTTTGGACAAAATTACACCACTATGAAAACATATCAGTGAACCACCTAAAATTCAAAAAGTCTGTTATAGGGGCGACCCAGGTCAGTAGGATCACTCGGGCTCATCATACAATTTATTCTGATTGAATAAAACCATTCGACGCTTTGCGTCACTGAAATTTCCATTTGCTTTCATTCTGGCTGGCATTATCGTTGCTCTGTGACGTTAGTTACGTAACAATAAATGAGAAGTTCTCACGATAACTTCTCCATTGCTGAGTAACGCAGGTCACGCAGAGCAATGATAACGTCAGTCATTAGGCTCATTCATATTAGCCCACGTTGCTGGACAAATTTACCGTTTGTTTGAAATTATTCTCGAAATGGGAACTGTCCATTGGATTGGTTTTCAAATCCAATGTTCTATACAAATCGATTGCCTCAAAAATCATTCAGTCTGATATGAATTACGTTTAAAAAAAACTTAATTGCATAGGGCAGCTCTGACTCTGATAGATGTGTCCGAGGAAAGCACGAGCGAACAAAGTCGTGAGAACGCCTACTACGAACGATATTGTTTGATTCAGGTCACCTGCAACATGAACGCGAAAGGCCAGACATGGAACGAAAATATATGAACAGTGACAAGGTCCAAAGCAAAGA
>JGI24159J19872_10007938_pt1 | contig 13895 bp, 9 predicted proteins | sample Ectturendosymbi4_FD_19872 | JGI IMG/M metagenome (IMG submission 19872) | reverse complement strand
CATAACTTTTACAAACGATGACGTCATGAATTACGTCATAGGGCCCTCCACTAAAAATTGCCCCGGGCCCCCCTACCCTTTAATCCGGCTCTGTTTGCAACTCTGCTTCACACACCCAAGTTTCACAGAACACAAGCTTAACTTTGAAAGCAGACTTGGAATATCTAGGAAAGAATAGACGCAAACCGGGTGATCCTAGTTTAGCGCGAGCCGTCTGCTTGCAAGAATCCTAGAACGGGCCCTGATTTCATGCTGCAGGTTTCCACCGCCTTTTTCAACTTCCTATTTTGAGTGTTTGTGTCTGAAATTATCGGCGTACATTATTCCTACGACCAATTGATACCAAACTTTTGGTCAGCGAAAGCATTGTCCACCCGAGTGCGTCACAACAGTTTTTAGTCATCAAGTTTTCAAATAGACAATTACTCAGATATTAAACATCAGAATATAGAACTCGAAGATGATACTCACCGTGCGAAATTTTTTTATCATAGTTTATATTTTGCAGTGTGTAGACTTACTGAGCACAGCTTAAGTTTGGCTGTTACGGCAGTAATGCGGTGCATGTGTGATGTTCTTTAAATTTAATCGCTTCTTTCGCTGCAATTCCTTGCTAGTGTGGTTAGGGATAGAATCGCTGCTATCACATCTCGCAAACCTTGACTTCAACTGTCACGTTGTGCAGCTCCTGCGCGAGACAGACAGCAGTTTGTCAAATGTCTGGTTGCCGCAAATGTCTAGTTCGCTTCCGTTATTATTTATGATAACTACAATTGTTCGTATGTTTTAGCAACGAAAGAAAGATTTTATAAAAAAAGAGGAAGAATGGGAAGCAGTCATAATGGAAGTGGAGAAAAAGCACAAAAAGGAAATGGATGAGCAGAAAGTGAGAAAAAATCTGTTTTCTTGTTTTTCTCTAAAATATATTTGTTCTTGATGAACAAATTCTGCTACCGCCATTTGCGTATGTTCAGGCTTGATTTCAAATTTTCACGTGGGTGGCTTTGTTTCTTGCTTACAAACTGTCTCCAGTATATGTAAGTGTTGAATTACTACGTTCCGTCACCTTAGGTGGTCCAAATTGCATCTGCAGAAATAGCGCTGTATTATTACGGCAACCGGTACCTTTGCGTGATTGCGGCCAATTTTGCGAATTTTCACGAGCTTTGTTTGGGATCCTGGCAATATTCGAAGTGGATGTGAGTAGTACAGTCCTACGCGAGTCGAAAATTCTTGTCCGCTCCTTCCCTACATCCGCAAATTTTAAACCCGACCCGCCCCGCAACCGCAGAAATTTGAAAAATCTTTCCCGCACCTGCCCCGCGCTGTTTCCGTTCCGTCCCAAACCTGCACCTGTCACGCAAAACCACTAAAACCTCATGCAGCGTGTTTCATCGCTAATGGCAATTGATTCAGTGGTTCGTTTCAAGACCAACGGACGTCTTCCAAAAATCTGTAAAATAAGAAAGTGAAACTTTCTTTTCTGCTCATGTCACCTTCACATGCATTGAGTCAACATTCAGTAACCCGCACAATTTTTTTATCCCCCACCCGCCCCGCAGCAAGTTCAACCCGCGCCCGTCCTGCGCCCGCACCCATATCTCTGCGGGTTCCCGCACCCGCCCCGCAAATGCGTGTACCCGCAACCCTCGCGGGTTAACCCGCCCCGCGCAGGACTCTAGTGAGTAGCCATGTTCATTTGAACATGTTGTCGACAGGAGTTTGTTACCGGGACCAGATATGATCAAGTAGCTGTTATTGGTTTGCAGATTTGAAGATAAAAAATGACTAACATCACAAATGACAAGTTTTTTATTTGTTTAACGATAATTTTGCAACAGGCGATCGCCTGAATGGTGCAATTTTGTCCTGTCCCGTCGAGATTTCAAAGAAACAACGACGCAAGAAAAATTAACAGCAAGCATTAAAGAAAAAGTGTAGAAAATCATAACGAGTGCAATCAGAATCTATTGCAGGATTTCAGAGAGGCGCCAACAGCACTAAAAACTGCAACTGAAATACGGATCAACGCATCAGGTACACCAAGTAAAAGCAACAAATGAAACGTGGCCCAAACGCTCAAAACGTTCAGCATATGGCGTTTGGCGAGAATTCCACGAACATTATTATAAAATTGTGCACGAATTGTGCTGTGAACATTGCAGTGTAAGAGAGGGTGTATTACGGTCTCAACATCGCCGCACACACGAACACGGTATTTAATTATTTTGTTGATAGTCCACGGGCTCTGAACGTACAAGGTATAGGCGTCAGATTTGGATAGATTCCCGACAGGTGATGGGAACTGTTTTTTGATAAGTGATCATAACAATTTAGGCAATTCATGAAAATGGAGTGGCTGGCTTAGGATTTGATTGCGAGCGGGAGAGAGTTCCATACTAGACGCGCTGCGGGAAAAGAAGTTAAAGACCAAGGATATTTTCAAAGGTGGAATCTGCTGAGTGAGCATTTCGGTTGTGGCAGAAAGCATGAGCGAATTCTTTGAACGATCTGGAAAAACTGGCAGGAAAAGGGCAGGACGCCATTATTAAAAATAAATTTGGAAAAGTAACGAAGCAAAGATATTTCTCTACGAGCTGCAAGCTTGTGAAGCTTAGATCAGTTAACACACCGTTAATTGATGTAGTTCTACGACCTCCTCATTATCTCAGCGGCGGAAAGTTGTGCTTTATCTGGCATTCGTTTGCCACCATCAGAGCAGCTATCATAAATAATGCTGTCATATATAACCAAACGCCGGTGATATGTTTGTTTTCTAAATCGTAAGGAGAGTGTGGTGAGGCACAGAATGGACGAATGAACGAAGACTGTTAATTTTGATCATCACTTTCTGATAGAAGTGTACATTGTGAGCATGGCACTGTGACGAAACAGTAGGCCCAAGCATGTTTTTGTAGAACGCGTAGCTCTGTAAAGTAGAATCGGTGTTAAACCTAAACCATCCGACTGTTCCTTTACCGCTATGACTTGCCCGCCTCAATTTGCTTTATAGGCTTTATATTTGGGCAGTGGCGAAAGAGAGTTATCGAAGTTGGAGAGCGCTTTTATTAGACAAACTTCACTTCTAGAGCAGAAATCAGTTACGGACAAAATGTCACCATGATCTGATGGGTAAAGAGCAACAATAGTTTCTTCGTTTTTTTCATTGCCATTTCTCGTCGTTCTTTGATGATTTTAAGTAAAAACCATTCATGGTGCTCCTTTGTGAATCTACGCTGCGAATGGAGTTTGTTTATTTTTACGGATCAATGTCCCTGACGACGTTTATTCGAATTTCTGAGCCGTTACTTGCGAACAGTTTGAAACGCCACATCGTAAACGACGAACATGTGACTTGTAGGCGAAAGGACTCAACATTTTCGTGAATGGTCTTTGGTAACATGGTAACTTGTTACCGTTGCGCCGTCTTAGATTTGCGCACTGCAAGAAAAATGCCGTTTGTCCGCTTATAATATAAAAAAGCTTTAGGGTTTGATTGCGAAAGGATTTGATTCCGAAGCCCAACATGTGCATTTAGTACTTTGTTTATTGTAACAGTCGCGGCTGTGTTTCCAAATGCTTCACTTTTTCACAAGGCGTGATGTACCTATTCGCGCTCAACATACCAATCCGTAAAAGGGAAGTACGGTCCTTGTTCATGGCTACCTTGGAAAAACACTTAAACGAATTTCTATCACTAGGTCTGTGTAGAAATAGTCAGGTAATAGTACAGTAATGCGTCACCTCAAGGATATAAGAAAAAAGTGACGATTTTAGGCGAAGTGACGAATTATGCAAACAGGTGAAAACTCTATCATAGCAACTGGTATACTTTATCATAATAACTCGTATACATAGTGCGTTTATTTGCAATAAAATACAACTTGATGATGTTATGGTTATGGTTGTTGAATAAATTAAACTCTTTTAATTCCTCTACTCTACCTAGACTCCTGTATTTAATCTAGCACCTTTTAAATCTTTAATAAACTTTAAAGACTTCCCGCGTTCTCTCAATGGGGAGTCGGGTCGCGCTTCGCACCTCTTGCATGAATTCGATGAAGAAATTGCGAGGTGCAACTATTCTCAGATAAAGATCCTTAATTTGTTTGAATTCCCAAACGTGTTAACTGCGTAGACATCAAAAGCGAAACTGCAAATGACGGATTAGCCGAACAAAACGCTCCTCAGGGTTAGAAAGAGGTGACGAATTGAGCGAATCGACGAATTAGACCAGTGTTTCTCAAAGTGGGCGGAATCGCCCCCAAGGGGGCGATTTTGATTGGCAAGGGGGCGAAAAAAACAAATGGGACGATAGGGGGCGAAACAACACAAAGAGGGCGAAAATGCTCCGGCACTAATCGATCATTGAGTTAACATCAGTAGCCTACTGTTGTGAGCTTCTTGCAAATTTCAATTTACTATGAATCGTTGGAGGTTGTTGCAAAAGCAATTTATCTGTTGAACTTTTACTCTGGATCGTGTATGTGCCCGACTACAGTGTGGGTTATTTCAGGGTTGCAGAGCCGTCGGAAAAATGACACAGCTCCGGTTCCGGAGATTTTCTTTTCATGAACATGGCTCCAGCTCCGGAGCTCTTGGTCTTCATTAGTGTGGCTCGAGCTCCGGAGCTCTCTTTTTTCATGGCTCAGGCTCCAGTTCCGACTTCTCTTCGTTTTCACACATTGATATTTTAATTGTCTAGGTGTGCCTCAAATTGAATGAAAAATGAATTAAATCAAGTACACAAAACTACGAGAATATTCCAAACCTTTTTGAGTAATTTAATCTGGTAGTTTTTTACAAGCAGCACTCATCCCAGGAGGAAATCAGCGAAAAAACAACACTTACAGGTTCAGACGATTCAGAGAACAGTTACAGTACTGGCAGAATTGTAATTAAAGATAACCGTAATATACATAATTTTTCGAAAGGCAGTCGCTGGTTTTGCCGTCAACGCCTGAGGACCTTGTGTTATTTCTTACAACCAGAATCAAGAAAATGGCTGTTTGGAAAACTATATTTGTGTCCGAGCATTTTAACACAGACCAAGTGTTTTGCACTCGTTGAATGCTTTGACTGTGGCAGTCGTGATGATTGCAGCTAACAGTGCTACCCGGAAAACCATATAAAGAACGCAAAACACATAGTCGACTCTCATGTGTTCTTTCAAACACGCACACACAAATGCGAAGATATGTTTAAAAGCCCTTTGTTCAAAGAAGTATTCACCTCTGACTTTTGTAAAATAGCTGAAAACTTCGGATTTCTTATATTTTGCACTCATAACAAGCAGTGATGAATCGCAGAGTAAAGCAGAATTTAAGCTGTATGACTTCTGCCCAGCAAAGCTCGCGCGCAGCTGAACCATCTTCTTCTTGTGCGCAGATGAACTGCGATTTGTTGTTCGCCTTTCGATGCAAAATTTTTGCATGACTTGTTTCGAAAAACTGAGGTTCTATACTTTCATATTCAAAAGTTCAGTTGAACTTGGTTACAAGTGTAAGGACTTTGAAAGTAAGTTCCATAGGGCTGGGACAGCATATTTCCCAGTAGGCTTCATCACTGAGACAAACATGCTCCATCAGACTTGGTGTTAACACGTTCCTGCTCCAGTGCACCTTTTCGTGACACCAATGTTCCAACCAAACCTACCAAATGTGAGTTTGGTACACAAAAATTCAAGATTGTGGTTAAATTGTGGCTTCATCACAGTCTGGAAAACACAAGCGCTGTCGCGAAGTTCATCTGAACATCTGATTTTCATACATTTTTTATGACTTTCTGAAAATAACTAGAGATTTTTTTACATTTGCTGTAAAAACAATTTCTACCAGTTTTCATTTTTCATGACTATATACGCCAAGGGTCTCCCGTCTCCCTTTTTTCAGAGGGCTACATAAGCTATTACACAACATTTCGAGGGCCGGACACCTTACGCAATGTGACTGTTTCGGGATATTTAACATTCTACCAAATCAACAAATTTTTTGTGAATATATTATTTCATCATTATTGACAACTGGCTTCGCGGGCCGGATTTGGCTCACGAGCCGTAGTTTGGAGAACCCTGGTATAAGCAAGAGCGCTTGCCTGGATGTCATTGAGTTGTAACACAAGTCAATAACACACTGATATTCATTTACTAACATCTCTGTCTACTCCAAAGAAATCAACCTGATTTTTTCTTGTTTGAAATTCTGTGTAACCACCCAAATGTTAATGACCGTATACATCAGCATACGGCAAAAAAACTTTTTAGAATTGGTTAATTTTTGTACAAACATGGACTTAGCCGATCTTTCGACCGGAGAGGAAAGAAGTATATGAGAAATGTAGCAGTTCAGATGTACCCTGCCACGACTCGTATCGCGAGTTACGACTTCAAATGCCTATCGTTTGGTCGAACGGTTGTAAGTGCAAATTTTCAAGGTTTTCATTGGCCTGGTAATTTAGTTTTTGCTTCGACCTGAGTTAAGATTGACACCCTGAATTTTAAGCTCCTTTGCAAACGAAAGTTGTCTAGAGTCTAAACCAGGGGTTTTCAACCTTTGGCACATTTGCCTGTCTGAAGGGGTACGTACATTTAAGGTTAGCAATAGAAGGGAAAAATATATTTATAAATTATTTATTTCCAAATATTAATACATATAACTTTGAGACATAATAACGGAGTCTACCTTTATAGTTCTAAAAATCTAAAAGGGTTGTTTAAAATTCAGTGGATTTTTGTCATTTTACTCAACCTTTTTTCATAGGAAATATTAGGTGTACATGCTCATCTGATGAAATAATGAATGGGGTACATGACCAGAAAAAAGTTGGGAATCCCTGGTATAGACCAACGTCTTTATGAATAGGCGTATTATGAGAAAGAGCGAAAGATGTTTACGTCCTAGAATGGATGAACCACACAAAACATTTTTGGAAAGAAGTTCGAAAGAACATGACTAGTGGAACAAGTATGTCCAGGTGTTGAGCATGTATGGGACAAGTAGGTTCCGTTAATAAAACGACTGGAACAAAAAATGCACCGAAATCACTTTTGTCAATATTCTACTTACAAAACACTAAATTTTGCCACATAAGCAACTGTAAAAGGATACTCTTATGACGAAAGCACTTTTTAACTTATCTCCACTCGTGCACAAAGCCCAAAAGCAAAACGGATGTCCAATATGCCTCCTCTCTAGTACTACAAATTATTCCTCAAATGGCTGCCATAAAGTGGTAAAATGAAACCGAAAAATATAATTGTTAGATGCGTACAAACCAATGTTTCTAAAGAGCGATAGGAATGCAACGCGTGCTAGTTTTCGCAGTCAAATGTTCTTGTAGACATGCTAAGCAGTCAATGGCACCTGTACGCCCAAAAGTCGCGAAAGGGTGAGCTCGCAACGCGACTTCTGGCATTTTGTTGATGTTACCGATGTTCGTGCGTTACTGTGTTGGTCGTCAGCAATAGTTTGTTACGCGTAGATACCTGGGAATGAGGGTTGCTCAGCAGACGACTGCCGGCGGTGAACCTTGAGCATTTCTGCACCGGTACACTGCAAAATCTGAAGCCTGTCTGTTTGCAACTTAGGTTTTTGTGGGCTCACTGCGGCGCTGGCGATTCCCCCCTATACGCGAGTAAGAGTTTTTATTTGGTAAATCAAAAATACCACTTGAGTAATTCTTGAACCAAGACATCCATGTATAAGTGCAATTATAGTAACAGCAATTTAAAAATGCGCAGGGATGAGTTGATCCCATCCTACAGAGAGAAGACATTGTTTTCGATACAAGAAAGCTTTAGTACAGCAATAATGCTACAAAAACAGTGCTATTTTAATCAAATTCGATCGTGCTCTATTATATTGTAGGCTTATTTCTTTTTGCACGAACAAATCTTCAATCATTTTTAACGCGTTTGATGCTTTGTTCGTAACTTTCCAACCTGCTGCAGTACAAGCGGGTGCAAAAATTCTTAATATTTCAGAGACCAGTTGAACAGTCTGATGATAGTGGTTAACTGTCTTCGTGTAAAGATGTGCAGAACGGTAGCGAAGAATGCTTACTAAGTCGGAGACTGGGGTGGATGACAAAAAAACACAACAAAAATAACGCAAGCTGTCGCACGCATAGTAAAACGGATTATTTTTTCTTGCTACAGGCAGTAAAAGAACCTATGTATAGTGACCCTCTGCATTTGGCAAGTTTCTTGGCAGACGATCAGATTCACTAAATAGCTGTCTCATTACTGACCGTCAGCTTTCGTAAGCGCTGTTTCCACCAGTGTTGCCACTGGGGTCAGTCGCGTTTACACCAGATTGTTGCCTTTTTCACCATCAGGCAACATCAGATTTTTACATTACAGCTTAATATAAGCTAACTACTTATATTGCCAATACCTAACAAAGTGCAATAACTCACGTTGAATCCGAAAAAGAGAGAAGTATCGTCATTAAATGGAAAAGTTGGTTATTTATGCGTAACGTAAATGCTATTCCCAACGCTATGAAGAGAGCTTCTTCAGTTTAGAACGATTACCATACACACGAGGGTGAGAAATTGAGCAAAGAAACTTAAAAACCATGAATCTAAGTCGATGATGTCCTCCTGAAAGTACAGAAAATTTGGGAAAAAAACAACAGCTCAGTCAGCTTCAGATTTTTTGCAAAAACATCAGACATCAGAAATTTCTCTCAAAACATCAGATCTGATGTTAAACCATCAGAAGTGGCAACACTGGTTTCCACGGCCTTGCGAAATCCGCATGCTGATTTTATGTCATGCTGAGCGTGACAACACGAAAAAGAAGGTTTGGCAATGGCGAGCATGTGCCGTTAGTTTGTCAGTAGATTTGTCACAAGATACTTTACAACGCTCAAGATTTACCAGCTTCAGTAAAGAAATCCACGAACAATTGTGAGTATCTCTGGCACGTTGTTTCCTCACCAGGAATCCCTTGTGGGATGTTGAATAACAGCAACGTTGGAGATAAATCTGCTTTTCATCCTTTCAAAGGCTAAATGGTTCTGTTACCACCCGACTAAAGAATGTAATCATCTAGTGGAGAGCCATGGAATACATGGCTTAGTCAAAGCCCGGCAATATTGCTTCTATCTTTCGCATTTGTTTTGTCCAGCTACTTGGGTTATTTTCGTAAGCAAAGGGTGCTTGCACCATCTGGACAATAGAGAAGCTTTTCACTTGTAAGTTCAGCTTATCATTGAGTACCGCATAGTTCCTGTATGCACTGTCGCTCATCTAAATTGCAAACATAATTCTAATCAACAGCAGTGTTGATCCGCTGGAACACGCGTCCATCAAACTTTGCCCGATTATGTTCGTTTAGAAAATCGCACTTCGCCTAAATTCGTAATTTCGTGTCTTTGCTTTGCGTTGTTGTTTCGACTGCAGAGCATAATGAGAACCAGCAGAATGATGACTGCTGCAGCTACCATTGCAGAAATCGTAATCAGAGCTATCATCCATTTAGGTAGCGGTGCTGATGCGCTTTTGTTGACATGGTTCGTCGTAGCCAGTGAGGTCTTGGCCGTGCTGCTGACTTCCTGCGTTTGCGATTTCGCAACAGTCATTTCTCTTCGCACCTGCTGAATAACTGCTGAGCAGTAGTCGGTGCTGTTCTCAGAAACTTTGACGTCTTCAGTTGAATTACCAGTTACTTTGGCCGTTGCCGCAGTGCTACCTCGTGTGCTGCGACTTGCCGTTGTCTGCAGCGTGCACTGAGGGAAATCGCCGTCTGTCAAAAGCGGAAGTTTTTTGCCGGCCAGTTCTGGAGGCTGGCTGCAAGTGATGCACAGGCGATTGAAGATCGCGAATAGGGCGCCGCTTCCCAGCGGTGAACAGTGCGCCTGGAATGTACGAATAAGGGTGTGTCAAGCGGGTTATTGCAACAAAAATATAGTGAGCTGGTTTTGTTGGAAACTAGTAAAAAGCTCAAATGGCAGCATTTGTTCTTGCACCAGACGCTAATGAACGGAAAGCTGGATTTAGGGCGGGTCTCCTGGTGACGCGATCAACAGCCCGCATGACGGCGGCTTTGACATTAACTCGAAAAGCTTCTCACACAGAAGTAAAGTTTTTCGACAACTTACAGTTTATTTGGTTGTTCCCCTTGTCTACAGTTAATTAGGTGCTTAGTCGTCGATTGGGAATTATAATTCGATGCGACTGTGTCTTGTCATGTTGGCGAGTTGAATGTGCAGGGGCGATGGTTCGCGTGAACATGGAAATGAATGCTGATTTGGTCAGTTTGCAGTTAATTGAATTGATCCTGGTTACGAAATTAATCTACGCCGCCGTGCGATAACTACTTTGATACTTTGTCCTGACGCGGAAGCACGGTTACTTCAATCCAAAAATATCGCTTTCGATAAAAGTTTGCACGTGTATAAAAATTGAAACTGACCAAATCAGCAAAGTTTGCTTGTGTATAAAAATTGAATTTGTCTGGTTTCTGAGACTAGCGAAGAACAACGACCTGTCGTCTTCCAAGCAAATTTGGAGCAGTATTTTTTTCACAACAAGCTCTTACCGATTGGTTAATTGCGGCCAGTATAAAGGAGAAAGTGGATCGGAGTTGACACGTACAATTCCACGGGTTAGCAGCGTCCATGATCGTTGCGAGGTTGGGTTTGTTCTGGAACCACCTGGAACACATTGAAGGAGTTGTGTTTTGCTCTGCAGTTGGCGGGTCGTTTGACGAAATGTTACAGCGATTTCATCCTTGCATTTTGCAGCTTAGCGCAACGCATCAGGGCAGCGGCTGTCGATTCAATTTAGATTCTGCTCAGTCCAGTTTCGATATACACGCTTTTGTACTCCGTTCGGAGTGTCACGAGTGGTCTGCGGCGCCCATCACAGCTTGTTCGCGCCGCGGGCTTTCACAGTGAATGCTGTACTGGTGGTGAATCAATGGCAACACCGCGCGTTAACCAGTGCTTTTCACCCACCCATCAGGCCAGAGCACGAGGCTGGATAGCGCGAAATTACCTTTTCTCAAGTCTTCGGTATGACGCGACTGGGAATCAAACCCAGCCTACAAGCTTTGGTGGCACATGCCCAAGCAACTGTATCACTAACAGGTCAGTTTTAGATTCTGCACACCTGGAAAATTGTGATAAGAGTCCAACAAACAAACATTTAATGCCATAGATTGAAGCAGCGTCGCATCTGAACACGTCGGCTTCCGTAATAACCGCACAGAAATGTTTTTTTTGCACCCTTGGGAACCTGATTGTGATTAAGTTGGGCAAAAGGATGAAATCATTTGATTTGCATGGAAGATTGTGAAGGAGATAATATCAAGTTTTATCTGGGAATGAACTGGAATTCTGTTCCGGACGGAAATTGGACTTTTTTCAGTTCTGCCCGGAATTGAGTTTATTCTGGCAGATATAAAATTCTTTTTCGTTTACTACCTTTAGTTTTTCATGTTAGCAGATTACTTATGGTTCTGTTAAATATGGTTGACAGGCGTGGGCGTCGGAAGGATTTTTTCCAGGGGTGGGACCAGGGGATTTTCCCAAAATGTTTCTTGGGGGGAGGCAAAAATGGTGAAATTTAGTTTTTCCCACTTGAAATTAAGAAACAACGTTTTTTCCTGAAATTTTAAAAATCTAAGTGGTGCCTTCCCCCCCCCCTTTCAGACGCCCCTGTTAGCAGGACATTTTTAATGCAAAATGGCAAAAATAATTTTAAGTCAGGCATGGACAAACTATGGCCCGGTAAACTTGTCAATCCATCAAGCTGAACTTGTCCACATTTTATTGATAAAGCCAATCCATTTTTTTCAGTTCGTTGCAATCTCCATATTCCCCGTGTACAATGCGTATTGTACTGTACTCCGCTCCACGTTCTCACTTTGCTCTTCAACACACCTTCACCCCTTTTTGGTTCCTAATAATGCCCTTTGCACGACCCTACTTGATAAAAACGATTATTCCAAAACCACAATCAACCCAACGGCTGCTTGCTGTGCATTGATTTTGCAGCGCTTTCAAAAACTTGCTAAACAGTGAAGGTGTACTGTCAAGTCGTTCTGTAACAGGTAAGTGAACAGATAACGCCGAGTATTTAATAAGAAATGCACCTAGAAATGCACGGCAAAAAGTTGTTTCACTAGAGTCTGACCAATGTCTGTATGTCCTTCATGCTGTAACCACGAAAGCGTTGCATTTATTGAAAAAATATAAGGTCAGCCGTCACTTTGCTATGAAGTAACCTGACTACTTAGACAGCAGTCAGTGCAAAAACAAGAGGCTACTGCTGAGAGGTTAGCAACTAATTTGCAGACTTTGAAAAAAAATTATTAACCAACAACGGAACAGGCTTTACGGTCTGGCCGTTTCGGTCACGGGACTTATCAATCTTGGTCATTTCGGTCGCGAGACATTTCGGTCAGACTATGAAATCTTGCAGAAACCTTACATGTTCACTTCTTAATGCAAACGTACTTAAATCAATGAAAGGTTTTGTTTAAAAAAACTACAAACATGATCCAAGATACAACAGTTAATCAGTATCAACATATTATTTTCATTACCATCAGCAAGCAACTTAAAATCAATATCGACATTTTGCAATTCAATCCAAATACTTGAAACTCATAATTACGATTCAGATTTAATCGCAATCATGACTCCTCAAAGGGAGTTGGTATAACACCAGCCTATATAATCATTTCAATAAAAAAACGAAATCAGTTGTTTATGTACAGAAATGTCACGACCGAAATGTCCCCAGACCAAAACGGCCAGACCGAAAAGTCGCGTACCCAACCAACAAACTGCGTTTCATGAGTCACTCGTTCGGTGGAATTGATGACATGTACAACCCAAGCTGGTTTTATTCTCCAGGTATATTTCACACTAGTCATTCGCTCATTTTCCCACATTAGCCATACTGAAGGAGGTCAACCAAAACGGGAAGAAATGCATCAAGTCACTGGAAGACCTGCACAAAGAATTCTGCTGTCGGTTTTCTGATTGGAAAAAATTTTACCTGTTGGTTCAATTGGTGGTCTGCAATTTGTCACAAGACTCTTAAACAGCACTACAAGAGCTGCAATCGGAAAGGATTGATCTTCAGCGTAACCCTAACCATGGGCGTCGGAAGAACTTTTTCCAGGGGGACCGGTGATATTTCCAAGGGGAATTTTCTCGTCGTGCATTCAGCATCAAGCAGTGAATGTCAGCTTTTCCGAATGACAGTTTAACCCTGCAGGAGTATGTATGTGGCAGAACCTCTACGAGAGAGGATGGTCGTTTCGAAAAAAATCCAAAAGAAGCCCGGGCTTAGGGTCAATAAATTGCCCAGTCGCCAGTAGACCACACATCGCATCTTCTAGAGCAGGGGTTCCCAACCTTTTTCTAGCCATGTACCCCTTCAGCATTCTGACAAATGAGCATGTACCCCCACAGCATTTCAACAGATAAGGATGTACCTAGGGAACGACCGGGGCTCCGGCCCCGGCCGAGGATGGATTTTTTCCCCGGCCCTGAGCAATCAAAATAATTGGCCGGGGCCGGGGGCCACAGATTGCTACTTTCGTTTTAGCTTTTTCAACATTACTTTAATTTTTTTGCACGGTTTTTGCTGTTTTGAACAGTTGAAAACACTTGGTCAATGGCAGGCACCAACATTTAACTGAGTTTGTAGCAAGTTATACCCTTCTAAAACCCTTCTAACTAAACAACATTGCTTTTGACAACAAGCACTGTTTAGCTGGTTCAACTAAGTTTTTCTTCATCTTTTGATTTTTCTGTTGTTTGCTTCATGGCTGAACCGATTTCTGGTGTCTGTTAACAAGGTCTCACGCGAGTCATGATTCACAATGAGAGGATTCGTTATTTACACAGGTCGGCAACGGCATGCAGCTACAGTAC
>JGI24159J19872_10007937_pt1 | contig 13896 bp, 9 predicted proteins | sample Ectturendosymbi4_FD_19872 | JGI IMG/M metagenome (IMG submission 19872) | reverse complement strand
CAGTTTTTTGCTTAATTTCACGTTCAAGTTCGCTTGACTGACCCATACAGCAGATAACTTTCGGCCAGCAATATTTTACGTTTATGTTGGCCCCCCTACTTCTTTCCTTGGCCCCGCAGTGGCCCCCCACTTTTTTCATTCTAGAATCGACACTGCCTACGAGAGGGGTGACAAGTGTTGCTAATGAATTTCTTTAGATGCATTACTTTACCGGGAAGCGTCAGTAACTACACCGAGTAGCAACAGCTTTTCATTTAGTTCTGCTGTAAGATACTCAATCGCCATACTGGGTCAGTCATCGCAATACTGGAAGCGGAAAGAAATTGAAAGGTTCAATTCTGTTTCGTAGTACCAGCTTTGCACTCCCTGTTGAGTGTCTCTAGCGACCAGTGGCGCCCATCTCCTCGTGCTCGTCACAGGAAAAGAACACCTGCAAATTGTTGCGCACTACTCAGCGCTCTAAGCAATACAGAATCAAAAGCAGCTCACGTCACACTTATCCGTTCAACAAGACACATGGCTGCTTTACTACGTATTCTTGTTTTTAAACATGCGCGTAAAAAGCCGTATCGTACGGACGTGAATTTTGACGTTCGAGCGTTATAGCAGTAAGACAAGGCCGACGAGCACGCAACTCGGCGCTATGTGAAGCATTTGTTTAACAAATAACACAACTTGCGATAAACTTTAGTTAAAACTCAATAACAGTACACGTTGCACGCCTCGAGCTACCCACGAAAAATATCCGGGATTTTTGGACAAACAGCCAGTTTGAACGTGAGACTGCATGCGTAAAAATTCAAACTGCTGCTATACGTCACACTGCAATAATTTTTTGTGAAATGAAAGAGGAAAATCAATCTCTGTGTGTGTGTTGGTTCTGTCAAGTCCTTATTTCCCTAGTTTTTTCAGTGGAATGATCAAGGTTTCAACTTTTAAAAGTTAGGAACGCATTCATTCAGCCTACATCGGCAATTACATCACTGGCAAATATCGTCGCACGGTTTGCAGATTATAACATCTGTTTTTTCATCTGAATCACACGTAACCCTTGGTCGCATTCCAAATGCGTAAAACTTTTCGAAACGCGCCATTTTCACTGGTTAGCAAAAGCACAAAATTATCACATAAACTTTACTTAGCGAATAGACCAAGTTTTAGAAAGTCACACATTACAAACGTAGTTTTATAATTTTAACCACAAAACAAGTGAATAAACCAGTAAGCATGCCCAAACCTGACGTAAAAAGTTTTACGCAAGGAATATTACTAATTGTGGTGCACTAGCAGCATACGGTCAGTTGGACAGCAAGGTTTTCAATTCGTGTCTTGGCGTTTTATAATCACTGTCCAGTGATACATCGGCTAACCAGTGGTTCTTAACCTTTTTGACAAATCTTACGTTTTTATCAAACCAGATTACCAGATTTACCCCAATACACTCAATGGTGCTCATTTCTTAAAAATACGACATTAACACACCCTAACAGTTTAGAATTATTCATGATAATTTACATTTGCTAAAATTTATGGTTCAGTAAATTTACCTCCTTGGAAGATAAAATTTACCCCAGGGGCAAATTTACCCCAGGTTAAGAACCACTGGGCAAAAGAGACATGTTACTAGTAGATGTTCAAAGCGCTGGCGAGCGAACAAATGTCAGCAAAAGGCGTCGCATGTACAGCAGCCTTGTTTTTTGAAATCTTCATCTGTTGCCATCTTTACTTGAAACGCCAGCAAACTCATACGATGTGCCTACAATGTTACGCACCAGTCACGATGTATTGAAAATGAAAAAAATATGCACTGAACTGTCAAACCTATACCCCTTACATTGTGCTGCAGGGGGAGTTGACAACATCGCAGGGAGGATTAACTTTAAACTGAAAATTCAAAGTTACCTTCGCACGCAACCATTAACCCAGTGGTTATTAACCTGGGTGGATGGAACCCCAGTAGTGTGCAGCGAGTCAGTCTTGGGGATTGACGGCAGTCTGATCAGGCCCGTCGCCAGGATTTTGCAGCAGGGGGGTTAAAATCACAAGCGGGGCCACATTTTTTAGATACAATATTGGATCTACGCAGCAACCGGGGGACCAAGCATAAAATGGGGGACACATTATTTAAATAGGGAGCCGGGCAGTCGGGCACCACTGGCCCCCGCTGAAGACGGCCCTTGAGTCTGATGCATGGTTTATTTTGTGCGCTAAGAAAATGTATACTAGTTTTGAAGAAATTATACCGGTATTTTATTTTTCCGATAACGAAGGGTTTAGTGAATTCACGGGGAAACTTGCGTAGTTCAGTACCTCCAACAAGTTTAAGCACCACAATAAGCAACATGATTTTAGCGCAATTTCCACTTGCTATCTTCCTGCTGCTAAGTCCTGAGATCCAGGTCACATGTTGCGATCGATGATTTCTAACCTGTTCGGATCGATAGCGGCCTGGTAGGCCCTCAAAACTAGTTTTCCTTTTCAAAAGTTGAACTAACCCACGCTGGTTGCGATGCCTCGCTCTTTAGCAGTGAGAATACTGCAAATTTTTTCGCATCCACCTAAAGGTTTTGGTTCATTGTGAAGCAGCCAAGCAAAACAAGCTCAACAATTGGTCAATGGTAATCATGAAACTACAGACGATAAGATTCCGATTAATTTTTTTTTTGGTCTTAATGGCATAGTGGCATTAATCTAAGTTAGTGAAGCACGCTGGGAAGCCAAGCTTGTCCTATTTTAATATTCAGCTGCAGAACTAAGGAAAAAACGTTTTGAAAAACGAGGGATGGCGAAAGCCTTTTCTTAGTTGCGCAATAACAGGTCTACAGTTAACACAGACAGCTTTTCTAGCTCGACGTTCATTTAATGAACATGCACGCACGATTACCTCAGTCATACCACAGTACATGCAACGGGTTGAACGCACCAATCACAAAAAAATATTCTGGCAACTTGAAAACGTTCGTGATTGGTTAAAACAAATCTGCTTGTGGTGGCGGCAAACCTTTTCTTGAAGTTTCTTCAGTGATTTTAATAAAAGCCTTTCTACCGTGGTTGAAAGTTCAGACTTTTGCAGGAATTTTTGTGGGAAAAAGAATGTCGCACCTCCCTAAAGCTCCCTTATGCTTTGCTCTTGGTAGCATACACATATTACAAACTGGCAAATGCCTTTCATCGAAATGCTATTAGATGTTGAATTGCTGCGACATCGTGTCTCAGCGCTCTGATTTGGGCAAGGCGGATTTAAAGCCTATGACGATGTTTCCTGGTTGTTCAGGCCGCGCTGACCCCAAGAACAGTAGTTATTCTGAGCAATCAATATGTAGATGAAACTGTCAGATGCTTGACATTTCACGAGATATGGTTATGAAAACGATCTGTATTGCAAGGATAAAACACTTCAGCAGTATTCAAAAAAACGAAGCCAGCAATGTCACAGTATCTCATAGTATTTTAGCCCATTCTGGTGAAATTCAACCACACGCCACAGTTTCAAAGCAACAAATCCACCATGCAATCTTGAACAGTTTTGATAAGCAAACGATTAAGTGCCGGGAAACCTGCATCAGTGGTTCCATGACCTCACTTGAGTATCGTGCAGTGACAAAAAGGGATACATGTCAGATGTGATATTTTCTATATCACAGTCTGGATTCTGTTCATCAACTTTCCTTAGAGCGTCACGTGCAGTTAATAATGGAAAAAGATTGACCAATACCTGTCTGGAAAGTTAGTGTGAGTAAATTGTCGAAACACGTACATTCTAGTTCAAAACACACGGCAAACGAGCTTCTGAACATATCGTGATCTTCAGTGATAATTTTGCGAATGCATCGTATATTTAACCTAGCTGATGACTTGGCGAACGGCAAGCACTGCTTCAGGTAAGCCCTAGCCATTGTTGCTTCGCGAATGCACGTATCCCCAGTCATTCGCTTTCAGCAAGTTTCCAACAGTCAAGTTCGACATGGTCCATTGCCATCTTTGTTTGAAATATTTTTTAGTTTTATTTTTGGAAAATTACAATTTGCTTGAATTATGTAACTCGTAAACAGAACACAAACCAGGAAAAAATGCAAAGTCATTACAATGCGGTCACGCAGCTAATCACTGGCAATCTTGAGTCACTCAGTGTTCGCCAACAGTCGTCACCCTTTCAAATTTTTAAATCCATTCCAGGCTGCAAAGATTAAAAACAGTTAACTCCGATACATGGTCATGACCTTGCGGTTCACACGTAAGAACCACAGAAGCTGCCTATACTGATACTACGCGCAACAGAACTTAACTGGACCTTCACATCCACCTCATAAAGCTGTTGCTAGCATGCCACAAGCCTAAGTAACTATTAAATGAAACAGTTGGAACCTGTACTTTCTGAGTTGCCGCGTTTTAGAGCAGTAAAACTTTCTAAAGTCTTGGTAGCAAGCTGAACGATAACCACGTCGACAGTATTCTCGGTGAACTGGCGATCAGCGATACTGCAAGAGCGCACTTGCTGCTCGCGCGCGCTCTGCCGATAGCTCTTTCGCTCCTGAATTGCGGCAGTTTGTCTCTTCATGTAGGCTTGGTGGTCGATTAAAGAATCGAAGCGCCTCTCTTATTGTATAGCTCGACGACGATTGCTCAAGGTTTTTTAAAATCTATGTCTGGCTTTGTTTCGTGTATTTAGCGTGCTTGTGCTCATCAGCAGCCCTTTGGTTCGACCCATCGTTGCTGCAACAAACTCAGAACTTTCATCCTCCTTAGGCAGCTTTAGCTGGTAGTAGATGTGGTCGCAACAGAATTCTTAGCCCACACCCAGGAATGACCTTCAAAATAGTACATTATAAAAACGTTCCACTAAGACTAGTTACTTACATTTTTGGAATACTGTTTCCCTCATCAGGCATGTGTTGAATTTGTTTTCGTGGGTGTCAGAAGATATTTCCCACGACGAAACAACCTATTAAGAGTACGTTAACATACCTTAAATTTACGTCATATGAAACGATTGCTAGCTCAAAAGACGTTATTCCAGAACTGACGTAAAACTAAAGACCTTTAGCCGCTCTGTTAGTGCAAACGCAGCTACGGCCAATTGACGGTTTTTTTCACACGGATGTTGCGCAATCGCTTTTTCCAAAATTTTCACAAATTGCGACAATATTTGCCTTTTATTGATGTTGCCAAGCAAAGGTAAAGAAACTGACAGCAACCGTGTTTATTAGGCAGTTGGAATATAGTTGTTATTTCACTAAGACCAAAATACGTCATTTTTGGTGAAGAAAGCAGACACTTGCCATAATTTGCTAACGTGTGACCTAATGACTATGCGATGCGTGTGGTCAACAGCTGATAAGTCAGCGTCTGTGACGCGAATATTTGCCTTATTCGAGAGCGGTGTTAGGCTGAGCGGAAAAATTGCGAAGCCTTTCAGCTTTCAGCTAAATGCGATTCAATCGGCACGCCTGGCCAATAATAAGGAAACACCAGCGAGCGCCGGCTGCGCAACTGAGCCGACCAAATGATATATCGCTGAGGGTTGTCCTCTCGAATCAGGCGGCTGCACCGGACCGGCAAGTCGATGCCATCTGCACGGCACATCGAAGAGAGAACCTTTTGCTCGGTCGCTTCTCGGAATCAGCGAAAAGTAGGACGTTGGCTCATACCAACGCGTTGAAGCCTGCAAAGTCACGTGACGTCTAGACGCCACAGACTACGTTAAATAATGAATAACGACGGTTTCGCTGGCCGTCGGGTCAAATTGGACGAGCGAGAGTGGACGTGACTTCATACAGGGCGTCAACAAGTTTCGCCCAAAGGGGGTACCAAACATTGCGCGCGGAGTTTCAGCGAAGTAAATAGTAGCATCAATAAAGTGCTGCCAACTGCTTGTCTTGCATAAATCAAGTGCTGAGTAACAAAAGTTCTCGCAGCTTGCTGTAGACGTGGTTTTTCTTTGTCAGGCCCAAAAAAGCGGAGCTCAGTTTCAAACAGCTCTTATTACTAATTCGCTGTGCTTAAAAACGTAGTTGACGAAAAGTTAAACCCATCTGTGAATGATCGGAAGTCACACGATCTCAAGGTAATTGCAGAGCCAGGAAACAGGAATACCAATATATAATAATAATTACAATATTTTTATTTCAGACACGTGGTCCATATCATAGGCACAATCAAACAACGCAGAAGAACAAAAAATGATTAGCCATGATAACGCATTACAGAATAGGTGTTTGCATACGACCACATTGGTAGGAGAAAAACATTAAAAATAAACTTGCTCAATTGCTGGATTTAAATTTGTTTTGAAATTCAGGAAAATTAAGTGGCTGCTTTAAAATTCAGGATAATTACTTGGCATATAACGCTCTCTCGTCATTATGTGTTAGAAATTATTGCAACATGGTAATTTCCACATAGCCTACCACGTTGTGCACAACATGCAGATACTGAAGGCATTTTGAAGCAGGCAGGCGGCTCTTATTGCCATGAAAACGATATCCAGAAGTTTGCTTAATGTGGAAGATGGGTTTATCATGTATTGAGCCTCGAATATTCACTTTTTCATTTATTTTGCCACTATTGTAACCACAATGCTGTATCGCCCTGAACAAACCATTGAGAAAGTCGAACCGACGACCCTCAGCGTAACAGCAATGGAGATTCCCCGTTCGACCATGTTCACTCTCCTATTGCTATCACGAATTCAACGTTATATGTGGCGAATCACCACGCCAACACGCCCACATTTTTTCAGGGAAGGGTCCGGGGGCAAGCAGCCCTAGGTGGACTCGAGATACCTCACGGTCAACAGCAATCTCAGATATTTCTGCTGGCTCAGCACCAAGACGAGACCGAGCAAGGTCGGAGATACATTCGCTCCATCTGGTCCTTGGACGACCTCTTGGTCGTTTCCCGTGGGTGTAGCCAGCAGGACTTGCCTTGCCAATCTTTTACAGGGCATTTTGCACAGGTGGCCGAACCAACGTCGCTGGGATCTCTAGATTCAGAGAAGCGGTTCGACAATGAAAGCTTTGCGAATTTCACAGCTGCTCAATTTGTCGCGAAGTGCCACACGGTGAACGCCGGAGAGGAGGGCATGATAGGGGAATTGCCCCCGGGTTACGGTGTCGGGGTTGCAAGGAGTCGGAGGTTTTCAGGTGAAGTCGGATTGCTAAGAACACTAGGAGTTGGATTTTTTTATCGGACTCTGGAAGTCCAATTGTATCATTTTTTACATCGCACGCCTAAGTTAAGTATCCTAACTCGTGCCTGTTGAAATGGTACATCTCATTTGAAACTTTCATTAAAATAGAGAATGATTGTTGTGTACTATCATTTCCACTTATTGCTAGTTGCTACAAAATTGTTGATAGCCAAAACTTCATTCACGTTATGTTAAGGTGTCGATGTCGCAGCCGGAAATTTTGGAAAGGTCGGACATTTTACCTCTGACTCTGCAACCCTGATTGCCCCACTGACCTTTCAAACGGAGACAACGGGTGGCGCAGGTGCTTTTTTGATAACAGTATCACAGGTGATTTCACGGTTGACCAAGATAGACCTTTAAACGAACAATTTATTGCAGCTATTCATAACCAGAAAGTCTGGAATGGTTTTCTATATTTTCAGTTAATTTTTTTTAAGGTCAACATTGTTGCTGCACAGAAACAATAACAAACATATTTGGTGACGATTTTTTTAATAAGTTTCCATTGCCCTCAATTTGTTTATCCCCCCTACCGCTTTTCCGGAGTTGGACCTCTTCGCAAAAAATCTATGCTTGTTTTTTTGATGGAAGCTAGCTCACTACAAAATCGACAAAAAATGAATTTTTTTGTGAAGCATTTGTGCATTTCTCTACTTACGTTTTCTCCCAAAAATAAGCGTTGTTCGCATAACGTTTCTTGAATTACAACATCATGCCTAAAAATGCAACTTGGGTTGCACTACAACAATGCTTTTCAATCTTTTTTTCCGGGATGCATTCCTCGAAACGAATTTTGTGTACCTTAGCAGTTAATGTTTATCAACATTATTGTCTCACACTCCACTTACATTGGAGATCAACATGGTCGACAGCTTGCCTCCATTTCAAAAAACTGCACGACACGCCATGATTCAATTCATGACTGCAGTGAATATGAAGTAAAAATAGTCCTTCACCTCACAAATGATTAATGCCCCACAAAATTATTACCATGCCCCTCGTTGAGAAACGGTGATCTGTATCTACACGCATAAAAAGCCTTAAAACCAGGTTGTTTTTGTTTAACCTACACCCTTTCGCGGTGGTACGCTCTGCTGAATGATCCATTACACACAGTTGTGTACCGTAAACCCAGTTGATAAGACTTGTCGTTCTGGAGCAGTTTGTTGTCGAATATCAATAGTGAGTACATTTTGTATTCTAACAACAATTTTACCAATACATGCTGGCAGATCGATAGACTTCAGTTTATGTATCGGTTTTGCTGCTTCTAAATTGCAAATACCGCTTTATACCAGTTTTATTTATAACTCTGTTGCGAAAAAAGGTGGTACTGTTGCGAAAATAGGAGGTATCATCATTAAAAAGACCGAGGCATTATGATTCCTCACACACGCAAGTCGATGTAAGCTGCAAATAAGGGACAATACTACGCAGCAGGTCCAGATGTTCAAGTGCCTTGGTGTGGTTTTACGAGTGACGGAAGACAGAACAGAGAGACTCGTTCACGGATTGGTAAGGCAAACACAGTTCTTCGTGAGCTTTATTGTTCCTTGGCCACGAAAAGGAAGCTTTCAAACACCGCAAAGCTTTCATTTTAAAATAGTTTTTTTGTTCTTATCTTGATAAATTGCCATTATTCTCGGGAAATTGTTGAAGGTATCTCAACGACAAGGAGTATAGATATGATTTTTCATGACGTGACATTTCGCGGCAAAGTGCGCATTTGTGAAATTCGCAAAGCCCTGAACGTTGAGCTACCTCTACTCAGATTAGAGCGAGCTATTGATTACGTCACGTGACCAGAATGTCCAAAGAAAGGTTGTCGATTCGAATCCTGTTCGTTGCACCCAGTGGCGCACGCAGAAAATTTTCATGGGGGGTTTCATTCAGCGGCAGATGGTGGTCATTTGTATTTGGTGTGCGCTGTTTGTGACGTAACAATTTGACGACATATTCATGTATTCAAGCGAAGTTTGTTGATATAATAGTAATATGCTTCTACACACACTCCCCTTATTTTTGTAAAAAATCAAGCCCTATACACTCGCCTTATAATAAAATTTTTTGTAAAATATCAAGCTCAAGGGGTGTTCAACCCCAACCCCCCCTTGCGTACGCCCTTAGTTGCACCTATGGTGATGGTGCTCAAACGTTTTGACTCGTGGGCCATATTTGTCTTTCAGAAACCCTTCGCGGGCCACAAGAATTAATAATCTCAATAAAAATTCTCTAAAAAATTCTCTTAAATGATCAAAGTGTTAAGTTTTCTTTCCAATGAAAATTGCTTCGAGGACCACTCCAGAGCGCCTTGCGGGCCACGGTTTGAGCGCCACTGATCTATGGGGAAGCAGCCCAGAGGCCTCCCAAGGAACACGAGGCGTAATTTCATAACCGAACTGTCTTGGGCATGCTTTGGTGTGGATCCGGAAGAACTATCAGAAGTTGCTGAAAACCGTGAGGTCTTCCAAAACACACAAGAACTGCTTATCCCGCGACGCTCCCGAGAGAAGAAGGGGTTGTGAAAAGCGAAGTAAAGTGAATCATTTGGTCACTGCTAATCTAGCATAACACACCTGTTCCATTACCTTAGCAAGCGATGTAGGCAACTTTGGATTGCGTAGCAGTGTTTGTTCGAACCTTTTTCAAGCATTGTGATATCTTCTACTCAGGCCCGTAACTAGGGGGGACATGCCCCCCCTGGAAAATTTTTTGCCCCCCTTGGAAAAATATGTTGGACATAGTTTAATAAATTTGGCCCTTTTCAGAAAACTCTTCGTCCGCCTTGGTGTCCCAAGCTGGTTACGGGACTGCTTCTACCACAACTAAGGTAAAGATGAGATGAAGTGCAAGATATTTTAGTACTTACATTTACACTATCCAGATAATACTTCACATCACTGTTTTCATTACGACCACCGAATAGAACCAGCTTTCATCAGATACAAGCGCTTGTTCTGCACTTACAACGTTGTGGCGACAGCGACGAAACTGCACACAACCTTATGAATCGCTCAAGAATCATGTAATATATTTGACAGCATTTAATGGATGTTGAGTGACAATCTGGAGCTGTCATTTCTTCGAGCTTTTGAAGTCTGTAAAATCTGGCGCCAGGTCATACGTTTAAGTTTTGGGCGGCGGAACCAGTCCCGTCGCCACGGGGAGGCTTTGGTAAGCTTAGCCCCCCCAAACAAAGCTCCAATCCTACTAAAATTGAAATATGAAACACTATAAATTAAGTGGAATTTTCGTCAATTTTTTTTAGAATGTGAAGCCCCCTTGCAACAAACGCAAAGCCCCCACTTATTAAAAACTTTCTGGCGAAGGTTCTTGACGGAACAAATGGGGTTAATGGGCCCGAACCTCCACTATTTTCCAAGGGGGTTCGAGATATACAAGACTCATATTCTTTACTGCATATATAGTTTTTCGTTATAAAATAGGTCACCTTCAAATTTTCCTCAGTGTCTGACGTCTGACCTTGTCGAAAAGGTATGGCTATTTTCATCTCAACCTTCTTTTATCACAAAACCGTATAAAAGAGTACTGTAGATATTGCTAAGGCATTTTGTGTAGTGAGGTCACTGAAAAAAATATTATTCAAAATAAAGAACGTTTGCTTGAGACGGTAGTCACCAAATGCAATAGATTGTGTTATGTTTCATCGTAATGTTAATGTTAGTAGATTTTCCTCTTTACAATGCTATTAAGTTGTAGCATGCAAGGCCTACAAGAGGGGGGTGCAAGAGGTACATCGTACCTGGGCCTAGGTATTAGTGCAAGTTGCCACTTGCCGGTATATATTCCTAAATCTCAACATGGTAGTTATTTTATCTACATTCTGATTGCTATACAAACAAGCTATATACAAGTTTTGACGAGGGGCCCCAGAAGCTAGGCGGCCCGGTATTGGTCTTTTCAGCCCCTGGTAAAAGGCCCTGGTAGCATGCGAAAACACTTTGCCCTGCATAGTATCACACGGCTAATTTTTTGTTTCGCAATGCAGATTCTAAATGAAGGTTTAAAAATTGATGGATGTCGTGGAACCCAACAACTTTGTTTAAAAATTCCAACTTAGGGAGCTATGCTAACCCAAAGTTACCAAAAATAGAAGAGGACAACGCTTTATCAAAACGAAAATGAGGCTTGCGACCGTCAGTATATAATTCAGAGTTTTGTTAAAAAAATTACAAAAAAATACAAAAATGTTGCCGGTATTTGGGTGCCACATAAAGATACGCGCTGTTTCCCATTTAAGACATAAAGAAGCGGGGAACAGTTGTTTAGCGTTACCACAGTGTTCCCTCTAATTCAGGGGTGGCCAAACTACGGCCTGCGGTCGCATCCAGCCCGCCGACCAGTTTATTCCGGCCCGCCAAATACCTTGGACATTTTTTTCAAGCACCACGTTTCCGACTGTGGACAGTAGTGCAACAGCATGGGCTGAAAATATAAACAAAATAATGTGATTTTATTGTTATATATCTACTACAGTACAATTTAACAACGTATTTTTGCATAGATTACGCAAATCGCACTGTGTCCGGACCCCAATGGCCAGGTAGTCGCAAAGTCGACCCTCGGTCAAAACGTTTGGCTACCCCTGCTCTTAAGTTGTGCGCTTGTGCCCGCTCCAAACATGATCTTCTTTCATTTTAAATTCTTGTAAGCAAATTTGAGGGATGGAAAAGGCGGCACTTTTATGGTCGGACCCGGGCGGCACTTGGCCTTGCTACGCCACTGACCATCTTAAATTAAAATTGACCGTTCTCCACTGCTGTTGGTTACCATGTGAGATAAATAAGTGCGCAAATCATTTCTCCCATTTGTAAAAGAATACTCCAAGTGTACTACACAAAGGCCAGTGAATACATGCCAAATGCAGGGCTGCCAACAAGTTTTTTTTAATTCATATATAAATATATACAAAGGTGTGGATTTTAGGCAATGATGAAGTCTCGAGACCCATTTTTGCGAGTCTCGGACTAGAATGATCCAGATCTCCTATCGGTCTCGGAGGCTACATATGTCGGTCACAGCCTATTGTTTTGAGTCTTTGAATATCGTAAAGAAGTGGCTTGGTAAAACGTCTTTAATTCAACGAATTTTTGTCAGTTGTATTTGCAGGTAAGCAACAACCAAAACGGGTTTGAAAACGCTAGAAATTCGAAAAAAATCAACTCATAACTGATGACGACATTTTGTTGAAACATTTCGGCAAAATCCACAAGTTTTGAGGTCTCCAGTCTTGGTCTCGAATTTCAGGTATCGAGTCTTGGTCTTGGAATTTTTGATGAANTCTCAGTCTCGGTCTAGAAGTTTTAACCAGGTCTCGGTCTCGAAGGTTACGGTCTCGACTACATCACTCTAGAGCAGGGATTCCCAACATTTCTCTGGTCTGAAGATGTACCTCTTCAACATTTCGACAGATAAGCATGTACCTTCAAATTCTGATATATAAATATATATTTAGAATAAACAACATATGAATATATGCTTTCCTTCTATTTCTAACCTTAAATGTATTCCTAGGGATACATGTACCCCATGTTGGGAACCCCTTCTCTGGAGCTACAGTTAGTTCTGAAGCAAGTCATATGTTTGTCAAAAAAAGCAAATTTATGTTTAAATGTGCCAGAAAGGGCCCCTCAACAACTATAATGTGTGGGCAAAGAACATTTCAAAATCAAATGACTTCAAACAATTCACAATGTGAAATGCACTTTCAGGCGCGAAGCAAATTCCCAGACAATATGAAAAATTTTCAGCGAAAATTTTCTGATATACAAAACTTTACTTTCAGCGAATAAAGTTTTGTATATCATGTGCAAAATATAGGGCCCCCTTTCTGAGAGTCTGCCCCGGGCACCTAAATTGTAATATTTACCCTTGCATATAATAAAGACCAAATTTCTCACAGGAACCGCGAGGCCCCCGAAAACGCGGGGCTCGTAGCAATTTCTACATTTGCTACTATTGTTAATCCGGCACTGCGAGGGCGTCGATCATGGGTAGAGCAGTAAAGCTCATATGTTTTGTACGTGAAAACTAAAATCGTGCCTTTCTCCAAAAAACAAGAAAAAAGATTCCAGGTGAAATTATGATCTTAAACTCTCTTTCAGAACAATCAATATTAGGGATATTCTTCAGAACAAAATGCACTGAACGTACTTACGAACGTTTAAACCCGTACTCGGTATTAAGTGTTTGTGGATCTGCAATCAGCATTAGAAATAAATCTACTTCAGTTTCTTCAACAGATTGGATTCCTAGCAGTCTCAAATTTCAGAGGTCAGAGACACAAGAAGAGAACTAATGGATTTGTAAGTGCATTGTCCTACTTTCTCACCATGTACGCTAAAAACTTTAGCAGTGTACTGAAATTTTAATTATTTCCACCTGGATAGTTTCAAGGTCGAGACAGATGAACTGAACCGTTCTCTCTAACGTCACTGAAATATATCAAGGAATCGATCAGCAAATTTTTAATAGGAAATCGATTTCACGTAAAATTACGCATCCTCAGTCCGGACTGAGGATGCGTAATTTTACGTGAAGTCGATTTCCTATTAAAAATTTGCTGAGCGATTCCTTGCTTACACCAATCGTGGAAAGTACACACTTGAATAGAGATATGTGCAAGTTTGAATCATCGCAAAAAGACGAAAGCAGATGGCAGTCGACTGATTCCTCGAAAGCAT
>JGI24159J19872_10007936_pt1 | contig 13896 bp, 7 predicted proteins | sample Ectturendosymbi4_FD_19872 | JGI IMG/M metagenome (IMG submission 19872) | reverse complement strand
AGCTAGGGCGTTGGTAAGGCAACTGAAATTGCTGGTTTTAGGCTGAAATCAAAGTACGAATATATCGTACCCCGGTTCTCAAAGTGTTAAAAAAAAAATCATGATTTTTATCAACCCTGCATCGAATTGTGCTATATATATATGCAATTTGTCTGGACAAGCCATGATGCAAGGTGATAACTGCTTTGATTTGTTGGTGATGAAGCACCATTTATATCTTGTATACAACAGTTGATCCAAGCAAATGAATTGATTTCAACTGAGAGACAATTTACAGTTGCATCAAAAACACTTTCATGGTCTAAATTCAAGGAAATTTCAGATTTGAATATTTTCTCTAAATGCTTCCACTGAAAATGCTGTGGCAAGCTACATGTAGCCCGAGAGTCACTAATTGCTCACCACTGATGTAAAACAAAAAAATGAAACCTTACAGTGTTAGCAGCCGACAATAGTTTCACACTGTAACTTGAGCACAAAGTGCTTGTAGTGCCTGGTGTGGTGTGGTGTTGTGCCAGTGCCTGGTGTGGTGATGAATTGCATATGAAAAGCTTAACACATTCGGTGTGACACTATGGCATCGTGTCTCATACCTTGCTGTGTGAATTGGTGTCGTGGAACTGTGTCGCATCTGGCAGTTAGCTACATATCGCCAGGTGTCTTGCTGTGGTTTGTGGTTTGTGATTTGTCTTTTGACTATAACTTACTAACCAGAGGAGCTACAAAAAATCTGAGACATGAGAAAGCTTTATTTGTACCAGATGAAGTGATGTAATTTTTTATTTCTGCTGCATCGCTTTGACATATTACAGCGCAGCAACCACAGCAACCTTGCTGGAATGACCTGTTCAAAAAAGGATTGATAAACCATTTGCAAACGAATTTGTTGAAAATCTAGTACTCTACTCAGAATGACAGTCCTTTCACTACAATTTGATCACAGTAAACCCCAACATCTCTCACTTTGTTTGTCTGGAGTGTGGGTGCAGAATGTAATGAATTGTAATGCACCAATAAAAACAATGATTTGTGATATGCCAAAAAGCAAGGAATTGTGTTACAACACATAAAAGGGAATGTGCACATGTTTCAAGATGTGATAATTGTTGAAAGTTGGTATCATGCGCAGTGAAACCTCACATGTAGTGCTCTACAGCCTAGTGTCCTTGCATTTGGCACACTTCCTTCACAAATTGCATTTTTAATAAAGCCCTTTTTGGGTTGTTATTGGAATAACGCCATTTTCACCACCAGTGTTTTTTTATTTTAAACCTAGAAATAATATCTGTTTACCTGAAATGTCCGAATAAAATCAGAAGTTTAGCAGATCAAAACTAATTGCAAGCCAACTGTGTCGGATTTCAATGTGATATGAGTTTGTCAGAGCATGTATTTGTGGTGAACACTCAGTATTGTGGCCAACTGCTTCTCCGCTTATCTCTTTATTCTTTGAGTTGTGCACACTCAGTTGACCAAGAAAAAAAACTTGGCAAGTACCTTGGACCAGTCACAAACCGCCTGCATGATCAATTTTGTAGTTGATGAATGCTGTTGGTACCCTTTTAAAGTGTATTTTATAATGTGAGGTCACAACTTAGCACATGCGAATTTACTGATATATATATCAGTAAAACCTAAATATCGGCCAGGCCGGTATATTGGTCTATTTCTAATCATAGAGCGGCCAAAAAAAATTTGTTTAGAGCCAGCTCTGAAGGTTTTTCTTTCATTTACATATGATGCTTTTGTAGAACTTCATAAATGTTTGTCTTGAGAATAATATATTTGGAAACATAGGCATGTTTTCTGTCCAAACCAGTAAAAATTAGAAGAAAATTTTTGGCATCCATCCCAAATTGGGCAAGCAATGTAGGGGGTCAAAACGCAAATATCATGAAAAGTATTGGTTTTAGCTAAATTTAAGCTGCATATTTGGAAAGCCCAACCTAGAAAACATGGGGATAGATTTCATTAGATTTGGACCAGCAGATCTAGAGTAATACTCATTTTTGTGTTGCTCATCAATGCGAATGCCATCTAGTGGTAAAAATACAAAAGCAGTGATGAATAAAAAACCACTCAATCATTTTCACAAAATTGATGTCAATTTTCCTAAAAATTTGTAGGTGTAAACATATGTGAAAAGTAATGAAAACCGAAACCATGTGGTCCCAAATTTTCAGAAATTTAGACTGAATCATAATGTTTTTGTTATCTTGTGAGCTTCTGGAAGTGTCGACTAGATAACCTGAGGGTTTTTTTGTTCTCCCAACTGCAACCTTGGGAATGCTTTCAAGTGTTTACAAACAGCATTTGTTTTTTATTGTTTCGCACCCGATTTTTGCCGTATACAATGCAATACAATATAATGAAATGACCCTTGTGTAAAAAACTTGGGATATGTGCAGCAGCATTTGTGACTCTAGTAGTAAGTAAATTGATCTCAGTTATAGTTATGATAGCCCTGTTGAAGGTAATAAGGATGTTTGGACTGATGAACTTTTTCTAAAACAATAACCAGTTTGAAAAGTTTCCTATTTTTGAGCAGTTTGAAATTCTTGAGCCCATCTCAGACCAATTTTTTTACAGTCAAGAACTTTTTAAGTGTATGTGGTCAGATTCTTAAAATCAAAAGCACTTGCCATAGGTTTGTTGCTCTAAGTTGCATCAAGGAGAGTTACACAAATCTCCAGCCTGTTCTTTGTTTGCGACCTTTTTTGTTTTTGTCTGTGCCTGCATTTCATGGTCTTCTTAATGTGTGAACAATTCTGGTCATTTTTGTAGCAGTTTTTTGCAACATTTGTAAAATTTTGCATGTGTGTATACAAAACATTGTTTTTTCATGGTAAATCAGCTGTTTGTGTATAGCAGCTATATTGCAAACAAATTGGGAAAATTTCTGATAGTGATGTTTGCAATTAAAAGGCACACATGATGTTATTGAAGTTCTTGGAATTGGGTTAAAGTCGGCTATATTTCAATTGAGACCTAAACGTTTTTTTTACGAAAGGCTGTACTTTTGGATATGTGCAAGTCTAGAGATATTGAAGTGGCTAAAGCAAGTGCCCTGCATTACATGATATGTAAAGACATGTTATTGGGTTGTTTGGAAATAACTTTTTCAGTGATGTCATATGTTCTGTTACCACAGAGTAAACTAGTGCTTAAAAATGTTTTCAGTTAATGCAGAACCGTCGCCAGAAAGTTTTCAATAGGGGGGTTTTGCATTTCTGCGGGGCGGCTTGACACTCTAAAAACTGACAAAAGCTCAACTGATTTATCGTGTTTCATTTTGGGGGGACTAAGCCCCAAAAAGCCCCCCGTGGCGACGGGACTGAGTTAATGTCAGCTTAGGAAACACCAGCGGTATTCCTAAAGAAGGCAGAAAAATTTTAGCATGTTTTTCACATCGTGCTAATGAGTGATCACCTTCTGCTGCAACTGCTATTAGTTCTGAGTGATTTACATGCACTTGAGCAGTATCATAAACGTTGTTGTTTTTTTACTTTGCAGTTCTTTTTGTTAAAATAGCACCACAACATTGCACTGCTGCGATAAAATGGTTAAATCAGTCGGAGATGGTCCTAGCGATATTGACAGTAATGACGCAGATTCACGCGACTGTGTCACTAGCATGCAAGTTGCCAAAGTGCATGAAGAACCAATGGAAAATTTCCTTGCAAAGGATATGGAACAAGAATCCACCATTTCTCCATTCATTTCACACGGTTCTGCCGAAACAGGACAGAAGATCGATGCTAAAAAGCGCTTGGTCGTCGTCATGAAAACTAACACTGACATAGAAGAAAAACTTAAAAAGTCTTCCTGTTCATCACAGGTTGAGAGCGACCGAAAAGCCTGTGATATTCGCCGAAACGAAAGTGCAGCTGACATTAATGAAAGTAGCTCATTCTGCGCGAAGGAAACGAGTTTAGTTACAGCTGCTATGATAAAGGAAGAAGCAAACCTACGTGAGGAAGGCGAGATCGAGTCTGCTCGCCTTCGTCAGGAAGCCCTTAACCACTGGCAGGAAATATCCGAAGATATCCGCCTGACGCAGCTTAATCACCTGCTGGAAAAAAGCAGCATTTATGCCAACTACCTTCTTGATGTCATCGAAAAGAATAAGGAAAAGAAAAGACGAAAAGCTTTGAAGAAGAAACAGAAAAAGCACGAAGGCGTGGATAACAAAGAGAACATTGCTACCCTTAGTTCTTCAGCTAATGCAAGAATCAATTTTGGATCAAGGAAAAGAAAATCGGATGCAACTGTACCAGTACCGTGCAAGCGCTCCAGCCGGATCAGTGCAAGACGGCAACAGAAGGCAGATGAGGATGAGGATGATAGCACTTCTCGTCCACCTGCTGACTTGGCAGTTGGTCAGAAAGTTCAAGTGGTGAAAAAGCAAAGAAATGGTGAAGAAGATCTCGTCACCGCCAAAGTGACCGACTCTTGTTACATAAACGATGAATGGAAATTCCGAGTGCATTACATGGGCACTAGCAAGAAAAACGACGAATGGGTGAAAAGATCTGCTGTTGCCGCTGACATTGACGACGATCCAGAGTCGGACGATGAAGCGAGGAACCGAAAGCATACCAAGACTTCGGATATTGACAAACGCGAGATTAAAATCGACACTGAAGCTCTCTTCAAAGCCAAGCTCTACGAAGGTGTGTCGTCACCAAGTAACATTGAGATCATTGACGGTGTGCGATATTTAAACGGCGAAGCGATTCCCGAGGCTCAGCCCGTACTCTTTACAGGGGGAGTTTTACGGAACTACCAAGTAACCGGTTACGAGTGGTTGAACATCCTTTTCTCGAATGCCGTCAACGGCATCCTCGCTGACGAGATGGGCTTGGGCAAAACGATACAGTGCATTGCCCTGATTTGCCGTCTGGTCAAGCTTGGCTTTCACGGCCCTTTCATGGTCTGCGCGCCCATGTCCACCATTTGCAACTGGATCGCGGAGTTCAAGAGGTTCGCCCCATCTTTGGCCGTCATGCTATACCACGGCACCGCTGACGAACGAAAGGTACTCAGCGGGAAAATATCTGAACGCTCGTCCGAGTTACAACACTGCCCGGTCGTGGTAACGTCCTACGAAGTCTTGATGCGAGATCGGCTTTTGCTGTCAAAGCACACGTGGGAGTACTTGGTCGTGGACGAGGGGCACCGCCTCAAGAACATGAATTGCCGGCTGCTGAAAGAGCTGAAGATGCTGAAAGTGAACGCCAAGCTCCTCCTGACCGGCACGCCGCTGCAGAACGACTTGTCTGAGCTGTGGTCGCTGCTGAACTTCCTTCTGCCTGAAGTTTTCAACGACCTCGGAACCTTCGAGGCGTGGTTCGACCTTTCCAAGATACAGAAAGGCGCCCAGTCGATGACGTCGGAAAAAGAGAAGTACGTCGTCAAGATGCTGCACAAAATCCTGGCGCCCTTCCTTCTGCGCCGAACAAAGGACGACGTCGACATCGCGTTGCCGCCGAAGAGAGAACTGCTGGTTTTCGCGCCGCTCTCGCCGTCGCAAAACGATCTCTACCAGGCGCTGGCCACTCGCACCATCCGTAAGTTCCTGACGAAGGAAAGCGACTGTGGAAGAAACGAAAGTTCGTTCTTGACCGAAAGCCAGGAACGAAAGACGCGCAGCGCGACAGCGATCGCGCGGTGTGCGCTGGAGCGGGAGCAGCGCCACGTTGTCGACGACGAATCCGAAGTCACCTACACGCTTAACAATATGATGATGCAATTGAGGAAGTGCTGCAACCACCCTTACCTGATCCGCTATCCGTTGATTCCCGGGACGGATTACTACCGGATCGACGAGGAGCTGGTGACTTCCTGCGGCAAAGTGCAGCTTCTGGATCGCATGCTGCCTTTGCTCAGGCAAGCCGGACACAAGGTCTTGATTTTTAGCCAAATGACAAAGCTCCTCGACATCATCGAAGACTATTGCCGGTTTCGCGATTTTACGTTTGTTCGCCTGGACGGGCGCACACGCTGCGAGACGAGGCAGCGTTACATCGACCAGTACAACGCTGACCCTGACCTCTTCATTTTCCTGCTGTCTACCAGGGCCGGGGGCCTGGGCATTAACCTCACGGCCGCCGACACCGTAATCATATACGACTCGGACTGGAACCCGCAAAACGACCTGCAGGCCCAGGACCGCTGTCACCGCATTGGCCAAACCCGGCCCGTGATCGTGTACCGGATTGTATCAGCCGGTACCGTGGACCAGTTCATGGTGGAGCGGGCCGAGGCAAAGCGGGTACTGGAAAAGTTAATCATGAACCGGTCTCGATTCAAAGGGAAATTGGCAGAGGACATTAAGTCGGACGACGAAGTGACCTCAGTCTCAACGAAAATGCTCACCATGCTGCAGAAGTCGTCAGGTGCGGAAGAACGATGCAAGCCTGTAACCGAGGAGGACCTGCACAAGATCTTGGATCGCGAGACTGTGATGTCATGCAGCGCAGAAGACTTGGGTTGTGGGTTGTTTCGGGCTGTTGATTGAAGTAAAATCATCTGTTAGCAATTGGCTGTGAAAGCTTGTGACGACTGGTGTGAACGGACAAAAAGAAGTACTTTTCAATCCGTAGGCGTGTGCTTTGTCGCATCGAGCTCATTCTACTGCCATCCTCCGTACATGTATGTTAAACTATGCGTTTGAAAACATGATTTTCACTAAAAATTTGTAAAATTTTTGCTGGGTACACTTTTTCAGTGAATGTATGCTGCCTTATTCTTCGCGTTTTTTAAAATGTGTGGCTTTTTTCACGTCAGTGGCTGCTTTTGCGTTGTTTCTGGGGCTGATTTCTGTATATACTTTTTCCACCATTGCCTTACTTTGTAACTTTGGTCGTGTACGACTGCTTCGGGTCAGTGAGTTGCCGTTCGGTTTATACAGCGAACGTTGTCTTTATCGCAAGCGCTTGCTTTTTTTCATGCCGGTTAGCAAATCGCAATTCGTAGGTTCAAACAAGGCGAAGCATGCTGATGCCAAAAGCCGAGTTGTTTCCTGGATAGCATTGCGTCAAATTTGACCTAACCGTTCCAACTTCTTGCGGTCGAAAAATTATCAATATCATTTCTGACGGAAAATAATGGTCGAGCTTCAGGAAAGGCAAGTTGTACCCCTGGATTCAGGCATGGCTAATTGATGCAAGACGCAGTGAACAGATTTCTCAAAGGAGAATAGAGTTGTGCGAAAGTAAAAAAAAAAACAGCGTTCGATAGGCACTGCTTCTTCGTCGCTTCATTAGCAATATCATGACTGCCTTTCGTTTGTTGTTCGTCCACTAAATGTCAGATCGGCGTTTCTTGCGAGTTATTATTTTTTTTAAATCTCCTTCAGGTCTGCAACATTGTGATTGTTAACGACGCTGCTGCTTGGTTTATGTCAATCCCGCTGCATGTCCACTTTTTGCGTTGATCTGTTTTTGCAGTACAGCGAAAACACATGCTGCTGCAGCAGCCTTGTGCAGTTCGCTACAACAGAAACCTTGCTATTTGCAAACAATTGTGAGCGATCGTCTTCGCGAACCGCAGAACTGGTTTCTTTCGCTGCTGTGAACTTAGCGAAAAATTGCGTTGTGCATCCGCTAGAAGCGAATGATGAGCACGCGGCTTTTCATGGCATGTACAGCGCGTTAACGCTGCATCGAAACAAGCCTCTCTGTGTTTTGATTGTGGCTGACTTCAGGTGCATTTTACTCTAGCTATTATGAACAGCAATTTAGTTATTCTTTGACAACACGCTTCACCCCTGTCTAGTNTTTTTTGAATCCTNACCTCAAATGCAGCTTTATTGTCAAGTAGGCGCTATTGCTGTACGTGGCGTTGGTGTGTTAACCGTGCTCGTCGTAGACGGTCATATATTGCCTGAAGGATAGTGTTAACGTTCGTACTTTCCAGCTTTGTCCTTAAACAATTACGCGAAAGCGTTTCTTCTCGATGCTTCTTTTTTTACATCCTGCCGTGTTCTCTGCGCAGGCCGACCAGCTAGCATGTGACAATAAACAGTTCTCTGGCGTGCTTGACTTCACTGTTCAGCGCAAGAAGAAAATGCAAAGCCTCGCCGGATGGACTGGTCGCTTGCTGCACGCCGCTCTGCCCTCGCTGCGTGCTGCGCGTGGTCGACACGGGTTTATGAATTCCAAAACCGCCGATCACCTCTGGTCGTCGGTCGTCCCGCCCAAGAAGAAGAGCTCCGGGCGCGGGAAGCGGGCCGTGGCCAGAAAGAGGATCGACCTGGGCCGAAACGTCGTCGTCGGCGAGGGCGTGCAAGGCATGCTCTGGCCGGGACTAAATACGAGGCCCGAAGGGAAGATGGCGCAGCGAGGTGAAGAACAGCAAAAGGAGTATTTGCAACATCGCGAGGAAGTAATTGCGAAGCGTAAACGGTTGGGCATCGAATCGACGCGGGGCTGGAGCGGTGCGCGGTGGGGTGGCGTGCACCTCGACCCCCCCGAGCCCGTACCGGGCCAGGACTTCAGCGACTTCAAATGTGTTTTGATGGAGGTGCGACGCGTTTCTCACCGCAACAGCAAGATCGGTCGGGTGTATGGAATACGTGCAATGGTTGCAGTCGGCAACGGCAAAGGAATAGTCGGCATCGGCGGTTGCGTCGCCTCTGATCTGGTGTCCGCTGTGCGGAAGGCCAGACTGAAAGCGTTCAATCGGTTACAGTACATTGAAAGGTATGTTTCGTGCTTAATTAACTCAGGGATGGGGAACCTGTTCACTATCGCGGGCCGCAAATTGTGAAATATTGCTNGCGGGCTGCAAAAATTGATTAATTTCATCTTAAAGTTCTACTTGGGGAGAAGAGAAAAAGCTACATCAAGGATCGAGAAATACTTCTCTTGATTTACTGTCCGCGTGGCTGCTTGTCACGGAGTTCCGTTTTGACGCGATGTGGTATTCTAACTTGGGTAATGAAAATTCTGATAAGGGTCTCCGGTTCCCCATCCCTGAATTGACTAATGCCGTATCTCGCATTACGTATGGATGCTGTTCTGGCTCTTCTTGGTATGTGTGGGTTGTCTTGTTGAGCAGAAGTGTTGGGAGTTTTAAGATGTCCTACAGGTCGGTGCACAGGTGTGAAAGTCATGAATAAGGCGAAAGCAATCCAGTGCATTCTCTTGTTCGTCGTCGTAGGTGTAATCCATAGAAGCGCAGAAAAAAATTTATTTTTGTAAAAATGTCTGCTGCGCGTTATCTCTGTGATCGGCTAGATTTGAGATGTGCGTAACTGACGCCACACAAAGACCTTCTTTCCTTTGTCAGATGCGACGAAAGAACTGTGTACGAGGACATGTTCACCAATCACCACCGAACGTGGATGTCAATCAGAAAGCAGCCACCTGGTTACGGCCTGCGGTGCCACCGAGCAGTGATTGAAATGTGTCGCCTCATAGGTAAGCTTTCTCGCTGAGGCTGCCCTGTTGCCCAGACCGCCCTTGCTGGCCAACTGGGCCAGGGAGTTCTCGCGTCGGGCCGATGTGACTGAAGTCGAATTTCGAAGTGCTGTCGGCGTTATTGTCACACTGGTTAGAGTAGCAGGCAACATTTACGATGTTGACTGGCATCATCGCACAAGAACAAACGGGTGTGCTTTTTTTCCAGTTAAATTTGGATTTATCATCAGTATCCGTTAGAAATACAGGGTTTCTACGGAGTCTTGAAAAGTATGGAAAAATGTTTGGCCATTTTCCAACCTGGAAAAGTCTGGAAAAAAACTTTTTTAGGTCTGTTAGTATGGAAAAAAACTTGATCTTTTGGCGTGCATGCTGATAATACTTTTTCTGAGATTGATCACCGTGTTAACTATTGTTGTGCCTGTATTTGACCTGGGTATGTCATTCGGAAAAGTTTAAGATTGGAAAAAGTCTGGAAATTTATATTCAGAATTGCGTAGGAATCCTGAAAACATGAAATCTTGTAAGTGTGTNGAATCTGAAAATAAACTTATCGTCGTAGACCGTTGATATCGTCCCCGGTGAACTTGTTCCAGTTTTGAATTTCTCAACCAATTGCAGAGTAATACCTGAGGCGAAAACAAACTAGATTAACTGAGAGCCTGCAAGCATTAAATGATAAAGTTGTCGCGGCCCAGGGCAACGCAGTGCTGCTCTGTCAGAATGGAGAGTAGGAAGCTGTCCCGCTAGCTCCTCGTCACTCTGCAGGCCATCCTGATGAGCATGTAAGTTCAGGCTGTCTCACCGTGAGGCACATTTCAGGCCTTGGTATGCCGGTAATTGCCGTTGAAATTCTGCTTATGATAAAATAATGGCTTTGCAACACATTTCTTCCAACGGGCATCTTCAGGCTTGTTTGGCGCCTTTTAAATGTGAGGCTGCTGTGCGCGATAACCTTGGTCGCCATTGCCATGGGCGTATCGTTTAAAAGTTATGTCTTGTTGATTGACTTCCTTTGTTTTCAGAGTGCGTTATGCAATGAATTTTTCGTGGCGACAATCAGTACGCAATTTTATTTAACAACTAAGCCCCAGAACAGGTCCACCCACCCTTGCGTGCACTTGCTTCCGTTCGTTTTTCGTCGTTCTCAGTGTCGCTTGGTGCGATGGGCTAGGCTAGCGTTGGCGGAAATGGAGTAAACTTCCATATTTGTATTAGCGCGGAAGTAGAGCTTAAGACGAATGAACACGTACGAAAGTGTCTGAGGCTTTAAAAGACCTGCGTCGATGCCCGCCTTTTTCAAGTTCTCGTTTCCCCTAAAAGCGTCTGTTTATGCGCTGATAGAGCGTTTTTGTCTTCAAATATAAAACAGACCCATATTCTCGACGCTCCGACCCGGATAAATCCGCGCGTCTGCGGCGAGTAGTTCGCAGATAATTCCAGTTTCGTCCGCAAGAAGTAACGTCACAAGGAAACTAACTTTCTGTGAATCCGGACAAAAAGTGACGTTCGTGAACATTTTCCATTTTAAAATTGCGATAGATCTTAGCGTTACATGAAGAAGATAAGGGAGGTAATAGATTGTAACGCTTGCGATGAAGATAGGGAAGCAATAGATTGTAACGCTTTGCAATGAAAGACTTCTTTGTCGCACGCAGTGAACGATGTTGAAAAGGCAGTGGTGGCTCTTTGCTGGTATCGAAAGAGCGGTTTTTGCCTTTGATCTGTTCGCAGCGATGCGTTGCTGATTAAAATGCATCATTCGAATTTGTTCGGCGCAGGGGTCAAGGACCTCTACGTGAAGACGATGGGCTCGACGACAATGCTCAACCTGCTCAAATGCTTCATGAAGGGCATGCGCTCGCAAGAGACCTACCAGCAGAAGGCCGACCGTCTCGGCTACCACGTGGTCGAGTTCGACCCTCTGCGCAAGAACTACCCGGTCGTACTCGCGTCGCCGTCGAGCGGACGCGTCAACACCGAACCCGACGACGAGTTAAGCGAGTACATGAACCAGCCCGTGCTCAACTACGAGGCAAGGCGGATGGACCCGAATAACTGGTCGAGTTTTTTCAAAGCGCAAAAGAAGGACAATCGAGGCCCGCCGGTGCCCAAGAGCCAGTGGGTGCCGGAGGTGCTGAAAAAGCTCAACGAATTGAAGCTGTGAAAGTCTTTTTTTGGGGGGCTGGCGCTTTACTTACGTTTGCGGCGGGGCGGGCGTTTGCCTCCGAAGCTGTTTTTTTACCATTGAGCGAAGTATCTTTGGAATGACCGGATAAGTTAATTCCGTCAAATAATGTCCAAAAATGAAAGATGACAGAATGCTTAAGCTATTTCGAACAAAATGGCCGAAATGTCTCAGTGAAAAAAAGGGTCCGAAGTAAATGTCCGGTAACTGAAGTCATACTGATCGTTGTTAATTCGTTGGAAGACTCAACCTCCTGAACTACCACTGTGTGGTGAATTTTGTAAAATAAGGGAACTTTTGTAGTAGTGGTGAAATTTCTTTACATTTTCAATTTTTTATTCCTTGAAAATTTTCGAATTCCAGTTTCTTTTTATTTCAAGAACACCTTCTTACGCAAAACCTGTGCAGATCAAACACGGAGTTGGACATTCATTCTCTCAACGTTGCGCTTTTGCTAGTCACAACTCGTCTTTCGCTACCATGAGCATTCTACTAGTTGCTGCTGCGGTCCTCGCACACTGAACAGGGTGTCTGTGCTGAAAGTAAACGTTATTTACGCCTGAAGTTACTCGTGTTCTGTTGCTCTGGAGCTTTTCAACCTTTTGACTGCAGCGAAACTTTCCGCACATGTTTGCGTTGCTTGCGGAATCCCATGCATTGATCCAAGCGTTTATGTTGCTACAACCGCATAGAAAGGTGTTTGCGAATTTCGTCCCAGGCAATTTCGGTCGGTTTCGGCGAATTTCGGCCTGTTTCGGCGGAACCCCTGGCAGCCACTCGCGGAACTCCGGTTGAAAAACACTGCTCCGGAGTCTGCAAACGTCGGCAAACACTTCCTCGGATGCTCTGCATTTCAAATAAGGCTCCGCCTGCAGTATACGTGAGCATTAATGCCGCAGACCAGAAAAATGGCTCGCTCATGTTTTGTGGTGGCCAGAATCCCGGGTCGCCTGTTTTAAGACATCAGACTAGAGCAGATGTTAGATGTTAATGCGGTTAGGGGGGTATTTTTTTAAGGCTTGACCTTGCTGACCGCAAAGGCATTTTCAGAGGCTGCAACTATTTTATCAGAATACCGAGATGGTCACATAGGCGTAGCCAGGGGGGCAAAGGGGCCATTGCCCCCCAAAATTTTAGAAAATATAGTCATTTTGTGCTGTGAGAGGCGATTTTCTAAGCAAAACAATGTAAAATCAAACGTTTTGGCCCGCCTCAAATATTTGGGTCATGCCCCCCAGATTTTTTCTTGGCCTCCCCAGTTTTTTTCTTTATTTCCTGTTGAAGTTCGTTTGAGTTGACATATACAGTAGATAATTTAGAAACCCTCTAGCCCGCATTCACTATTTCCCAAATGCATGATAAGCTGTGTTGTTTTTTTTATGGTCGGTCGGATAGCTAGAGTTGTTTATAAATTAACACATGATTGAAAAGTCAGCTTTTGAGGATCAGTCGGAGGAAATTCAGTGTGACTATTAAAATGAACAACCTTGTTGGGAGTATTCTGCAAAATACGTTTTACGCCTGCTGTTACATCTTGCTATCAGAAACACGCCCTAAATGCCGATGTACACCTATCTGCGGCCAAGCTATGCTACTTTTGGTGCAACTGGTGCCGAAACCTCGCTGCTATTCACTGCATACTGCCTTGAATAGTCCTCACCCTATCCACGCTGCAGATTGGCATTACACTCGTAATAGTAGTTGCACAACATTGTTATGGTTACACCACAACCAAAAATTGTTCATAAGCCATCACAAAGACGGATTAGTCAATAGTCACCAATCCGTTGGCAGATGGTTTATTTTTTTAAATTTGATTTGTAGTAAAAATAGTTTCACGAAACTAGTTGGCTATCAATAGTCTGTGTGTCAAGATGGAATTCGTAGTTGGAATCATTTCGCTTTTATGCAGAGTTTTTTAAGGTGTTTTAGGGACCTGATTCGGGTTCCTAGAATCAGAGAAAATAATCATCATCAGGTCCCTAGAATAAAAGAAAATCGGGTCCCTGCAGGTTCATATCGGGTACCTAACATTTTCCTTAAAAAAAACTGCTTTCATGTGAATTGTATTCACTTTCGTGGAGCTCTTTTCGTTCATGTTGGGGCCAACACAATCGTGTGCGGGAAGTGGTGTTTCGTTCTACACGTGCAGTGCGGTGGAAATTGCATGTTTAGCACAGAATATTCGACAGCAGTAACGTGTGTGTGATTTCATCTACAGTGGCGTTTATGTGTCTTTATTGAACAATAATGCTAGTTCATATTTAACGATATTCACAAGCA
>JGI24159J19872_10007935_pt1 | contig 13896 bp, 9 predicted proteins | sample Ectturendosymbi4_FD_19872 | JGI IMG/M metagenome (IMG submission 19872) | reverse complement strand
GAAAATGGGACGACACATATTTTAGATACGATTTTTTTTCCGGACGGCCAAATTCTGAGTGCAGCAGATAAATTCTAGAAATGCAAGAACAACCGAGTCATTCAATTTTTTGCTTTTAACTTCTATAATAACTGTTTATTTGCTGAAGTGTCTAATAAGGAAATATTTGATTTTCTTACAAGTAATTCATGTCTTTTTAATTTTTGGATGAACGCGAGAGTATATAAGGGGTTCCATGGTGACAAAAATGTTGAAGAGCACTGGTCTACTGTAGAGTGCCAGTCTAAATTTAATTGCATTGTGACGTGGTTTTTAAGTCAAAATGCCAATAATGACATAAACAAAAACGCGCTCTTTGACCTGGGCGCGATGTCACATGGACAAGCGGAGCGTGAGACTCAACAAATAGAATGAGCGCTATCAACGACAGGTATGAATATAACCAGTGTCTGATTCTTTGCTGGAAAGGATTCCTTTTGATAGACAGTATATAGATATCGACGTTGAATGCTTCCAAGTATGAAAATGGATCGGGAAAGATTGGCAACATCACGAAAATAATGGCTTCCCTGTGAATTGACAAGATAATTAATTCATGCTTTTCAAGACTTGTTTATTTACACCATCATATTTTTGCATAATGACACTTCAGAAACTATGTTAACGAACGAGCAAAACTTGCAAAAGGTTTTGCAGAGTTGTTCACATGACTAACTAATACTTAAATCGCACAAACAATATTTATTTCTATGAAACAAGAACCCTTTCGTTTAATATGAACTTTCGTTAGCAAAGGACTAGAAAGATCATGTAAAACTTGATAACATTGCTCAAACTTTCTTCTAAGTGTGTTAACGCACAGCTATATCTACTTTGAAAAAACTTGTGAAGACCTCAAACTTTTCGTACTCATTTTCATGAAATTAAGATTGTTCAGTGCATTTTCATAAACATGGTTTTCTCAAGAAATTTTGTTACTTAGGCCTACTCATTGGTCAACTTTTGTCATCCAAGGTTTTGATTCATTTTCAGATATCTTCGCAAAACAAAACAACCAAATCCGTTGAAAAAGCAATGTCAGATGTGAAGTCACTGACAGCCAACGTCAACAATTTGACATCATCCAACATTTCCGATGCCGCCAAGATTTTGTTGAGTCTCAGTGAAANTGATCCAAATAAAGCAAACGTAAGAATCAGTCTCAGGTTTGAAAAAATGTTCNGTATTTACAAAAAATATGCTGGACTAGCACTAAAANTAGCTTGATGTGATTTAAGTTGGAAACCTAAAACTCAACTACAGTAACTCCGAGAGNCAAATGAGGATTGATGAAGTAACCTGAGGGTCGCATAATGACGATGACGCTACGATGGCGGCACCTGAACGTTACTAGAAACAGCTTTCACATCTTATTTCCTGCGAAACGTTTCATGAGTTACAGGGCAGATCCTCTTAAGCCGTTTCCACATTTTTTAAACGCAATTTGTTCACTCACTAGCCGAACGCTCTTGTGAATAAAATAGGCTAAATAATGGAGATGTCAGTTTATTTTTAATTCCAAAAAAGCATGGCGGCCCGCACAAAACGCGTTCGCGGGCCACATGCAGTCCGCGGGCCGCGCAGCGTTTGAGACCCTGGGTTTGAGGTATTTCATTTGAAACTGGTGACACTCCCGAATGAAGTACACCAAGCGAGTATAAATGAAACCGAGGATTTGAAACTCGGTAAAAAGAATAAGCACAGGAAACCTCACGTCCATAAGAAACGTGTATTGCGTGGTAATAATAATTCGTCAACGACATCTACCAACTAACGTTTTTGTAGATCACGAATCGCACCCTTGAAGACGCTATCACCATATCAAATCAGCTCATCATTGCAACTCAATTAAAAACTTCCAATAATAAAACGTGAGTAATGAAGTTATTTTATTTCTCTGACGCCTTTCGTTGTGCTGTTCAAAGTGAGACGAAGTCGGAATCGAACACTTCTGAAGTATTTGATGGAGTTTGCTCTCCATGAACGTAACGTGTGAATTCCAATAAGCACAAAATGCTATTTCATTTCATTTCTCTCGAGCGTTTCTTGGTTTTGCAAAAAAGAGAGATTATTGAGAATTTGCCGCAGGATTTGAAGGTTTGCATACTTTAAACTAAAAGTATTGATCGTTTTTCCACGTTGAAGCTTACATTATTTGATTACACCTAAAAATCTGATTTAGTCACTAATTCAGACAACATTCTGTTATAAAGTATATAACGCCTTTTTAAAGTTTCTCACTAATTTGACGTGGTGCCATGTGCATCAACCATTTCAATCAAGACAAAACGTCCATTTTTTGTACTTCCAATTGCGACTATGAAACGATTTGGACTTTTGTACTCAAACTTACAGGTAAAATTGAAAAGTTGTAAATTTATAACAAAACTCTTCCAATTCAATTTGTCCGTCCTAAATAGGCAGAAGCTGTGATTAGTTGAATACAGTGGTAAATAAGTTTTTTGGATTTCTGGACGATTTTTTAACCCAATCATATTCACAACGCTTTGATGCTACGCATCGACTAACAACGAGATTTCATTTTTCGAAGAAGTTCAAGCTATTTCAGGACATTCCAGAATTTCTGTCGTCATATCAGCGAGGTTAAGCTAACTACTACACCGTGCAAATGCTTTCTGTCAATTCTGACATTCTATGATAAAAACGTCGAAAGCTTTCTAAACAAGTATGTTTTCCAGCTGTATAGGAATCATGCGAATCTCGAATTTTCCGCAACATTGCCAAAAAGCTAGGTGCAAGTTTTGATATTAGACTTACCATAGGAAAAAAAGGGTAAACGTCCTGCATTTCATTTCAGAGTCGATCAAAGTTCCTCAGAGACAATTTTACTTTCACTGATCAATATGGCAGACAAAGTGTTTTTGCCTATTCGCGAGAAAAAGGTCGAGATTGTTACAAACCTAACAAGCGTTCAGGTAAGCTCCTTTACAAGTATGATGATCACAATGCAAATCAGTTATAAGAAATGACGCGAAACTTAGTGTACCACCTACCTATATCCAAGTTTCACAAACAGGGGTCACCAACCTTTACGTAACTGAGAGCTACAGTACTTCTTGGGCACCGATTAACGCTGAGGACTAACAGTTTGATACACACTTCTGAAATAAAATTTTTGTTCAATTTACCTATTATGTCGTCATTAATGATGTTAATCTACTGTATGTGACCATACTCATCATATTAATGACATTTTCAAAACAGGCCCATGGGCTACCAACGTGGTTTTTGCTGGAGACCTGGTGCCCGCGGGCAGCGTGTTGGTGACCTCTGCCCTGGTACATAACTGTCTGGGTGAAGTTCCACATTGCATTTTATGCAAACGAATTTGGTGCATTTGCCATATGCAGCGCACAGTCTTTGAGTGTCTGTGGAGTTTTATCCAGTGGATGATCTTTTCTATCTTATCTTGCAACGTATAGAACCTCTCTTTTTATTTGGGGACAAACACCGTTCTTGCTACCACATTAGGTCCTGCTAGCAAACAATCACAGTCTGTCTTGTGAAAAACAACAGTGATAGCCTTCAATCAACACATCTGTACAATAACCACCGATTTGCAATGTTGGCTTTCAGGCAGAATCTGAACAAAAGCCAATACCACTTCCTTGATTGGATCCAAACACGGTACAGTCCTGTCAACTTATCAAAACGATCAACTCCTCCCATTTTTTATTGTAAAGTTTGAGGTTTGGTTGAGTAACATCAACTCTTTTTCGCTCTTTTCTTTTCCCACGCTTACACTTCCCGACTTCAAACAACTCCATGTCTGCGAGATTAGTTATCCCTGTGACATGACTCTTGTTATTCAACCTCACCAAACGAATTTTTGCATCTTCAACTGAGCAACAAGCACCTCATTCAGACTAGGTTTAGTGACGCTGTAACCAGCAGATAGCGAGGTAGTCTATTAGTGATATACTCGTCCCATGGAGTATTCACATCAAACGATGTGTGCTACTATGGGACACTGTTTTCCAGTTTACTGATTTATAGCCTAACCAGCAAACACAAGCTGTCCACAGGGGTCACAGAACGTTTTTTTGTCGAGGCCACATAAGCCATTCCGCAACAGCCAGGCATCATATGGTAATGTGCTTGTATGGAGATATGCAAAATTTTACGAAATCAACAGGTTTTTCGCAAATATGTTATTTTTCCATTATTGACAAAATGACTTGGCGGGCCGGATGAAATGGCTTTGCGAATCGGTGTTGGCACGCTCTCCACGGTTAGGAGACCCTGGTGTAGCACAAAATGATTGCAAAACTTCTACTCAATTGGGATCTGATTTGGAGTATTCTATCCAGCATTTTGCCCTGCACATCATGGTCAACATTGGAGTCAAGTATAGGGGAGAGTAAAGTTGGATAATACAACTGTGTCATCAGCCCTAACAAAACTCCTGATATTGCAGGTCAGGGTTACAGTGCCGGACAGATTATTCTTGACCTGATCCAATGGTTCTGACTCAGTACATATCTACATCAACTCCTTTTACTGTATTATCACTCACCCTTTAGGGACCACAAAAGCCAATGTATCGTCCAGGACATTTCCAGCCGTAACATGTCAGCAGATTGAGCTAGAGAGTTTTTTAAACACTCTAAGGATGCCGAAAGTCTTCTATTTTTGATTAAAAGAATTGGAAAGTTTTGGACTTGAGCTTTTTGTGGTTTACGTCACAACAGAGGTAGATTTAGACTTTTTTTGCCCATGTCATCCGACCCTGGGCCCCAACCCCAAGTGGAACTTTTTGTTTCTTTAAAAATAACTATGCACAAATCCGCATCTTCACAGCCCTTGATTGGCCCTGTAGTGTTTGTAATTGGCAAATTATTGCTAAAAAACACAAACTAATTAATTAATTCGTAGGGGATTGGCAAGTCCACCATCTTTTTTGAGCAGCCTTGCCAAGAAACGTGTCGATTTGTCTGGTGACCTCAGGGAGTGGCAGTGTCTCCACCAGCGCCTATCCCTGGCTGTGGTCAGATGGAACGCTGCCAGAATATTGGCCTGTGTGCAAGTTTGATCTGATTTTAATTGTTCCCAGTGTGCTGACTTGTTTTACCCCCACCAACTGCTTTTATTTCAATGTTTAGCTAGTACCATCCGAATGTTTGTTCTTGCTTTCTGTAAGTTTCAATATCTTCTTGTGCAGTGTTACGTCGCTCATTGGTTAAGTTTCTTGACAATCCCGCAGCCTATGATGATGCTATAGCGTTGCTACATGTTTCACATCGCTTGGAAGTTCTGCGGCGTATTTGTTTTGTGCATAGTTTCACTTGCCAAAACAATATTTGCTTTAATGAAGCAACAAGTTTTGGACTCTTTCAAACTTAAAACGTTTTAATCATTATTTTTGTTTTTCAAAACTTGTAAGTATTCCAGAACAGTTTGCAAACTATAATTATGAGTGTCTGAGTGCTTCAATGCGAGTGTGTTGTGTATGAGTGTGCCTGTGCGCAGTTTTGTATATATTTTTGCAGATATTTGAGACGAATATGAGTCTTTTGCAATTAAAAGTAACTAACACCCGTAAATTACCAGGTATCGGAAACAAGGGAAATCAATGGAACGTACAAACCTGTGACATTTCGTCCCCCTCAAACGGAACGTCCAACTGTCGCGGTAACCATACCGACAGACGTTGTACGTCACACTTCTCTATATTCGGCAGCAAGCATTCAGCATCAACAGAAAAGTTCTTCTATTCCTGTTCGGACAATAATCTTTGTCCAAAATACGCCTTCATTATTTCCTGCAGAGAAGAAAGCGCCTGTGGTAAGCAGCACAGAACCCATCACTTTGTGTGATTAGCAGCACGCAACGCATCACTTCATGCGCTATGCAGCATACTGTACAATACATCACTTCATCTGGCAAGCAGCACAGAGCCTATTAGCTTATGTGGTAGGCAGCAGGTTTGCGAAGTCGGAGTCGCAAGTAGTAGGAGGTTTTTGGCAGGAGTCGGAATTGGATTCCTAAGAAAACTAGGAACCAGTTGTTGTTGTCCGAAATCCAATTGAATCATTTGTCGGAAAGCCAACAATAGCTGCAAACACATTGTCCATCGGTACTTAATGCGAGTTAATTTGTTGTTTTAGTCAGTAATACAATGCTAGTAGTAAGCTGTAGGTATACTACATGCTAAAATTACATCCTGAAATGAATCGTAAGAAGTTTAAATATTTCGTTTTATGTTTTATGTTCAGAAAATGCAAAAATAATGAAAAATGGAATATCTAGCTTCTCACTTTTCTATGTTTTGCAGCTGGCTACTCACTTTCGGTATATACCACTTACAAACAGTTTTTCAATATTGTCCATATGTTAATGTTGTTATGTTCAAATTCATCCACGTTATGGTAGCTACTGATGGTATCCAGAATAACATGTATCATGGTATCCACAATAAATTTGTATCCAGAAAAAAAACATGGTATCCAGAAAAAAAACTCGAGTTATCCAGAATAAATTTTAAAAATTATATATAAATAGATTAATCCAATACCCTCACTCATGTATCTAGCTCCAACAACAAAATGCTTATTCCTAAAATATTATTACCCCGCTTCTTTGCCATAGTTTACAGCCAACCTTCATTCACATTATGTTAAGGAGACGGAGTCAGGAGTCGGAATCGGAAACTGTGGATAGGTAGAAGTCGACGTCCAAAACTTTTGGAAGCTGGGAGTCGGAGTTGGAGTCGGAGTCGTACATTTTGCCACAACTCTGGTAAAGGACCCATCACTTTATATGGTAAGCAGCACAGAACGTACCACTTTATGTGGTAAGCAGCACAGAAAGCAATACTGTACTGTTGCACCTGCATGTGCAAATTCAATTTTGAACACATTAGCGTTTCTGATTACACTTCAATTGACCCAGGCCAAATTAGCAATTTATTTTTTGTCACTTTCAAATTGGGCGATTTACCCCCTTACTTGAAAAATGCAAAACTTATACAGATTTCCACAGTTGTTCTTGGCAGAGTGCATTACAATCAGCCACTGAAATAACCGGCTATAAACGTGAACAGCAAGTAAGTTTGCAAATGCGTTGAGACTTGGTTTGCCCATTTTGGCACGAAGACCTGAGCGAGTGCCATTGTGTTGTTCGGAAAACACTGCAAACCGTGTATACAAATTTCAGTCAGTGATAAACAAGTAATATTTTACATTTAGTTTGTTTTTCGTTCAGTATGTGGTTGTTTCAATTTTCCAAGTAAACCTTTATGCAAGCCAATAAAGCATGTGATACGAATGTTCTTTGAGCATGCATCAGATATTAACTTTTGGTTGTGTGTGTGCGCGAGAGGCATAACCTCTACTGAAACATTATTGCTTTCAACATTTATAAACGAGCTTGTGGATTGCATCATAACTACTCATTTTTAAAATGTTGTCAGGTTGTCTCCATTCGGATGCCAGGATATATTCCACAAAGGAGTGACCCTGGGTTTAAGTTTGAATTTTTTAATTTGCCAGTAAAACAAAATGCTCATAAATTCTCCGAGGGATCTTTGAAAGTGAGTTGTTAACATTGTTATTATTAACCGTGCAACCTTTCGTTGCCCTGAAAGTTATTTTTCTGCAATAAAAATAAACTAGTGATGGCACTGAAAGTTTTAGCTCTTCCGTTTCCAGGCCACAGCGTAGAAAACTTTAGCGTTGCTGTAAATGTGCACTGGATAGGAATTTAAGAAAACGTTTCATGAATTTTTTTGTGATACCAATCATTCAAAAATATTTGGTAAATTTATCAAATAAGATCCAAAATAGATTGAATCTTTCCAACAGTTTTGTTTCTAAACTGAAAATATTGTTTTTTCTAAAGTACTTTTTGTTGCAACAAGAATTTCTCTTGGCAAACGGACATAAAGGTGTGGTCGTTACAAAAAAATATGCACAGACATCCATTGCTTCACTTTACTTCTACCCTTGCACATGACGTTTGCAGAAAACCTCATATTAACGATTTTATAAAAATGTCAACACTAAATTTGCTTTTTCTTTTAATGCGCCAATTATATTTCACCTCATTGCATCGGAAATCTTTACTGGTTTGACGTTGAAATCCTTTCAAACTGCTTTGTGCAATCAACACCATACACACAACATATTATTAACTAAAATGTTTTTCAAAATTTTTCTATTGTTAAAATGAACCCACAGTCTTACAGAACTCCATTCAGCCAAATCGACAATAAGCAAAACCTGTCAGCAAAACAACTCACAATAGATTTCTTTCATTATGGTTTGGTTTCGGGATGTACGGTGAACAGATGTGTGTTTTCGATCATCTTCCAAATTGCTTGCTGATTTTAAAATAATTATGCATAAACTTAAGGGTTTATGTAAGATGGATTGCCTAACACAATGCGTAAGCAATTACTTGAGATCAACATTTTTCGCAATTTGAAATCAGATCGAAAATCGTCATTGCCACTCGAGGAAAATTTAGTTTGACAAACGAAAATAGTGGGTCTATCAAAAAAAGTTGTTAATTGTAATTTTGCTGCTTGACTTTGATTTTTTAAGCTACAGTAAAAAGCGTTTTGATCACAGTTAATTTTCAAAACATTTATTTTCAGTGACGAAATTGGCATATTTTGCAAGGATGATCACCTCTGNTTAAAATAAACAGGCGTAGGTATTTTTTANTCAAGAGTGGAAATCTTAAATTTGTGAAAAAAGTGTGGTTCTTTGCTTGCGAAGCGGTATAAGCTTCTTGGACATTTTTCATTGATGTAGTGACTACAGATGCTTCCAAAAAGTTTGTTTCTTGTGATTGGGAAACTTCTTTCAAACGTTTCAAAAGGATGAGAGCTTTAAGAATGTATTGCGTACTAAAATAATTTGTAACAAACATCACTTTTCTGTAGAAGTGGATATCGAAGCCTTTATGCAGCTTTTACAGCCGCAAGACGGAAAAATGGCTATCGAGTGGATGCCGAAATCCACCTGAAGAAAAGCCTCTGACGTGCAACTGCTTTGGTCGCCATAGTACATTTGATGCAAGTAAAAGATTTACAAGATCTCTCAAAGATTTACAAGATCCCTACATTGCTAAACAAACACAAGAGCATCATCTTCACAGCTTTTCAATTATTATGGTAAGTAGCACATGCCAGATGCAATCTGGATTTTGAAAAAAGAGAAACAATTTGAGTGATCTTTGCCTAGTATGAGGGCTGTTGGAGTTGAATGTTCCAATATAACTGCCACACTGGAATGCCCAAGGTTGCAGGGTTCTAAGTGGGTGTGCTAATGTGATTTTTAATGACGCTTTGAGCTTGATCCAATGACAAAGTGACTCTTTGAAATTCTATCGTTTGAGGCCTAAATGAGCTAGATTTTCTTCAACGTCCAAGGTAATTGCTTTGACTGCCAGAGGAGGTTTCGTGCTTTCAATCACTGCCACCAATTTCGTTTTTCTACTGTATTTGTTTTCTTGTTTTCTGTTTGTCTTCCGAATTACTGACTATCGTTTTTTCATTTATTCCGTACTTTACTGAGCTGCAGTAAGCCGTCTGGTTGTCAAGCGTTTCAGAAATAACAAGTTATGGCGAATAGAAGACGCCTTACACCAGATGAGCTTCTTTCAATTTTGCGTAATATTCCTGACGATGTATCTGATTGTGAAGACAGTGGATCTGCATTTGACGACTTACATACACATGATTTAGTTTCGGATTGTTCCTCCTGTGACAAATCTGAGGAGGATTTTCCAAGGAACTTCAATTCCGCCCTCGTTCACCTGATCATCCTTTTAAACGACCTAGGGCTCAAAATCAACTTAAAACAATCATAGCTCCTCAGGAAATGGATGATAGTGATGCTACAATAAATGTACAAGGAAGAAAGGTGTGATCAGAACATTAGCTGGCACGTGGGACTTCACAAAATGAACTCCTTCCCCAGATATTGCCGGCGCTGCTGAGAATATGGATGTAATACTTGCAGTTCCAGATGCAAAGGAGTGGCTTCAGATAACTCCCGGTGACTTATTTGCTGGCAGACGTCGACAGCAGAATATTTTGAGAGACATTTCTGGGCCTACACCTTACGGAAAGAGAATTTTGTTTGCTGGTAGCCCAGCAAGTGCATGGCGTCTTCTTGTTGATAATTTTATTCTCAAACATATTACAAAATGCACAGTTACAGACGCCCATCGCCAACTACATAATTAGATAGTTGCTGTTACCGTTGAAAAATTGTTAGCCTCCATCGCTGTCGTGTACGCACGTGGAGTTGCAGGAAAACTGATTTATCACTGCATTCTATTTGGACTGAAAGAAGGGGAGTGCCATTTTACAAAAGTTCTATGTACTGAAATAGATTCTATGAAATCCCTCGTTTCCTACTTTTTATTCTACGATCAAAACATTCGTAAATGCTGCAGACCGATAAATTTGTTCCATTTTGTGAAGTCTGGGACCACTTCATAATTAACTTCTGTACATGTTGCAAACATGGAGCGTTTATCACAACAGACGAGCAGCCTCTCCCTAGCAAAGTCAGATGCCCTTTCACCCAGTTTATGGCATCAAAACCAGAAAAGTTTGGGAAAAATAGATATGGTCAAGGAAAGCAACTCCTGATAAAAGTTTTCCTTATATTGGAAAGGATGAAACACGCTCTGCAGATGACCGGGTTCTGATCATGTTGTAATGCAACTCATACGCCCATATCTCAAAGAGGGAAGAAACGAAACAATTGATAATTATTTACTTCTTTGAACTTAGTTACTCAACTAAAAGAAAACCGAACGAGACTTTTTGGAACAGTAAACCAAACCAGGAGAGAAGTGCTATTATCCTTGAGAAAGATGAAAGAAGAGCTTCATTCTTGCAAGCTTTATAAATCTGGAGATATCATCTTAACTTTGTACTGTGTACTTCAACTCAGTCTTAAGTGAAACCTAGTTGTGGAAGCAGCAAAGCATACAAATCAACTTTAAAAACATGAAAAATGTCAAAACTGATTTGTAGGCAGTTCTGGAAAATATTTCAAGAAGATATTTGTATTTCGTAGAGGAAATACAGTTTAACAAGTTTTGCTATTTTTCGTAACGGAAGCTTTTGAAGGAATCGTTCGTTTTTCCAATGCTAAAATGTGTTATTTAAATGAGAACGCTGGCTTAGATACAAAACGTTTACAATTAAAAGAGTCCCAGTGTTCGTGTTCGACGAAACGTCTAAGGTTGTTTTACAACTGAGAGGAAATGTTGGCGGAATAATGGTTGTGATTTATTTTTTTCTACGAGCCAATGTTCTCGTTTTCGATTAGTTTTAAATTAAATAAAATTTTTCACCAAATCGTTATACTATGTCGATTGGTCTAAAAAATTTTTTATTTTGTTTCAAAGAGTATGATTTACCTCCTCAGCAGTTCCATTCTTTTCAACAGATGCTGATATTATTCCAGCTAATAGTAATTAAAATTGCACTGAACTGTTTGGATTTTGCACTGCTACTCTCACGAAATGTTTCCTGTTATGGAGTATTTTGCTACTTTTTATTTCAATTCACTAAATAATACACTTAGACAACGAACAAATTGCCTACATATTCTAGAACAACCTTTCTCAACATTTGTCTTGTATTCTTTCCGTGCAAGCCCAAACGCTTTCAATTACTCCCCAACAAAGATAGCAGAAATCATAGTTGCAAAAATGTTACAACACCTAGTGCAGTGATTCTTAACCTGGGGTAAATTTACCCCCAGGTGTACCGATTCTGCGTAAACGTATATTTTTACAAAACGTAATATCCTGGATTATTAGGCTAGTTAGTTACAAGACAAAACACGAAAGTACATCCGACAGTGTTTTGTTCGTAGCTTGATGAGAGGCTTAGTGTCAGGCGTCATAGGGCCCTTGTTACGAAGTAGGTTTACGGATATATCACACAAACTGGAGATATTGCACCTTCATGATTTAGAGTTGTGCTCAGTGATAATCTTTCTCCTTTTAGTTCATCTTTGCACATGTAGCCACAACCACATTCATTTGGGCACCTCATGTGTGCAACAGCTTCTGTTCACGACCTCAACTGGAGTTTGTTCGTAAAAGGAGATGGTAGCTTTCAGAATTAAAAAATCCTCTATTGTGCAGTTAATTTCACTGTTTTCACAATGGTCAGACTCTAGCGCCATCCTCTTCTTCTTTTCACAGCATGCTATAGACTGGACAGTGGACAACCTTTTTCGGTCTTTTTAGTGAACAAATGAGTTAAAAATGCAGGTTTCAACATTATCAGTTATTGTGTCGAAGAAAAACATTTTCTAGAATCGTACGCGGACTTCAGGTCGGCTTCATCATAGTAGGCGATGTTCAAAAACCTCAGTGTATTTTTCTCCAGAGTGCCTGTTAATGATTCGATGAAGCCGTCAATTTTGTAAGCTCGCTTTACAACATCCCACGTCCGTACATGACAGCCACGCGTCTTTGCAAACCAACTGCGCTTAATTTCGTGCTGCAGGAACTCTGCCTATNACAGAGTTCGTTTCTGAAGGCTCGTTAGGNTTTGAAGCATGTCGTTGCGTTGCTTTTGCAATAGCAAAAGAATAGAAATGGCATACAATTGGGGAGTGACTTGTCAATCCATATACTATGGATATAAACGAAACGAGAACAAAAGAAGACACTGAAGAAAATTTATTTATCAAACCGTACAGTAAGTTGTGGTATAAGTGTTATGACTTGTGTTATTTTAGATCGCGTAGCAGATGAAATTAGAACTAATAAGGCAAGAGTAGCCCTTCAGCTGGAACTTCCAACTGACGTGTCGAACTGCATGTAGCTGTTGGTTTACTATTGATATATAGACGCAGTTGAGTTGAAAGATTGCGTACTTCATGTGTGAAAGTCTAGAGACGACCAGCAAAGTGACTGATGATCACGAAAAAATGACTAATTTCTTTCCACAAAATGAACTCGTGGAAACACCTTGGCTCCCTATGCACAGACGGCGCCTCTTCTATCTGCTCGCTGATTTCAGGTTTTACAAATCTGGTTAATAAACGGGCGTTACAGATCATTTCTACCCCTCGTGTTCTTCATCGGGATGCACTGGTGAGTAAAGCCCTTCCAGAAGTTTGAAAATAGTTTTGAAACACGTAACTGAACGTTTAAATTTTATCAGCACACGGGCTCGTCTTTTCAAAGTGCTTTAAAAGATTAATTAATGGATCTCCTATGTTAAACAATGCTTTATTCCAAATTCATATTTGCAACTGTGACTTTTCTAAATTTGGTGTGGATTCGGCGAAGTTTCTAAAGCTGTCGAAGCGCGCATTTGAAGTTATTATACCTCTTCAAAATACTTTTCTGTGTGAGGCAGGGTTCTCCTCAATGATGTCGATAAAACAAAACATCGATCTTGATTAATTCCCAAGGATGACATGAGAGTACCTCTTTCAACCACAGTTCCTAGAATGTCAGATATTGTACGTAGAAAACAAGCACAAAAGTCTCACTGAGCGACTGACTGGTTGAAATTGTGTGTTATTTTTCGACAAACGAAAATTTAAACATCACTATGCATTAATTCTTCCAAACGTTTTGCCCCTTGATTTAGTGACATGCCCGTTGGTATGAAAGTGTTTTTAGAATTTCAACAACCTCAGCAAACCACTTCTTAAAAGCATTCATGCTTGCTTGTAAGAGGATTACATGTAAGTTTCATCTCAGGGACTGATAAGTTTCGTACAATCATTTCACTAAAATTGCTTCCAGGAAGCACAAATATTTTTGTATCTGTGTGTAAGCGTACAACGTTTTTCCAGGGAACCTGCCACGAACCCTTTGCAGAAAAGTCATGTCTTGACA
>JGI24159J19872_10007931_pt1 | contig 13900 bp, 6 predicted proteins | sample Ectturendosymbi4_FD_19872 | JGI IMG/M metagenome (IMG submission 19872) | reverse complement strand
CCGTTTTGAAAGTTCATGAAACGTCCACAAACCAAATTTCACGCTCATACCATGAGGGAATCCCAAGTTATTAGGTCAAAAAAAGTCAAAATTGATCATTAGGTCAAAATTTTCTTCCAGCAGAGTTTTTTTCTCTTCATCGATACTTTATTGAAACTACAACAACAGATATTGAAATGTTTTGCAATTTTAGTTGCAATTCTGTAAAAATAGTGGGTTTGTTGCGACTTCTGGTGTAATATGCTGTTTTGCCCACTACTGGACCATTGAATAGTGTGTAGGAGAGGCACGGTAAGGCAAGAAATGTGGTCTTACAGTACTTGGTTTGGTAAATGCTCAATCCATTATGCATACAACGTTTCAACTTTATGATGTTCTCAGATTTGACTCTACTGTAGTTAATTATGTACTTATCAATAATATATCATGCCCGAAGTTAAACAACCAAATATTTTAAAATTTCGACGCATAGAGTGCATGAATATGCTTCTGGGTTAACCTCAACACCTAAGGCTGAATTATTTTGCAGTTGCAAACGCAGGAAATTTATAGGTCAAAATAAAGTCAAAATTTTAAGTTTCTAGGTAAGAAAATTGGTTGCCCTAGTTATAATATTCTGCAGGAAGATCATTAAGCAGTATAANAGGGACTGAAGAGCTAAGCCAAACCAAANNAAAAATTTGAAAACAGCAAAAACTACCAGTTGCAAAGCATACAAAAAAGCCTGTCGATATAGCCATCAAATTTATATCAACTTGCACTACCGAACAAACTGAAAAATGCATTGATTTCATCATTTGATACATTGAAACATGCGCGATGAGAGGAATGTTTTGCACGCTTTACTTCTGGTATCTTCTGGAAGCCAGATTTTAGCTCTTCTGGCGCAGTGCTTTCTTCGGACCTACGACAAAGATATAATAATAGGTTTGAGAAAAACTTTCAAAAATTAATTGAAATCAAAAATTGCAACAGGGCACATCGAAAGTTTCGTTTATATTTTGCTATGAATTTCAAGGATTTTCTATTTCACAACAATGCTACACACAACGCCAATTCTCTTCCGTATAGTAATTTGCAAATTACATCACCTCAAAATTTATATTAACAAAAGATAAACCCGTCTTTACAAGAAAAACAAAACCTTTAGTAATAGTTCCATGTCTTTAAAGAAAGATCCTTATTACGAAAGAAACGATTTTTCCAGCTCTTTAGCAAATTTGATATGTAAAACTAAGTAGAAAGTAATTCACAAAACTAGTGGCTGAAATTGAAAGCTGCAAGCGTGATTCCAATGATACTGTGTGGCACAAAAATCGTTTTAATAAATTCGTGCTGAAACCAATTCTCAAGCACCACTGATACCAATTAATAGCCAAAATCATGTTGTTGATACTATGTCAAAATGTCAATACTTTCAACATTTTATGTAGAAATACAAAAGGCTGATAACCTTTATTTGCAAGAATAGTTTTGTTTGCATTTTGAGCAAAATCAAACAATTTTTATTTCTTTGCTGGATCTCACAGACAATTGTTGCAACTGCTATTATGCTGGATCGTGTGCTTGTCAAATTACATGGCTTTAAGTTCTCTGGCTTAGGTGTAACTAAGCACAAGCAATAATAATGTTTATTGATGTGTGCTTATGATAGCAACACTTGTAAAAACACTGATACAGGTACTGCAAATTATGATGCATTGTTTCGATGAATCTCTCCATTTCAAAAATAGCACATGACAAAACATAAGCTGTCACTGTCAACAACACTTCAAAACTTCAAAGCTTTTTAAATTACTTTAAAGTAGTGTAAATATTAACCTTCGACGCTTGGACCTGGTTGCGTTGTTGGAAGAGCATAGCTTTAAAACATACCTTGAGGAATTATTCAATTTCATTTTTGACATAATTCATTTGATTCGACAAAAAATCTAAAATGCACAAAAAAGCAGTATAACTAGTACTTGTACATTCACAAATGAAAACACAGGCTGCTGGAGAACCACTGATATTTGATGCTTGTCTGTATAAATCAGTGAGTTTTAACCTTCTTGGAGGTGCTGAACCCCACAACGTTCACCTGTGCATTCACTGAACTCTTCATAACTAGAAAAATAAAATGTGATTTTTTCAAAACACAGTGCATATATTTTATTACCACACAAAATGAACTATGCCTTAGACTTACACCAATCCTATGAAACAGACTCACGAACTGCTGGGGTTCAATTGGACCAAGGTTAAGAACCGCTCAAATAAACCAACTATAGACTTGTGGTTAGTGCACTTGCTCAACTCAAGGCTGGGTCAGACCATGACCTTATTAAGTGGTACTGCAGATTTCATACCTGGCACACAGTATAAAGAAAATTGTGGAAAGTTTCTAATCTTTCTGGACTTTAGATGGAGTCCTTTGTAAAGACCACTTCACCTGCCTTGCCATCCGATGACCTTCATGGGTTCAAAGTTCATGTGACTGAAGTATCTAGGCAACATCTGCATCAGCTGAAACAAATCTTTGCCATAAGCTATTTGGGTATGTGGTATTGTTAATTGTTTGTGTACTTTATGCATTCTTGTACATGCACTGTGCTTACACACTTGATTTAGACACACAGCAACTTACTGTTTTAACTGTTCATCATATGTTTGTTCACTCGACATGACACGATGAAGAGCATATTCAGGCTCTGGCCTGCCGCTCATCATTGTTAAATAAGGTATGGAATGTACTGCCACCAAATGAGATAGGCCAGGTTTGTATAAAGTTAAATTTAATAAGGAAAGCACAATCTGAATTATCTATATGATCTGCAAATGAATGAATACCAACTCAATCTTTAGAGCACAGTTTACTTTCATGTAATGTTTAGAAAACTGACACTTGAGTGTTTATCACCTAACAGTGAACAATTCACTAGGCTATGTTACTCATATGATGTCTTTGTTATAATTATCATACAACGCACGAACCTCCCTTGTGTTAAATATTACATGTGTTTCCTGCTGATTATACATTTTTTGTCATTGGCAATATTGTATTTTTAAAACTTATTTTGTCAATTTCCTATGACTAACTACTTAATTACTTCTGTCACATCTAGAAATTTATTTACCGGCTTTTGCATCCCCTTTTAGGTGATTACTATTTAAAGGCCTCCCTAGGGCAGGCGTTGGCAACCTACGCCACACGTGCTGCACTTGGCACGCCAAGCAATTTCCAATAGCACAGAGAAGCTCCACATTTTACATATAACTATGTTACAATTCACACAGAAAGTACACGAATGATTCAAAAATTCACACATAAGGTACGTGAATGATTTGAAATCTTAAGTTGGCACACAGTTAGCAAAAGGTTGCTAACCCCTGCCCTAGGGTATACCAGTCAAATGCACAACCTCAAGGCTGTTTACCTGCTTCACACTGTTTTGTTATGTGCCTCACTGCCTGCTATGATTTGAATCATCGCCATGTTGCTTGAAGCTGGTTGTTGTTCTTCCATAAATCGGTTTAATTTTCAGCTTTAGTGAGACTAGTTTATTTCCAGTTGTTGTTTATCACAGTTTGTGTTTGATTTATCACATACTACAGTTTTCATGCATTCTTTACTCTTGCTCTGGTTCTTCAGCATGTCATTTATAAGCTTCTGCTTCAATTTTCAGGACTGAGGATCATATAGTAACTTGAAATTCATTTCCTATTAAAAGAATGTACTCATTGATTTAACTACAGCACCTTTGCAGAGACAAAGTGCTGGAATACAGATATGTGCAAGACTGAATCATCAAAATTTTATGATATCAGAGCACAGCTGGTCAAAAACTAGCAAACCTAAAGCATTTAACTATTGGAGTTGAAATATTAACAAAATGTGTTTTTAAAGTATGAGCATTATTCCTCAAACTCTTCAAATTTTAACACTCAGTCTTTGTGGATATGAGCACACCTACAATAAAAATGCAACCAAGCAATTGCCAGCACATCTAAAAGGATCATGTTTCAAACTTCAATGCATGTATTAAAATTGTAATACATCAAATTAAAAAAGTTTTGCATGGTTGTCACATCATGAACTTCAAGTGAAGATTGAGAAGCACTTAGAGATTAACAACTCAAGGTTTCAGTGTTCTAGAAGATTATATAATTAAGAACCATGATAATTCCAAACTTCTCTACAAGATTAATGTTAGAAAATGATTTCCTTTTTCCATACTAACAGACCAACAAAAAGTTTTTTCCAGACTGGAAAATGACCATTTTTTTTCATACTTTTCAAGACTCCGTAGGAACCCTGATCAATAACAAAACATCACAGTGGGTATCAGGGAAAACAGCAGAAATAAAAAAAATGTTTTCCTTGTTTCATCATAGAGTCAAACAGCTGTAAAATTTATGCAATGGTTTTCTCATGAAAAAAACATTAGATAAACAAATTAGTCCTAGTGTTAATTCATTTGAAAGGTAGCACCACAATTGAAAACCATTTGTCCCAACCAGGGTTGCGGAGTCAGAGGCAACATATCTGACCTTTCCAAAATTTCCAACTCCTTAACATAAAGGAAATGAAATTTGGCTGTTAAAATCAATGGAAATCATGGTGCACAGCAAGAAATCTTTGTTTCAACAAAAGTTTCAAAAGAAACTGTACCATTTCAACAGGAATTCCCAATTTAAGAGTGTGATTTAAAAAATGATCCAATTGGACATCCAAAGTCGGACAAAAAAAACGAATCCCAGTGTTGTTAGGAATCCGACTCGGACTCCACCCAAAAACCTCTGACTCCTTACAACTCCGCAAACCTGGTCCCAACTTTAAGATAATAATTCAATAGGATACGTAAGTTTTACGATTTCTTTAAGGTTAACAAATGACTAATAAAGAGCATATACTCTTATAAAGGGAAAGTTGATCTGAAATAATTAACATTATTAGTTAAACTAGAAACTTTTCACAAGCGTAAGTTACCATGATTTTACAAAAGTTTATATTTTCAATTTTTTAACTCCTGCACTCTCTTTGCATCTGATATAAATAAAATATCAGTGACTACTTACTGGCTTCTTTGATAAACAAAGCAGTTGGTGTTGACTATAGCTAAACAGTTTAAAGTTGACAGTAAATTTAAAAATACTGCACACCAGTACTATCTAAATTAAACAAAATTAAATTGAGCAAGGCTATCTGTTGCTAACAAATAAGCAACAACGAGAGCTTTTACTTGTATTAGTTGTTGATACGGCCAAATCACCTTGAGTTTATAATATATAAAATCAATAAAAACTTTTGAGGAATCTGCAAAATACTTTGTTGGTCTGACTTCTTCTCTTAAAAAAAAGTTAAGGCACATAGCCTAGGATTTGCCTAATATTTAAAAATAGTTTATGCAAGATGTTGACCACAGATTTCAATAAATGCTCCTAGTTTTAAAGGCTTGTCATACATGAATTTACTGCTGCAGCAAAAGATTACCTATTGCTGCTGCAAGTCAAAATATTATAAATTTTTATGGAGTGCATGCTGCAAGTCAAATTGAAAAACAATTGCTTTAAACTGAAAAAAGCCTAAGCTACCCAAGTTTTTAATCCTATTTCACAAAGACAGTGGCTACGGATACGCCTGTGGATCTTGAAATTTGAAAACTTAATATGCCACCTGTGATGTGACGTAACATTAACGCACGACTAGAGTTCAGGAGGCTTGGTAGAAGCAAACAAAACGTAAAAGATAAACCCTAAACCTAAACTTAACCGTAGCCCTAACCTAACACTAACTCCTAAATGTAACACCTAAGCCTGAAAAAAAGTTAAGAAAAAAAACAACGAAAGTCGGCAAGGTGAGAGTCAAACTGAAAACCATTGGCATAGTAGCCATAACGCATAACCGTTACGCTACAAGATCCACGCAGTTTGAATGACAAACTGACCCTTTTATTTGAATTGCGTCAGGACAAGCGTATCTGTAGTCACTTCCTTTCACAAACCTTACCAATGGAAACAATATTGAACACCAAGTAAATTAAAGTGAAATGCTACGGAACCAACCACCCATGGGTCTTCCCATTTCTTAACTTATTCGACTGCACCGCCTCACATGACGCTGTTAGAATAAAGTGGTCAGTTTGTCACTCAAGTGTCGTCGTCCTGGCAGTAAAGCGGATGCATTTCAGGTCTGTTGTGCCAATGGTTTTTGGTTCACCTCTCACCTTGGCAACTTAGGTTTTCATAGTAGTGACTGGTTGCACATTTCAATTCATTGGGACCAGTTTTTCTTTACTTTTTATTTTTTTGAAACTTGCCAAAGTTTCGGCTTAGGGCTACACTTATTGGGTTAGGTTTACCTTTTATGTTTACTAGGGTTAGGTTTACCTTTTATGTTTACTACGTTTCTACCAGGTTTACTGCATTCTCCAGGGTTCTCACACATTTTTAATAATCATTTTACATACTTTTTCAAAACCCTTTCAAAACTAAATTAAAAAAGTTCAATAGCATTACTACTCTTCATTTTTTAAATTATTAACCATGAAACTCAATTTAGCGCACATATTGCATATGATAACACTGCATGATGATGATCGATGATAAATAATGAAATACTTTGCCTTCAGTAAAATTCTGCTCAGATATATACTTCAAATTACTTTTCCATTTAGAATTTCCATACTTTTTCAATAGGCTACTTATTAATGCATATTTTGGCTATACTTTTTCAAGGTCTTGAAATCAGATTTTGAAATTCACAACTTTCAGTAATGCGTGGGAACCCTGATTCTTGTCATGCATTGCTTACTGTCATGTTCACAAGAGAAGAGACGGTCGAATAAGGTTTCAAATCTAAAGATCCAGGGGCGGTTCTGTAACCACTGTCAAACTGAAACACATGCTCATGTATGAAAAAAACATGTAGTTGTACAGATATTATTACTAAATATTAGGCTGCTAGAAAAAGTGACCTTGTAGGATTTGTGTTTTGTTTATTAGTCTTAGTTACTGTAATAACAAGCAAAGTGCAGTCCAATTCAAATTTGCCCATATTTATATCTTAAGCTACTGTTGTCTTTCACAACTTAAAACAGTATTCATGTAAAGCCAAGGGTACACTAGCAGTACTGCATTAGCCTAGGCAGCATTTATAGCCTGCTGTAGGCCTAACACTAACAGTGTAGCCTCAAGCCTGCATATAAATATTAAGAAACATTACACAGTAGCAATATAACAATGTAGTGTTTCTACATATGTAACACTAACAGTAACACGTAGTGCAGTGCATGCTTAAATGATCAACACAATACTACACTCACACTGTAGCATGGCTAAAACTGGCAGGCTATCCAACGCTAGACTAGCTTGGTACCACCACGGTAGGCTACCAACTACAGTGAGTAAGCTAGCTTGCTACTTGTGTGTACTGCAGTAGCCCTCTTCTAACTCTGTAAAACACTAAAAAAAGGCTACCGCAAGTTTAGTTAAGTTCATAACTATGAACAAAAACACGAGAAACTGAAATTCAACCATTTTTGTCTTGTGCCTTCTCTACAGTGACACATGAGGATGGAAAAGAAAAACTAGTGTGCTTACAAATTTCCGCAGTTGGCGGTGAAATGGCCTGAATACGCCTAATCTGCTTCCAGCCACCCCATGCTACAGCGTATGACGCTGACAGTCTACACAGAACAGACGCCAGACACCTGGCCACCTGTTTCAAAAGCACCTTGTTTACGCGCCCGCCATCCAGTGTTGCATTCCACAATTTTACGCACTTCTATGGGCAGAAAGTTTTTGAGCTACCCGCAGAATACATTAACAGTTTAATACAAGCGACATGACTGATGTCACTGCGATGCTGAAAGCTATCACGGTCTGTTGACAATTTTTAACAAGGTAGTTGTGAAACTTTGCTTAGACAATTTTCTCAGAAAGTTTTTCAAAGAGGTTGTAGTTGATTTTATTTAATGCTAGCATAACACGAACTAAGTCGAGCCACTTACTTGATTCATAACGTTTGTTTTCTTAAATAATGTGAACAGTGTGAGTAATGTTTTCTCAAAATGGTTATATTTTTATTATGAGCATTGGGGTTCAATACAACACTGAGGTTAAAGAAAGTGCAACACTTTTCTGGGTCGTGACGAATTGTGCAAGTATGATGCAACGCATTGTTTCCTAACAGGTACGATTGTGACGCAAAAACTGTTAATAAATGGCACAAAGTTGCTTAGTGTCCCATCGTTACTCAAGGCTTCGCTTTAGCTGTCACCCCACCTTTTACCTGGATTTCTTTGGTCATATTGTAAATTTTCGTTCGCGACTTATGGTGTACTTAATCGCACAAAAGACCAAGGTGGTAAAGGAGTCAAACACAAGCCAGACTAATGACGATATCAAAGATAGAACCCATCTCGGAAGAATCCAGTGGAAAACCAACGGTGGAAAGTCAATCTCGAAGGGTGCAACAAATCAACTATTCTGAAAGCAGCAATTTAAACATTTGCGAATATCTACTTATGTTCCTTGCAGCTGCGTTTATGATTGTTATCCCTATATCAATTTTCATCAGCTTGAAGGTTGTTCAAGAATACGAAAGAGCGGTTATTTTTCGTTTAGGAAGGCTTTTGGGTGGAGCAAAAGGACCAGGTATTTTTTTTGTTATTCCTTGTACCGACGAATACTCGAAAATCGACATGAGAACGAAGTCTTTTGATGTTCCACCGCAGGAAATCCTCACCAAAGACAGTGTGACTGTTGCCATGGATGCTGTAGTATACTACCGAGTTAAATGTGCTACATCAGCTGTTGCAAATGTGGAAGACGCCGATAGTGCAACTAAGTTTTTAGCTCAGACCACGCTAAGAAATGTGCTAGGAACGAAGAACCTTGCAGAAATATTGACCGACAGAGATCACATTTCACACACTTTAATGGAAATCTTGGATGATGCCACCGATGCATGGGGCATTGCTGTTGAACGAATTGAAATTAAAGATGTTTGTTTGCCGAAACAGTTGCAGCGGGCAATGGCTGCCGAAGCAGAATCAGCTAGAGAAGCTAAAGCTAAAGTCATAGCCGCTGAAGGCGAGATGAACGCATCAGTTAAGTTGAAAGAAGCCGCTGATATACTTGCTTCAGCACCAAACGCCATGCAATTGCGTTATTTGCAGACGTTGAACATCATATGCGCAGAAAAAAATTCTACCATCGTTTTCCCAATACCTATTGAAATGCATAGTGCACATACAAGCTAACTCCTATTTTCTGAAGTGTATCCTGAGTAACAGCGACTGTTGGTGCTCAAGAAATATTGATCACGTTTGCACTAATTTTTATGGAGTAACATTTTCAATCTTCATTTTCTGAGTAGTGGCAAACCTTTAACTTTTTTGGTTTTGCTGACACCGTCGCCACGGGCACGCTTTGGTGGGCTTGCCCGCCCCCCAAATTGAAATATGAAACACTATAAATCAGTTCAGTTTTTGTCAATTTTTAGAATGTTAAGTAGGCCCGTAACCAGAGGAAGCGAAGCTCCTCTTAGAAAAATTTTTGCCCCCCTGGAAAAACGTGTTGGACGCAGTTTAAAAATATTGGACAGAGTTAAAAAAGTTGGGCCCCTCTCGGAAAACTCTTCGCCCCCCCTGGGGTACAAAGCTGGTTACGGGCCTGATGTTAAGGGCCCCTGCACTAGGGTTGCCAGCAGAGCCGTGTGAAAGGCTGTTGGGGGCCCCCAAAAAAAATCCAGAAGGGGCCCTTTGATATCAGCAAGCATTTAGGCAGATGCGTGCTTTTTCGATCCAGTTGCAAATTAGCCTCTTGAGCAGAGCTATTTCAAAACCTAACCAAGCCAAACTAATAATGTACAACATAGGAGAAAATAACTTTAATGAACTGCCCATGCAAAATAAGTGAAAACTAACTTTATCACTTGTTAGTTGTTATCGTCAATAAAGCGAAACAAATATCTCTTCTTGTGATGTGATAGAAAATTATTTATGATGTAATTTACCTGTTTGATGTAGTTCTCGTACTTGCATCAACTATAGCAGGGGTGGCCAACTATAGCAGGTCTCGTACTTGCATCAACTATAGCAGGGGTGGCCAACTTGNCTTCGACTGGGATCGACCAGAAAATTTCTTGATAACTCGCGATCGACCGGTCGNTAATGAAGTCACAAGTAGGAAATGTCATAAAATGCAATAAAAAGGNATATTGATTGAAAAATGTTCTTTTCAGATATCTTGTAAAATCAGGCGCGATCGACCAGCTGAGACTCGGCGATCGACCTGTTGGCCACCTCTGAACTAGTATACGACAGGGGTGTGCAACCTGCGGCCCACGGGCCAAATGCAACACAACAAAGTGGATTTTTATTTCGGTCACTAGTACGAGACAGCCTGTGTGAAAGGAAGGTGCGGCCCGCGGTCTAATCTGTTTAATTGCGTTTGGCCCTTCAGTAATAAAGGTTGCACACCCCTGGTATACAACAATATGTGAAACCGGCAGTTTCATTAATGCTTGACATTTGCATCCCGACGATCACAGAGCACCTGGTGGTCGCTGTACAGCCTCATCAGTTTAATAGCCAGTCTCAATGTAATCAACTTGGTGCTTTCACCAAAAGCTGATAGGTGGAAGCAGTGCGTAGAACTAACTGCTTCCCAACACTCACTCTACCTTCACTTNTAATAAGAACGAATTGATTGGAATCTGACACCATCCATCTTCATCATGACATATATCAAGTGAGATTAAATCTGAAGAGGCTTTTTAAGATCGAGCAAGCGAGCGTTAAACTTATCGAGATTACCTCCGGTTTTTGTGGCCGAAACTTTAGTAGACTGTCTTAACACAGTCTGCACAGACATATATATATAATAAACTGACACAATAGCCTTCCTTTCAACTTTACATAACCTGTCTTAAGCAACTTTCACGAAAACGTTTTTAAAATTGAACTAGAAACCTAGTCTCTCTATCTGTACGCAAACTACAAAGCGATTGAACACTTCAAAGCACATTCATTATGACGTAAATTTCCCCGATAATTTCAACGCACATGGGCGAACCCAGCGAAGTTAAGTGGGGAAGGTCAAGACTTTGTTAACAATTGGCCTTGTTCTAACGTAACCACAACTTTACAAAAACTGCTATAGTGTCCGAACGTCCGCAATTCTTTTTCGAAATTAACGAACCATGATATTACATCCTTAATCCACCGGCTCTGCATTGAGGGCAAAAACCAGAAGAGTAAAAGTGACGGCTCTAACTTACTAATACAATATATATAATGGGCCCCGACCGGGGGGTACGGGGCTGCCTTGCCACGGCACTGGTTGCCAGATCACTTGAAATTTTTCAAGGACATTTTGTTTTTCAAGAGATACGGTGGACTACTTTCATGAGTGTCCGCAGAAGGGGCAAAACGGGTTTTTGACCCCCTGGAAATTGTGACTAAGAACCAAAAAACGTTAGAAAATCTTAAGTCAGCATCTCGATTCCGATTAATCGATTTAATTCCTGCAATAACACTTTATTTACCGGCAGTGGCGGATCCAGACCAGGCGTTTGGGGTGGGGCAGTCAAATAGGGGGCGCCAAAATGTCTTCACTTGTTAAATACCCCTGGTTCTTTGTGACAGTCCTTCGGTATCACATAAACGTGGTTATTGTTTGTAAGCTAAAAAGGTGGCAATTTTTGCTGGTCGAACTATGCAATCTTTCATGGAATCACAATAGTTTAAAATCGCTTTATATCATAATTCACAAAATGTTTGAAGCGGGTCGAAGAAGATGGCCCTGTTTTTTACAGGTTGAACATAACTGAGAACATTGTTGGTGTCCCAAAAGTGTTTTACCTAAAAATAAATATTTCAAAGATGTACCCTAAGGCAGTGGTCCCCAACCTTTTTGTCACTGCGGAGGGGTCAATGCATGACAAATTTACCGCGGCCCGTAAATACTTTATCATGGTTGCTCTTTTTCACCAGCCGAAATGAAGTTACCAGTATGAACCATTAGATCAGGCTGCCACAGTACAGTCTGCAGCTTTGCTTCATCTCCAACACTCCCACTTTATGCTCCAATGCTCTCACTCTATGCACCCAGCAGTGCTTCCACGGGAAAATGGACACATCACATGTCCAGATACCTGCCCTTTCGAAAGGGGAGCAATGGGGCGGATGTGCCTTTTCATAATAGTATCATAGGTAATTTTATTGTCTATCAAGATCGAATTCATACAGATTTATTGAAGTTATGCGCCCATGCAGAAAACTCGGAATGGTTTTCTGTAATTTTTGTTATAATGGTTTTCTGTAATTTTTGTTATTATTTTTGAGGTCAAAATTGTTGCTGAACAGAAAAAAGCATAACTGGCAATGATTTTTTTGTTTTTCATAAGTTTCCACTGCGCTCAACAATTTTATTGCCCCCCTGCCCTACCGTTACTCCAGCGTCCCTGGTTTCATATATTTGAACTTTGGACTGCTGATGTCAAGAAAAAAATATCAATCTTATTTGTCCAGATTATAAAAAATNTATGACACTGTTCAAAAAAAGTAGGGACNGACAGGATGAGACCTTAAATTCNCAGGACATACCTGCAAACTCAAGCTCTGGTCTCCACCATAAAGTCATTTTCGAATTTATTATATACTACTATGAACCCTCCCCAAACAAGCTTAAAGGCACCCCCAATGCTGTTGATCAGGCGATGGATCTGCTTTTATCCAGGCCAACAAACACAGGTGAGAATCACCTGATAATCAATTTAAAACCGCAAATATCAGCCAACACCACATATACCAGNAAAAAGACTAAAATTTGTACCAGAANATTGTTTTATGCNCAAATTTTTCTGATTTACACCGAATGATTTAACCAATAAGTTACGCACTTTGCTGTCGGTTAAAGATTTTGCTAACCATGTCAANTTTGTTTTTTCGTGGCCAGCNTGAGCTGTCTACAGCAGGGGTCTCAAACACGCGGGCCGCATATGGCCCGCGAGGGCCTTTTGTGCGGCCCGCGACGCTGTTTGGGAATTTTGAAGCAATTAACATTTACGTTGCCAAGTGCCCTGAAAAAGATGCCGCGAAATAATTGAATCAAACCTGACTGATACCCAGTGAGTTTTTCATCCTGGCCGTAGCACTACTGACCAAATTTCACTCTCCGGCAAATTTTTGAGAAATCTTGGAAGTATGCCAAAGACGTCTATACAGGGCCGGCCCTAGCAGGTGCGGGGCCCAATGCAAGACCTGGGCGCGGGGGCCCTCTGAGCAGTGGTTTTGTGACGTCGTCGTGTTCAGTCAACCGTGCTATGCGACCATGGTAGAGCACAGATATAAAGTCTTAACACGAGAACTGAGCACGTTTACTAACATTCGACAATAGAGGAAATCCATCGCTAGTTCTAACGAGAGCGTTGTTTGTTGACAATGAGATTTATAAACCGTTTCTACTGAATTCTCGGGCCCAAGCGGTATCTGGAAAAAATGAACAATCTACCTAAACACTATGGCGCGGGGCCCAATGCAGCTGCATCAGTTCAGGCACGTAGCCAGAAATTTTGATGGGGGGGCAAACAACAACGAAGTCTCAGCATTTAAATATATAATGCCCCTTGTTTTTAAACATCATCCACAAAAGGTGCATTTTTCTGGCACTTTTATTCTGAATAATTATGTTCAGATTTAAACCGGAAAATATAAGTCAATCTTCATTGAATTGACAAGTTTTTCAAATTTGTTTTTAGTCAATTTCCACGTTTCTTCTTTGGATGAAAGCCACCATTTGCTTATAAAAGGTTCATGCAAGACCGATGGTGAAAATCTCGATGGTTTAAGAGCAAGACTTGCAGTATGTTTTTTGCAGCCTATATTGCAGTTGAGCAAGCAGTCATTGTGAC
>JGI24159J19872_10007928_pt1 | contig 13903 bp, 8 predicted proteins | sample Ectturendosymbi4_FD_19872 | JGI IMG/M metagenome (IMG submission 19872) | reverse complement strand
GTGTTATGCTAATGTTGCTAATTCGTTTATTTGCTATATTAATCTTAAGTACATTTTGAGCAAATTACATTCTTCTGAAACCAGGGGTGTACACTCACAAATTAAAAAAACATCAGGTGGTACGCGATCTCAAAAAGTTTGAGAACCACTGGGTTAGACTATCAGCGCATTGGTAAGACACGACTGGCTTATCATAGCCTTATTTGAAGTTGCACTAATGCAACTCGGACAGGTGTGAGGTGACATCTCAACTTGTGATTGGTCGATTTCCTGGCAATATTTAGTTCGACTGTTTCACTTGTTATATAAGTGCCACCTAGTTTTTTTTTCGGTCATAGACCGATTTGTTTTCAAGTGAACGAAAGAAATTAAGTCAATTCGGTGATGACGTCCGAAAATATAGACTAGTGAATTCTGTTGTGAATATTGTTATATAGACTAGTGAATATTGTTACGGCGATTTTCAATATTCCTACGGGACAAATGACTGAAATGTCGCAGCGAAAAAAACAGGGGGCTACTGCGTCAAGACTTTGCAATCAACAGTCAACGTTGACCACACCTTTTAAGGGTTTTATGCTCTTTCAAAATTATCTTTCACTGAATCGCATAATTTCGTTCATGTATTTGAAAGGTAACTAGTCTCCACGAAAGCGACACCAGTGAATCCATCTGCAAATTTTTTATAGGAATAAGGTTTCAGGACTGCGGATGTGTAGTGAAACGTGAATTCGATTTCCTATACAAAAATTGCAGATAGATTCACTTGTGTCGCCTTTGTGAAGACTAGTGACTTGAATACAGATATGTGGAAGTTTGAATCATCGCAAAGCAAAGAAAGCAGAGCCCAGTCTGCTGATTCCTCGAAATTACAGCAAACCTTGAGGTTTTAATTATTGCGCTGATAGGTTACCACAAATGTCAACCTTGCGTAAGAACGCCGTGATAAGCCCCAGGCAATCAATCGGTTGAAAACGGGTCTAAAGTCTACCGAACCTGCGCTTTATGTCAAGATAATACTTCCATTTTCAAGAAAGCAGCGCAGAGTTATCAGATCAAGATTAAAGTCGTCACATACACAATTAAGTTGATGTCTCGAGTCAAATATAGCGCGCCGCCCGGCACTAAGAACCTGATTGAAACTTTACGGTCCAAAGTTCAACCATAATTTTGTGTTCTTCTTGCAACAAAGTTTACGCGATGAGCTCGATAACGTGGCACGAAAAACACCCAGCTCAAAAATGTCTCAGCATATTTATTTTGCTCAAGTTTGTCGAGAATTTAATTGTAAGTTCACAGCGATGAAAGTTCGTCCGATATCAAGAACGCAGGTGCGACAATCATAGAAGTGGAAATTTCCGCAAATACTTTCGCGTGCTAAAGCAGGATGGTTTTGCAACCTTGCATTCAAGCGGAACCTTGGTCTTGGAACGATTTGCACTTAGCAGCACGCGGCACTTTTAAAATAATGCCTCCGCACAATTACAAAGCGCATATATGACTGTTTCGAATGAAGGAAAGCAGGTGCTACTGCGTAATTTGGCCGCTTTGTTGTGAAAGGAATTGAGAATGGCATCTGATGCACGGAGGGGATTACGAGCGATGTCATATGATACCGTCAAACTAAGGTGTTTCACAGTTCGCGTATCTCAATTTAGTTCTTTGCGAAGTGCACAGCGGTCGCGGCGCAACTGACTGATTTGAGCGCGAGCAACAGGTGCTTAATTACAACGACGAAACTTCGTTACTGAAAATGTTTTGTGGTTGGAATCCACCAGGCAGCGGACCGACACTGATTCATTGACAGTTTGGTACTGGTCTTTACGAAGGAGCATGAACTTTACTGCATTTTTAGGTTGACCGATATCGCAGACGTTTTCCTTAAATCTAGTCGTTTTGCTTGAAGCCGCTACGACTGGTTCGCAAAAATATTGCCTTGTATGGAATCAGCCTGCGGTGGAAATTACCGGTCGCTATCTTTACAAGGATTCATTTCACGTAATTGCAAAGCAAATTATAAGGCGATCATTGCTCGGCAGGTGTTTCTGACAATTCTGGCTGACACTTTGACATTCTGTGGTTTGTCACCAGAACCTGAAAGGTTAACGTCGGCGGTTATCGTTTGCTCTGGCCTTGCACTAAGACAAGACTTCATGTTTTTTGGCGATAACCTTCAATAAAGTCCAAAACTCCATTACGATTGACGTGAAGTTGCAGGACCGCTAAGCCAGTTGTTTCCGCTAGAAGAGATGTTACTGCAACATTGTTAAAGTGCATTGAATACAAAGTATAGTTGTTGTTGTTGAGACTGTAACCTTCAAACACAGTCGTAAAACGTCGACTGGTCAACATGCGCGGTCCACTTCCTACCAATAAAGTGAATTAGCGACACACGAACTCGCGTAGGTCATTTGAAAAACAACGCTACAGTAAATTGAGTTCAACTGCGAATTACCAAGTAATTAGAATCACGAGAAATATCCGGAAGGTTACAACACACCGCAGTTTTCCCACCGTACTTGCGTGCCACTCGGGAACTACCCGAAGTGATTTCAGTGAGCGTTTTTTTCAGTTACATGTCTGAAATTAATTGAGCATGAAAATCGTAAGGGAACGGTTTGCGTTGGTCACTACGTTGTCCTTCCGGTGACCTCCACTTGCTCCTAAAATAATTTTTGGCTACAAGCACGATTGAAACATTGAACGTGCTGTTGTGGAAACTTGTTGTGGTTTTGGGAAAAGCATCACTGTAGTATTTGAAAAGCTTCAGTGCGCGGCCGCCAGCGCAGAAAGATTTGTAATGACTAAGCAAACATGATACCAGCTTACACATCACAGAGAGGCAAGAGTCGCGAGACAGATTTTCTGCACATTGCGGCAATAAAGTGGATTTGAGAGCAAACATCCTGCAATTAGAAACACGTTGACAAGCAAGATACTAAAAACTTTTAGTTCTTTGCAACACGTCTGATTGACTGTGCGGCTATTAACATTTACGACATGCCGCTAAAGAAAGCTCTGCACAAGTGTGGTGATAATTCGGAACGTGACTGTCGTGTTTTCATCAACCACGAATTTAAACAGAAGCACAACTACAGAGAGTTGATTTCGTTCGCACGCCAAGAAATTCTTTTGGCGGATCAAGCATTTGTTTGATGAAACCCCAGGAGTAACTTTGCAACAGTGCGCGCTTTAAGTCGTTGGAACGCATCAAAAATGTCACTGCCCAGCAGGCATCGCCCAATCTTTGCACTGCGCCCATAAAATGTGATACGAGCATATAAGAAAAATCAGTCCTATTTTGAAACTTTTGTCTCAAAACCAAAAGCTTTATGCATGCAATGGGAGAAGCAGTCATGAATCTTGCCATCAATTGAGAAATTTTACTGTTAAAGATTTTCGAAGCAAGTACTGAACTTGTATGTTGCAGTGACCAAAGAGCACAAGTGCTCTGTCAACTTCAGCACAACCACGAACCGGTAATCCCCGTCAACCAAGCACCCCTCTAACATCTGACAAACAACTTTGATCATTGGCAGATGTGATTCGCTGCCCCTGATACGAATCACTCTCGGATGGCGCCGCATAAGTACCACTTCTTAGACAACGCGGTCCTACCAACTCCTGGTTGCACTCCGGAGCGCGTGACCCATTTGCAGTACGAAATAGTCTTATGAGATGCTTCGACAGAAGCGTCAGCACTGGCTGAACCTTCCGGGACGCTCTGGGAAAATTTTTAGAGGGGCTGAGATGCTGTACGGCCTTTAATTTTCTTTCCTAGACACCGAATTGGCCCGCGCTCTCGCAGCGGTTATTTCGCTCGCTGCGAATTCATGCGCTTTCACTCTGTCAAGTTGCCCACCAAGCTTTACACACCCAAAATGAATAGTTGTGGTCGCGGCTCGTCAGAAACCTTTCAGGTTTATCGTCGCGTGATGCAAGCGAATTTGCGGCACCCAGTGGCAAACCCATAGCAATTTGCTTTAAGGTTTGACATTTTGAAAATGTATTTTTAATGACATACTAACATACGTATTAGCTCGAGGCACCCCCGAGTGCAGTAAATGGCACTCTTCTAGGGTGTTACCTAAATGTGACCCTGTTTTGGTACATGCAGCACAGTAGGTTTGGCATAATTTTAGACGTTTTAACTTCTGAGTGAATCACGCTCATTGTTTTGATAAAAGCCATCTTTAAAATGGTTGCATGTATGCACTGATCGTCCCAAAAAATCAAAAGGTTTTATGAACTTATTGCATAGAGCCAAGATGGATTAAAATTAGGCAGACAAAACATATCTGCGTTTCTACCGAGGATTTCCATCTTTTCTGCGACTCCGTTCGAATTGAGCCGTCTATTACAAAAGAAGATCGATTGCAGCTCAAACTCAGTGAAAGCTGCGCACGTCAAACTTATGAAAATTGCCAATTTTTCATAAGATGCACACAACGTGTTTGCTCAGACTACCCCAAACTTACAAGCACTACTTACTCGCGGTTGGAGTCAGGGTATCGAGGCAGCCTGCACGTTGGTCGCTGGGCAGGACACACCCGCGATACGCTAGAACGGAGCTTACCACGATGCAGTCCAACAAGCTACCTGGTGAAAAAAGATACTCGTTCCAACGTTTTGAAAGGAACCTACTACCACTGTTCGTTTTGTCCGAAGCCATGACCAGAACGGAAGTGAGCAGCCGAAAAGTTTAAGGATAGCCAATTGTCTGAAAGGTACGGCAGAACTTTAAAAATTTATTGCAGCACTGATAAAGCGTCAACAATTATCATTTGTGAAGCTCAGAACTTCTTCGTTGCATTCAACTGGCTCCCTCCTTCCTATCAGCAGTTCTGCTAGCCTTGCCACAGCAGTCCAGGTTTACCAAATCTCGTTCGCTTTGTCACGTAGGGAAATGCCAATTACTCAAAAGGTGAGAGCACCCAATTCATTCATGACAGATGATATGAAGTTCTCAGGTGCTGCTCGCGACGAATCGCAACCAAGCAACATCCACAAACGAAATGTTCTGTTTTGACAAACGTGTGGACACGTTGTACTTACAGACGAACAATGCGACAAAGGTTGGCCCGGCGTGAAAAGGATCTTCGGCAGACAGCATCAAAAGAGACTGGATAACGACAGCGGCGCAAGCACTGCCCACGATGATGTAGTAAACAGTTGTCAACAACCGGTTAGGACGAAAGATGTTTTCTTGGACAAGCTAAAAATAAAAAAGTCTTTAAACTGACGAAGCATTGGGAAAGTGGGCGTCTCACTTTTCAACTGACAGGGAAACGTAATGTTTCACAGGGTAACGGTGGACTGTTAATTTCACCAAATATTTTCTGGAATATGTGACTCTGTTTTTGTACATGTAACGCAGTAGGTTTGGCACAATTTTAGACGCTTTGGTTTCTTCTGAGTGAATCACGCTAATTTTATAGATAAAAACCGTCTTCAAAATGATTGCATGTATACACTGATCGCCCCCACAACTCAATTAGTATGTTGCGTTTTCAACAGTCGAGGGGCATCGATTCGATAACCCTCCGAATCCGTCGATGCCCTGGCTTTCTTGGATTAATTTGTTTTTTTCTTGCTACAATGCTAATTATCGCCAAATAAAATCAACTCAACTACGCAGGTTACTCGTGAGAACAGATCTTTATTGCTTTTTTTCACTGAGAAAAAATAATGTATGCGTTCTAACTATTAGAGTGAAAAGTTTGTCACACTTTTTTCACAATCTACAAAGGCAAAGGAAGGCAGTAAAAACTGATGAAGTTGAAATGCCAAAAATTCAGTGCTTTCAATTGCTGTTGTGACATTTGTCAAGCAGTGATAATTCATTGACGTATTGAAGTAGTATCAGTGAATTTCTTTGCGATGAGAGTTGAATATTTATTAAACGAAGTTGTAAACAAGTGTAAAGCACGATCCATGCAAATAAAACTTTGTTTAAAATTACTTAAACACCATGGGCACCGGATAGCACGTATTTTTTCAATTTGTTTGTTAGCCGTATGGTTTACATAAGTGATAGTTCATGACCCATATAACGTATGCAGAGTTTCGTAACTCCCTCGGAGGTCAGTGGCCGAACAAAACCACAGTGGATCACAACTGACCACTAACAGGCATTGGATACACCTGCTTGGTGAGATAGCACCAATGGTAAAAAGAGTCTTGCACACAGGAAGAAACGCCGTTGACGGAAACATTTCATGGGGTCTGCGATAAGAAGCAAAAGAATACAAATCCGTAATGAGTAGGTGAAGAAAGCGACCTTTGCTTTTGCACAGGCGCAGCTCCAGTAATTCGTTGATATCAATTATATATTTTGCCAAGAGCGAAGGCCAATTTTACTGAGCATCGGAAAATGAACAACTTCCAAGTGCTGCTCGTTGCCCATAACAATCTGGTCAGGTTTTGCAGTCCTTTTCAGCATTATTAGGAAGTTGGGCAGAGAGAAGCTGCAAATAAATTGGGTTCGTGATACGTAGCCTGTTACGAGGAGCTGTCACATAAAGCTGTCGCGGACAACTTGTCAAAATGGCCTGGTTCAAACGCGCACGTAAAAAGAACAGCTAAGTTGATGTAAGAGAAGGTCCTTGCTCTTATTACTCGGCCTCAGGACAAAGCTTCAGCAAACACGCCAATCGATTCGAAAGCGACGTCACGTCGTAAGAGGTCTGGATAACTCATTTTGTACACGGTGCGATCGATTAATGATGCCGCACGATTTCGGCAGGTGAACACCACGTGCTGTGACCACTAAGAACTCCAGCGGTTGCGCATGGTTTTAATACCTGCCCTTCCTGAAAAACGTTAATACTGCTAGATAGTCAAACCAAACTACACACGTCAGCTCTGTAAACTGCCATAAATATTAAAAATTTAGTGAACGTTCACCATTTCCGTCCGCCTGTTGCTGGTCCCGTCTAACTGTGCCGACCAATCACGCAAAACAAGCCAAGTTGCGAAATTTATGGCAACCTCTGTTTGAAGATATGTCCGTAAACTGCTGCAAACTTGTAGTAGAACTGCATGTAATGAAACCTTTTTCACAAACGCGCTGTTAATGCTGAGTTAATTGTTTTGTCAATGAAACTCTTTTCGTTGTCACAAACTCTACCTTTTGCACTTCCGAAAGTTTTGATTCGAGAGTGCCTCAAATTAATATAAATTACTGTGTAGTTAGAAATTTTTGTGGGTGGTTGTTCGTACATTTGCCAAGTTAGTCGCTAATTAATCATCAGGACGCCAATCATTTGTTAATTTTTGGCGAAATTCCAAATTTCTAGCTTTTTGGGAAATTTGTGAAAGATCTTCTTTTAAAATTAGCTTGCAAGCCCCAAATTTCTATTTGGCTGCGACCTTGATGATTGTTGCAATTCACAGATTTTATTGCAGATTTTTGTTCGCGTCCCTAAGTGCGGCAAAGCCTGCTGGGAAAGCGAAGAAGTGCAGAAACTCTCGCTGTACGCTTTAAATATTGTGCTAGGTGTCGCATGACGATATCAAGCCACCAGTCAAGCGGACCTTCGAAGCATTTGCGAATGATGATTGATTTTGTTCGTTTTATCACCAGTTACTCGGCGCAAGATTTTCTAGAAAAGAGCCACCTGGTGAGCTTAAAAGAGCTAAAGGATTACTACCGTTCATTTTTCAACCGTGGGGAATTAAGCAATCATACTACGAATTGAAAAGCCTCCATTAGAGGTCACGCGCCGTCAATTAGAACGGCACGTCACAGTGTGCTTTGGCGCCAATGTTATCACATCCGACGATAGATATTGCCTTCGAGTGCCATACGCAGATAAAAAAAACGAAAAGAAAACATAGAAATACACCGGTTGATGTGCAAATCTGTTCAAGACGATGTCTGCTACAGAAAAATGCCCCGGGGGTACAGCAAACGGAGAATCGGCAAAAGGAAGAGCTCAAGATACGCCAATGAAATCAGCGCTAAAATGGACTTGACGCAAAACATTCGTTCCTAGCCTTTAGTTAGACATTTACGTCGAAGAGCAACGCTTGCCAGTAAAGACAAAAAGTATTGGGTGATGGTCATGTTTGCGCAGCGTTCGCACCTGAAAGAATACTTCAACTAAATGAAAGTGACAGATTCAATAGGCTCGCCTTCTCCGGTCAAGCCGTGCGTCAGAGTAAACACGATCGACATCTCGTATCTGGTCGTGTTGAAAACAATCCTGGGCTCTGAGCAAAACAATGACCACGTTTTGTCTGTGCACACGACAGAAGATTTGATAAATGTGAAACAGCAAACGCGATCGGTTTACTTTCTCGTCTACTGGGCCAGGGGTGGGCAAATAGCGGCCCGCGGGCCACATGTGACCCGCCACAGCGTTTTCAGTGGCCCGCGGAAACATTCAGGAAAAATATTCAAATCTGAAATTTCCTTCCGTTTATCACAACAAATGTTAGTGCTGAGGCTACCTTGAACCGAGACTTTATTTTATTTTGATCGACTTGCTTCTATTTGCATGAGAAGATACGGCCCTCCGCTAGACGCGGCCTTCTCAATGTGGTCTCTGCGCCAAATCAATTGCCCACCCCTGTACTAGACCATTGACGTGGTTGGCAAACGTGCACAATGCAACCGCCTGTCGACGTTAAATCGCTTCTAATACATTTTTCGCGCACCTAGCGTATGCGCCGCGCCTGTATCTGCGATTTCACACAACTTTGGCTTTGGTAACTTGATTTTATTTATTACGCTTGTACAGGGATCCTGCAATTATTCAAATAAAAATATGTTGCGTGTGCGACCGTTAATGCGTGCCATGATGTCTGCTTCAACATAGCTCAACTACCAGCAGCGGGATGAGAATCGCGCCCAGTCGTGAGAGGTCAGTGCCATCCCAAGCACAACCCATCAATTTACATAAATAACCGTCAGTACAGCGCGATTAGCTGCACCTGCATTCGCATTGCAAAGTTAAGTGCACCGCTTTTACTGAATAGTGTTTGGCGAGTTGAAAAAGCTTGTGCAAGGTGCAGCGAAGACCACAAGTGACATTTACAAGCTCAGCTCATAAGAGTTCCAACCACACTCCGCGGACGCAGGCAGTGACGTTTACCCGCGCAGATAACACACCTTCAAATAAATAAATCTTTCTTCTCCAAATTTGCAAAGGTTGGTGTTGATTTTGGCGATGGCTTGGTCTATAGCTCCGAAAAGTTGTTTAAAATGTAAGTCAAAGATCGGACACTCGGATGGAAAACGAAAAAAATGATTTTTCGAAATAGATTCACAGAATAGCTTCCAATTAAAACAGTTTTTTTTAAGGAAACTGTTAGATACCCGGTATAGACCTGTAGGGACCCGATTTCTCTGATTCTAGGGACCCGATGATAATTAAGTTTCGCTGATTCTAGGGACCCGATTTTCAATTCAAGGGACCCGAAACGGGTCCCTAAAAACATTAATAAATCCCTGAATTAAAATATGCTGCAGCTGGACGGATCTTTAAAAGTAACATAAGGATCAGAGTTCTTAGCTGAAATTTTACATTTGTCGGAAATTTTTATGCAAGACAGGCGGTCACAACAAGTCAAACTACCTCCAACAGCTAAACACAGAAAATCATTTCAGTTGGTTTTACATGTTACATATGTGTGCTTAGACATCAAGCTGCAAGGTTTTCCCAGAGCCATTAACGTTAGGCGGAAGCATTCCATCCTTTGTCAACAGCTAAAGGTTTGTCGTTCGCGGCCGGTCATCAATACGCCCTCACGGGATGTGCCATTTAAGGACTTGCAATTTGATGCAGTACACAGGTGTATTTTCTTCACTGAAATTTATTCTAACACAACGGATTCTTTTGATACGCAGTTCCGTTAGCGGAGCGGATAGGTAGGCGTTTATATAAGCGACGATTCCGGAAATTAGGCCAACCTGACCTACCAGTTGTTGCGGGTAAGTCAAAAACGCAAACACGATCAGACTTGAAACAGCCAGTGCGGTCCTCCAGAGCACCAGCCACGACAGTGCGTCTTCTTGCACTGAACGAAACGGTTCAACCTGAAAAAAAATTGACAATATGTTACTCAAAGTGATACACGAGTGCGGGATTTCAACAAAGACCCGCTCCAACTAATGCACTTTCTCAAAACACTTTTACGCTTTTGCATGCTTTCAACATTTTTGTAGCCGGTTTGCAAAACAGGTAATCAATCTGATTTTAAGCGCCACAAGCATTTGATGTAACCGGTGTGTATTACTTGCTTTTGTCATTTTTCTCAAAGTATTTTTTACCTGCGCGTATTCCGCCTGATTTGTGATCAACGTGCATTTCAAACCTGAGGTTAAAATTTTTGTTTACGCCCACTAAGCGCAGCAAGGGCGATAACGTATCGTTCCAAATTTATGCATATATTCTCTTCGTAACGTTCTAAATTTCGCACACTTGAACTTTTCTCTTTCAATTTAAGTTCAAAACGTTTGAAATTGTTCCTCTAAATTGTTCCTCTGACATTCCTCTAATTACAGGATATTTAAAAAATTGCTAGTTTCTATGAGATTAAACAGAAGATATGGCGGCCAGAGTCGCATATTGCTATTGTGAAAACGGCAAGAAACCCAACCGTCATTAAAACTCGTGAAGTTGGCGCAGCCAACAACAGCTTAATTTAAGACATCTTAAAGAATAAATAACGAAGTACATCAAAATCTGAAACAACCTTTCTGCTTCTACCTTATTGCTCAACAGAATGTTTTATTGAAAGCAAAATACGGCAAGGCAGGACGCGTGGCTGTTAATAAGCACCTTGGTGCAACCCACTAAACAGCTTGGTATTCAAAAGTTAGTACGTAGTTTCAGCTAAAATACAGTTTGATCAAGTGACCATTGACATCTTAAAAATAAAATCACACGGGTACGAATGATATCCGGGGAAAGTAAATGATGACTAGCCGCTGTAACAAGATTTTATCGCATGTACACTTGCATAGAAATATACAAATCTTACTTCAAATTGTAGCATAAACATCCCACGATCTGATGGCTAAAACCGCACTTGACCAAATGGGTAAAAAAGAAGAATAAATCTACAAAATCCCTTCATTGTCTCTGATCAAACACTAATTTATTCTAATACATTTTAGAGATTATTTCGACATTAGACAACGCGTAACGTAGTCCTTGCCCCGTTGTTTGGTTTTCATAAATTTCTGGACATATCCTCGCTCTAATCATGCAGGGTGTTGACAAGTCGCGTGAGCACTCGCAAGGGTTGAGAATCGCTGGTTTCTGTTAGAAATCTCCCAAACTAGGAATTTTAAACAAGGATGTAGATCATGCCAGTGTTGCAACTTCGCTAAAATAGTGTCATCATCTTAATATGTGTGCGTGATAAATCAAAAAGTAGCACATCCGGTTCGGCTGGTAAGTTTAGCTATATTTTTTCAAGCGAAGTCAAAAATTTAAGTCATCAGTTGTGAGAGGAACCTGTGAAACAATCCATCGCATTCTTAGCTGATTTCACGGCTCCGTTAATAAAAGTGCACTTTGGGTGATGTTTGTTGAATGTTCAAACAGGCCTGCGTGGACGAAAACAACATAGTCTTGATTTTCGATGTCAGCAAACCTGAGCTACATTTTCCAGCTATAGCGTGTGGTAGCCTTAGAGCCAACGTTCCCACCAAGAAAATTTCACACTGAGCAAATATTTGTTGTAGTGCGCGTGCAATTGCGCAACCATGCAGACACACAAACAGTGAAGCTTTTCAAGTGTTACAAGGGCTATGCAATATATTTACGATATGAAATTTGGAATGTTGCAAGTGCGCGAAAATGAGATTTCACTGCGCAAAAAGTTTGATGGTGCCACCTTGCAGAGAGCACTGCTTCTTAGAACCATTTTCCCTTATAGAATCAATAATTTTGTGTTCAAAAAGTTGTTTTTCCGCCAGTTTGTCATCTTCGTTTGAGGTGCATCAATACGTTACTCATTGCCTGGTTTTCACCTTTACTGAGAAAGCCAACAGCACGGGAATAGCCACAGCGGTGCGTCACTACAATTTCTGGCCACCTAACACAGACCCATAATCTCCACGCATCAAAAATTCGATTCTTGTTTCGTTGATCAAAATATGCATGACGTTTTGTATCGGAAAACTAATTGCCTACTTGTCACTCCCAGGCATGCTATTAGCAGGCCCTGGAAAAACACCCGGTGTCACAAGGGTGATTCCAAGCAGTGTTGGGAATTTAGCCATTTTGCGGACAATTTGTAAAAATATGGCCGATTTCAGAAGCGGTTTGGCCACAAATATTTTGTTTGTTTTTTTGAGTATTTTTGAAAAATTGGCCGAATTTTCACTTAATTTGCATGTGATACCCCAGTCTGGAATTTAGACATACAAAATGTCCAAAGAAAGTAGCTCAGAAGTTGTTTGGTTTCATACGAATATGAAGTCGCGGAATCGGAATACTCTAGTAGGCTAGCCTGATTATTATTATTATTGCTTCATTTGTCTCCAGCCAGACACGAAGTTCATAGTACAAACACGCAGAATTAGAATTCAAAATCTAGTCAGTCAGGCAATATTAATTTGCTAAACTGTGTAAACGAAAATATTTATGTATGAAAATAACTAAAAACCACGTTTGGCCTTAAGCATGAAGCTTGGACCGTTTATGAGATTTCACCTGGCCATTGCGTTAATGAAGTATCTAACAACCCTCATTACAAGTACTGATAGGAGCGCGCCCCAGAAGATACCAGAACCAAGGGCGGATTCAGCAGTAAGTTTAGCGGGGGGCCGATTTCAGTAACATTTGGTAGTCAAGTCTCATAACGGCTTCATCCCTGCAAGAGAGATGAAGACATAGTGTACTTCACAACATTGCTGTGACAAAACAATGGATGACAAAATGACCTTATAATAACGCGAATGCTGTTTTCCGAATTGTAAAAAGTCATAATCAATAAAGTTACTTTCGTAGATCGTTTGGGGAGAAATCGACCCCCTGTAGTGTATACGCCCCCGACCAGAACCAAACCGCTTTTCAGTAATTTTAAAAAAACGGCACTTACCGTCTGTAGATATTGATGAACCAGACCGCCTAGCAATGTCAACACGCCAAGGAAAGTCAAGAGCAACACTACGGCGCATGTAGTTGTAGGAATTGGGCGTGGACTCGGTGACCAGCGCTTCGCTGCTTGCTTGGTACCGATTATCAGCGCTGCCAAACAAACAGCACACAAAAAGCTGACTGAGCTCAGAACGTAATCACTGATATACGTTCCCGCTTGATCGTCCACACCGCGGTGGTAAAGTAGTCTACGCTGGCCTAGCATTGTTTACAGCCTGAAAATGGAAAAAATATATGACTGCAATGCAGACGTAACAGATTATATTATGAAACATAATTTAAAAGTGTAACGCAAACTGACCAGCCAAAATTAAAAGTTTACCACAGCACGGCAAAAAACATTATTTCAATGACTGAGCACAGGTAAACGTTTGTCGGCAAATCTCTCACCTAACCACGTAGCCAACGAACTGATCAGACGCACAGGGCAAACGGCTGTATTCCCACCGATGCTGAAGCAACGGCTACCACCTTGGTGAGCTTGCATTACTACGCGCACAATCGTGTGGTCGAGTTTTCAAAATGTTACAACACCAAGCGAGAGAATCTTGAGAAAAAAAGCACAGCTTCACTCCAGCATTCTAGATCTTCGCGTCCAGGGTTGCCATGCCAGGTTGGCATTGTTAAGGCCAAATTCGCTTGAAAAAATGGTGTTTGGTATGTACGTCATAGTTTGTTTAGCATGAAAAAATGGTGTTTGGTATGTACGTCATAGTTTGGCATTTTTTTGGCCTTTTTTGATGGTGTTGGCATGAAAAAACATTGTTTGGTATTTTTTAAAACTT